>SWBW01007414.1_pt1 | contig 12458 bp, 7 predicted proteins | sample 4693041 | NCBI WGS metagenome assembly SWBW01 (sample SAMN10267271, study PRJNA491770) | bioreactor metagenome | isolation source: DHS bioreactor inoculated with marine methane seep sediment | place: Japan: Omine Ridge, Nankai Trough | collected 2006-05-06 | reverse complement strand
TTAGTGCCAGTAATAGTGTTAGTTATGTTGGACTGGCTGAAATGGAATTCTACGAAAAAACCCTAGGAAACTACACAGGAGCATACGTAACAACAATAACAAACCAAGATGGTTTAGATAGCGCAAATTGGACAGATATAAACTCAGTAAGTGTATTAGAAAACCTAAACTCTCAATCAATATTCTACGGGGTAAGTTTCAATAATAGACATACTTTCAAAGTATGGACTGGTTCAGCATGGAGATACATTGCAAGTAAAGAAGCATCAGTTCATGGAGGAACTGATGGAACTTGGTATTTCAGAGATAACGTAGATACTTGGAGTACAGTAGGCATAGAAGATAATGCAAATAGTGCAATATCAAAAGCAGTAGAAAGTGGAGTAATGAATCAAATGAACTCTACAACATTAGAATCAATATCTGATGCAGATTGGGAATCATCAGGATCCTTTGCAATAGATCAAACAACTTTTGATCTATCATCAACTTTCTATTCAACATCTGATACACAAAACCCAAATCTAAAAAGAATAGATGTTAGTGTTGATGCAACAGGATACGCACAAAAAAATGTAACAGATGATTATACTGTATATCAAACAACAGGATTAGGAGATCAAACTCTAACAATAGTTAAAAAATCACCAGGAACACAAACTGTAACAATAAGTTCTTCTGCTGCTGGGAGTTCTGGTGGAACTTCAGGAATAAATCATATATTTACAACAGCTGAAACTTGGAATGCATTTGAAAATATTACAGAAACAGGTCTTTATCAAGTTATAGTAAATACAGAAAATCTAGCAACTGGTTCTATGAGAGTTCTTGCTGATGATGTCTTACAATATACAATAGGCTTAGGTGATGATGAATTCAGTTATTTTGATATAGTTGCAAGTGATAATATTAAAATTGAATCTGTGAGTGAAGGATTTACTGTTGGTGAAAATATAACATTCGATTCTAATTTTTCTGTTGTAGCACAAGAAACTGCACCACAAGGAATTACTTTTAATAATGATGGAACAAAGATGTTTGTTGTTGGAAGTACGGGTGATGATATCAATGAATACAATCTTTCTGTTGCATTTGATTCTGCTACAGCAGTATACGATTCTGTTTTCTCTGTCGCAGCACAAGAAACTGCACCAAATGACGTTACTTTCAATAATGATGGAACAAAGATGTTTATTGTGGGAACTACGGGTGATGATGTTAATGAATATAATTTGTCTACAGGATTTGACGTATCTACTGCAGTATACGATTCTAATTTTTCTGTAGCAGCACAGGATACTGCACCACAAAGCATGGATTTCAATACCGATGGAACTAAAATGTTTATCGTAGGAAATACAGGTGATGATGTCAATGAATACCATCTTTCTACAGGATTTGATGTATCTACTGCTGTATATGATTCTAGGTTTTCTGTAGCTACAGAAGAAGCTACGCCAACAGGTATAGCATTTAATCCTGATGGAACAAAAATGTTCATAATGGGTCAGACTGGTATTGATATGGGTGAATATGAACTTTCAACTGGTTTTGATATTTCCACAGCAAATTTTGTTTTCAGATTTAGTGTTAGTGCACAGGAAGCTACACCACAAGGTATCGCATTTAACACTGATGGTACAAAAATGTTTGTTACAGGAAATACAGGTGATGATGTCAATGAATACCATCTTCCAAGAGGCTTTGAATTTGGTCCTGTTGATTATTCAGCTAGCTTTAGTGTTGCAGCGCAAGACACTTCACCACAAACTATGGCATTTAACACTGACGGAACAAAGATGTTTGTTGTAGGCTTGACAGGCATTGATATCAATGAATACCATCTTTCTACTGCATTTGATATAACAACAGCTGTATACGATTCTATTTTTGATTTTTCAGAGGATGGTTCACCACAAGGTATAGCATTTAATACTGATGGAACAAAGATGTTTATAATAGGGAATACAGCAGATGAAATAAATGAATATAATCTTTCTACTGCATTTGATATATCTACTGCAGTATATGATTCGAGATTTGATATAACCGCTCAAGAAGACTCGCCATCAGGAATTGCATTTAACACTGATGGTACAAAAATGTTTATTACAGGATTAACAGGTGATGATGTCAATGAATACCATCTTTCTACAGGATTTGATGTATCTACCACAGTATATGATTCTAATTTTTCTGTTGTAGCACAAGAGACTGCTCCACAGGACATTGCTTTCAATACCAATGGAACAAAAATGTTTATTTTAGGAAGCACTGGTGACGATGTAAATGAATATAAGTTGTCTACGGCATTTGATGTATCTACTGCTGTGTATAGTTCTAAGTTTAGTGTATTTGCACAGGATACTGTAGTACAAGGTATTGCATTTAATAATGATGGTACAAAAATGTTTATTGTAGGAGCAACAGGTGATGATATTACCGAGTACGATGTATTACCAGAATCATTTACTGGAACTGTAGAAGTAAGTGTGGCAGCTAGTAGTGGAACTAGTAGTACTTCATACTCAAATATCTGGACACAAAGTGGTTCAAATGCATACTACGACACAGGAAATATAGGAATAGGAACAACAACACCAGATAACTTCACACTACAAGTAGCAGGACATATAGGACCAGATACAGATGATACATACGATCTAGGATCTTCAACAAATAGATTCAGAGATTTATACCTAGGACCATCATCTCTACATATAGGAGTAGATGGAGATGAAGCAGTAATATCATATAATACAATATCAAATGAAATAGAGTTTTCAGCACCAATAAACTTAACAGGATCAATAACTCTAACAAATGATACAGATGCATGTGATGTAAACAAAGAAGGTGCAATGAGATACAATGACTCAACAAAAGTCATGGAGTTTTGTAATGGAACTGCATGGGGTGCTTTTAGTACGGGTGGTTTCTCATCTACATGTCCTTCAGGATTTACAAAGATAGAAAATCAGGGTCAAACACTTGGGTGTATGCAAAATATAGAAAGTGGGACGAATAATTGGGAAGCAGCAACTAATGATTGTTTTGATGCCTATGGTGGGAGACTACCTTCAGTAACTGAGTGGTATATAGCTATGGCAAATTATGTACTGACAGATGAAACGGATGATCCAGAATGGAATAGTAATCATGATGCTAGTAATAGATATGCAGAATCGGGTAATGGTTCAATTTCTAATACAGGAAGTAGTCCAGACACAAGTATTTTAGCATATAGATGTTGGACATCAACAAATAGTGATTCAAATTCGGTAACCTCAGGCGGAGGCGGAATAGCATCAATTCAAACATTTGATACAGTAGGAGCACATACATGGACAAAACCAGCAGGAATTGAAACTATTCGTGTTCAGGTTGTTGGTGGAGGTGGTGGAGCTGGAGGTGGAGATAGTCATTATGGAGCAGGTGGAGCTGGAGGATATAGTGAAAAAATAATTGATGTATCAAGTCTCAATACAATTTCAGTTACAGTTGGAGTAGCAGGAGCAGCAGGAAGTACGGGTGGTGCAGGGACAGCAGGTTCAACTGGGGGAACAACATCTTTTGATACACATTGTTCAGCAACTGGTGGACAAGGAGGTTCTGTGAGTGCTAATTATGAAGGTGGTTCAGGTGGTGTTGGTTCAGGCGGTGATATTAATGTGTCTGGCGGAAATGGCATTCACACAACTAATGGAGGTTCATCATATTTTGGAGGTGGCGGAACTGCCTTTTCTGGAAAGCTTGAAGGACAGGCATATGGATCTGGTGGAGCATCTCTAGGTGGTGCTGGAGCGGGTGCTGGAGCAAGTGGAGCAGTTATCATATACGAATACGCAGGAAGCTCAGAATCTTCATCATTACCAACATGTACAGATGGTCAAACTCTTTCATATAATGAATCAAATAGTGATTGGGAATGTGCTGATGCTAGTGCTGGATCAGGCGGTGGGAATATAGATTTAAATACAAAATTGCTTGTTCAATCAGATGATGCAGATGGTTCAGTTAAGTTTATGGATAGTTCAATTTCTACACACACAATAACTGCAAATGGAGATGCTCATCATGAAACAGATGCATCAAAGTTTGGTGGAAGTTCTATGTACTTTGATGGAGCAGGAGATTATTTAAATATTCCAGATAGTGAGGATTTTGAAGTTTACAACAATGAATTCACAATAGATTTTTGGATGAGAGCTGATGCTTTACCGACAGGGTTACATGTATTAGTCGGAAAGTATAATTATGGAGGGTATTCTCCATGGAATATTATGCAAGATGGTGCAAATATTATACTTTATTCTTCATCAAATAATTCCAGTCATGATGTAGCTAATGCAAGGGCAATTGTAACAGGTATAAATATTGATACATGGCATCACATTGCTTTTACTCGTGACGGAGATACAATGAAAACTTTTTTAGATGGGGTTTTAACAGATAGCTTTATATTTACAGGTGGATTCTTTAATGGAAGTCAAACACTTAAAATTGGTGGAGCTGATGGTGGTAACTATTCGTTTGGTGGTTATCTAGATGAAGTAAGAATTTCAAAAGGAATAGCAAGATGGACAAGTGATTTCACACCACCAACAGCACCATATGAAATTCAATCAAGTTCAAGTGTGGCAGGAGGTCAAAATTGGAAACTAATGCATGTACAAGATCAAAAAACAACAGGTACAGATGGAGGAACATCAAGTGTAGGCATACAAATAAGAGATCTTAATACAATAATAGGAACAAATGAAATCACAGATGCTTCACTTAATGGTATTACTGGAGAAATTACATTGCCGGCAGGAACATATAATGTAAATATTACAGTACCTCTCATAGGAACAAATAGGGCAAGATTATATTTCTATAATATTACTGATACAGAAAATACATTAATTGGATCTAATTCATATGATGGTTCAGGTGGTTCTATAGCTAGTTTAAGTGGAAAATTTACAATATTAGATACAAAAACTTTTGATGTAAGACAATATGCAGAATCAGCTACTGCTACAGTTGGTCTTGGACGTGCAGTTAATCAATCACCTTACGAAGTCTACACAGACCTAAAAATCTGGAAAATAGAAGAATCATCAGGAAGTAGCTCATCATCCTATACCCCAGGCTTCTTATACGGATTCAATTTATCAAATGATTCAGGAGATACAGACCATGATATATATGTATCAAGTGGATATGCAAAAGATGAAACAGATTCAAAAGATTTAGAATTAACAACAGGACTTACAAAACAATTAGATGCATCTTTCACAGAAGGAGATGATCAAGGAGGATTATTCACAGGAACAATTGCAAACGATACAATGTATCATGTATTCCTAATAGAAAAAGATGATGGAACAACAGATATAGGATTTGATACAGATATAAATGCATCAAATATACCTAGTGGATTCACTTCATATAGATGGCTTGGGTATGTTCTTACTAATGGGAGTGCAAACATAAAACAGTTCCAAATGAGTGGAGACTTAATGATGTGGGAAAAAGCAAGTGAAATGACAATACCAACAACAGTGTCAACTTCATGGATACAGAGAGACTATTCTGCATTTGTGCCAACTCTGGGAGTGAAAGAAATCATGTTTGGAGGTAATGAAGCAGGAACAGCAAATGGATGGACATTAATGTGCTCTGCAGATGGCATAAATGTGATGTCTCATGTTGCCAGAGGTGGTGCTGCTGATGCAGATACTCAAGAATTCGCATGGGGTGGTGCTGCAGATCATAGTACTGTGATTCCATATAAAAGTAATTATTATTTTAAAACAAATGGTGGAAGCTTTAATTTACTCGTACACGCTGTAAAACTAGATCGAGGCTCAACAAGTGGAGGCTCAACAAACTCCCCATGGACCCAAACAGGAAATAACATAGCCTACACATCAGGAAACGTAGGAATAGGAAGTAACAACTACGGAACAAATGCAGACAATATCCTAACAATCTCAAACTCAATAGCCCCAACAACATCAATAACAGACGGAATACAACTATTTGCAGTAGATCAAAGTGGTTCCCATGAACTAAGAGTAAGAGATGAAGCAGGAAATACAACAACTCTATCTCCACATAATTTCTCAAATATACCAGGAGGACAAAGTGAAGAACTAGCATGGAGCTATTACTCTGAAAAAGACAACAAATCAATAAATGTAGATATGACAAAAACAGTAAGATTGATAGAAAAACTAACAGGACAACAACTAATATATATTACAGATAAAACAACAGGATTAGAAATACCAAATCTAAATCTGATAGATATATCAAATTTACCAACACCAGAAAAAATAAGTGAAATTGATACTCAAATAAATAACACAATATTACAAACAAATACAAATATCCAAACATTAGAAGATTTACAGTTGTCAATAGATGAACAATTATCAAATACATCTGAAATGTTAAATCAAGTTCAAGGGGACATAGTAGTTAATGGTGAAAGCATTTTGGAAACACGAGTAAAATCAAATATTAATGCAAATTTGATATCTGAAATAGATTTAAGAATTCAGGCAGCTGAGGAAGGTTTGGGGGTGTTAGATTTACTTGGAGCAACCGATTTGATTAAAATAGAAGAATTACTTGCAATCGATGCTGAAAAATTAGTGTTTACAGATGAGTTAGGTAGTCTGACATTGGATGGAGTATTGAATGTTAAGATTATTATTGCAGATGTTGTAGAGACTAGCTTTATAGAAGTGGAGGAACTTGCTTTGGAGAATTATGGTGATAATGCAATTGTAGGAAAATCTGTTATATGTCCAACTGGTACAAACTTTGATGTGAATGAGGATGGTTGTGTGGAAGTTGAAAATAGTGAATCAGATGGGCAAACAGTATTTGTGGAAACTGAAGTTGTGACAGGCGATAGCTATATATTCTTAACACCATATGGTAATGATGAGCAATCAGTAATTGTGTCAGAAGTTCAAGATGGAATTGGATTTACAGTTAAGGCAAAAAATATAATTGAAAATATGATAAAATTTGATTGGTTTATTGTAAAGGGTGTTCAATAGGTGTATATTAAAGATGAAATAGTACTTTCAAAACTACCGTACCTTTAAAAGTACGGTAGTTTTGTTAATTTTTAAATAAAGGATTTGTTATGAATCGTAGAGAATTGTATCAAAAGGCAAAAAAAGGAAATGAAGATATTGTTGTAGTTGAAGGCGTGCATGCTTTTAAGCATGCTGTTAGATTTGGAGCTGAGTTTGTAGATGTTGTTACTTGTGATAAAGAATTCGTTTTAAATTTGATGGAAAAGATAGCTAGTGAGGATGATGTGAAAAATTTAGAAAATGCAGTTGAAGTAGTAGATGAAAAACTATTTAATGAAATCACATCTGATTCGCTTAGAACTAAGTTGACGGCATTAGTAAAAAAACCGCAAGATAAAAGAGTAGAAGAAAACAAGGTGATTGTATTTTTGGAAAATCCACGAGATATTGATAATGTAGGCGCTGTGATGCGGGTAGCTGCGGGAGCAGGAGCAGGAGCTGTATGTGTGAGTGGTGAAGTAAATCCATGGCATTTACATGCAATTCGAGCTGGTGCAGGATTACAATTTGCACTTACGGTTTTGCAGGTTGAGTCAATTGATAAAATCGTAACAGGTAGAAAGATTTATTCTTGTGATGCTGATGGTGAAAATATGAAAAAAATCAAAATAGATCAAAATGCAATTTTAGTATTTGGCACTGAAAGGGATGGTATAAGCGAAGAATTAAAAAATAGATCAGATGAAATAATTTCAATTCCAATGCAGAAAGGTGTGTCTAGTTTGAATTTAGCAACAAGTGTATCTGCTGTTTTGTATGGTGGAAATTTTACTTAACATATATGATTTTGTCGTTGACTATCAGTATAAATAGCGTATCATATGAATATGAATAAAAATTTTATAAAAACAACTGAAGAGATTGAAATAATGAGAGAAGGTTGTCATATTTTGGCTGGAGTTATGGTTGAGATTGAAAAAAAAGTAGCTGCAGGTGTTACTGGATTTGAAGTTGATGAATTGGCTGAGAAAATGATTATTGATGCTGGGTGTGAACCGGCTTTTAAGGGTTATGGAGCAGAAGATGGAAATCCTTTTCCGGGAACTGTTTGTTTTTCTGTTAATGAGGGAATTGTACATGGAATACCATCTGACAGAGTGATTGAAAATGGGGATATGGTTAAGATTGACATAGGATTAAAGTATAAAGGTTATTTTGCAGATATGGCACGATCATTTCTTGTTGGTGATGTATCAGATGAGGCAACTAAATTAGTGGAAGTAACAAAGAAAGCTTTTTATAAAGGATTGAAAACAATAAAAGATGGTTCTAAGTTAAAAGATTATGCAAGTGCTGTACAAGGTCATGCAGAAAGTAATGGGTACAAAATGGTGAAAAATCTTGTGGGGCATGGTATAGGCACAGAACTTCATGAGGCACCACAAATACCAAATTACTTTAATAAAAAAGTAAATAATTTTACTTTTAAGAAAGGTATGACAGTAGCATTAGAGCCGATGGTAAATATTGGTACGGAAGAAACTATTATATCAGAAGATGGCTGGACATTTGAAACAGCTGATGGAAGTTTATCAGCTCATTGGGAAAATACTGTTTTGGTGACTGATAATGGATATGAAATCTTAACACAAATATAATATGTTACTAGGCATTGATTGGGGAGAAAGAAAAATTGGGCTAGCTATTGCAGAAGAAGAAATATCAATAGCATCAGCTTTAAATACTTTAGAAAATGATGATGATATCTTTGGAGGACTTTTTGATATTGTGAAGGAATATGAAATCACAAAAATTGTTATTGGTAAGAGTAGTCATATGTCACAAGATGATAATGTGAAAAAAATTGAAAAATTTGCGGATGAATGTGAAAAAAAGTGTAAAGTGAAAATTGTATTTGAAGAAGAAATGTTTTCTACACGGGAGGCTCACGTAAACTTGAAAAATGCAGGAAAGAAAAAAATAGATAGCATTGATGATGCTGAGTCAGCTAGAATTATTTTGCAACAGTATTTGGACGCAAAATAACAATAGATTTTGTAACGTGTATGTTGATAATAATATATTGGTAACCTCTCATACTTCTAAATAATATTAAAAAATAACGTCTTTGCGAACAGCTGAGACAATTTTTGTGATATGTGAAGCAATCTAAAGTATTATTTGAAGTTTTGTGTATTATATTATTCACAGAGATTGCTTCGCTTGTGGTAATGGATATTCCTTCTTGCTCGCAAAGACAATTGTAATGACTTTGAAGGAATATGTGAAGATGTGTGAGGGGTTACATATATTGAATTACACAAAATAAAAAATGTATAGTATAATATTAAATATAAATAAATAAATCGTAAGTATACGATATCTTTTGGGATTATGGAAAAAATTCAGTTGTCAATTATTATACCGGCATACAAAGAGAGTGAGCGAATAGGTAGTAATTTGTTGGAAATAAAAAAATACGTAGAGCAAAATAAATTGTCGTATGAGATTTTGGTTGTTGTAGATGGATCTCCTGATAACACTGCTGAGATTGCTAGGGGATATGGAGAACAAATTGATAATCTGAGAGTCATAGATAATGATGAAAATCATGGAAAAGGATATGTTGTAAGGCAAGGTTTGTTGGAATCTGTGGGAGAGTATCGGGTATTTTTGGATGCGGATGGTTCGACTTCTATAACACACATGAATAGAGCTATGGAGTTATTTGATAGTGGCGTGCAGGTGGTAGTAGGTTCTCGCGATATAGAGGGTTCTTACATACAGATACATCAACCAAGACATAGAGAGGTAATGGGTGACATGGGAAATTGGCTTATTAGAATAGTTTTAGGACTTTGGAAATATCCGGATACTCAATGTGGATTTAAAGCACTGACAGCTGAAGCAGCAGATGCTGTGGCTTCTAGAATGGTTGTGGATAGATTTGGATTTGACTTTGAATTAATTATTTTAGCAAAGAAGTTGGGATTTAATATAAAACAAATGCCAGTAAGATGGTTAAATGAGGAGGGTTCAACTGTGGGGTTAACTGGTCCAAATGGGTTTACACAAGTATTAATTGATTTATTCAAAACGAGGATGCGTTTATGGGGAGGTAAATATAATTTAAAATAAAAAAGAAAAAGTAATTCAAAATATAAAAATAAAATCATGATCAATATAGCTATTGAGAAAAAAGAAGAATTAACAAATGAAGCAGAATTGCGTCATGATATTTTACGTGATGAGTGGGTTATTATTGCAGATAAACGTGGTAAAAGACCTGACGATTTTATAGAAAAAAAAGAAGGTGTTGAATATGATGAAAAAACAGATGTATTTGCAGATCCGGAAGAATCAGGTCAAGAAGAAGATGTGCTTTTATATAAAAATGAAAATGATGATTGGACAACTAGGGTTTTTCCAAATAAATTCCCAGCAGTAGAAAAGAATGCAAATAAGAAAGATTTATCAGAAGGTCCATATCAAGCAGTATCTGCTGTAGGGAGTCATGAACTGGTCATTACTAGAGATGGTAAGAAGACATTTGCTTTACTTGAGCAAAGTGAACTAGCTGAAGTTATTGACGCATATAGAGAGAGATATATAGAATTAATGAGTGATGAAAATGTGAATAGTATTTCTATTTTTCATAATCATGGAGAAAAGGCTGGGGCATCAGTTGTTCATCCACATTCACAAATAATAACACTGCCAGTTAATACACCAGCTGTTATTAGAGAAATAGATGTTTGTAGAGAATATGCACAAAAAACAAAGAATCATTTGTGGGAGGTGATAGCAGAATTTGAACTTGAAAATGGTAGTAGGATTGTGTATACAAATGATAAGTTTATAGTATATTGTCCTTTTGCATCTTCACGAGCTTATCAAATGAGGATTTTGCCAAGAGAGCCACAACCGTATTTTGAGAGAATCTCACCAGATGGAGAGATGTTTTTGGCTGATGCACTATCAAAATCATTGAAGGCATTATATAATACATTAGATAATCCTGACTTCAATTATTACCTAAGAACAGCTCCATGTGATGGACAAGCATATGATGAATATAGTTATCATATTGACGTGTTTCCTAGAACACATGTTTACGCTGGATTTGAATTTGCAACAGATATTGAAATAGTTCCAATTTCACCAGAAAAAGCAGCTAAATCATTGAGGGAGTCAATAGCATAGTTACTGAATTAACCGTATAATATATTATGAAAGAACATATAGTGGAATTATTTTCAGAGTTTCCTGACAGTGTAGCAACTGTTCTTATAGCAATGGTTCCAATTACTGAATTAAGAGCTTCAATACCAATAGCAATTACTCAGTTTGAAATGAGTCCAATTATTGCAATGGGATATTCAATACTTGGAAATATTATTGCTGGTGCATTAGTGCTTTTTTTTGTGGAAAATATTTTACATTTAATTTTAGCAAAATCAAAGACATTGGATAATTTGTGGCAAAAATACATAAATAGAATCCATAAAAATAATAAGGAAAAATTTGAAAAGTGGGGAGCTGTAATACTTGTAACTTTTGTTGCAATTCCACTACCGCTGACGGGCATTTTTACTGGAGCAGTTGCGGCGTCTATTTTTCAAATACCATTTAGACAAGCGTTTCCATTACTTGCATTAGGATCAGTTATTTCAGGAATAATTGTCACACTTGTAACTATTGGGGCCACTAATCTTATTTAAAATTAATATATAATATCATGCAGAAATTGATTGTAGGAAACTTGAAAATGAATATGGAAAATATTTCTCAGCGAGATTCTTATTGTGAAGAATTTGTCGAAGAATTTAAGGCATTGAAAACTAATAATCATGTAGTGATTTGTCCACCAACTGTTTATCTTGAAAGTTTTGCTAAGATATTAGGAAAGACTAATGCAGGTCTTGGGGCTCAAGATTGTTTTTGGGAGTTGTATGGCAGCTATACTGGAAATACTTCTCCAAAAACAATTAAATCAATCGGAGCTGAATTTGTAATCATTGGTCACAGTGAAAGACGTCTTTACAATCATGAAACAAATGAGGATATTGCTAAAAAAGTTCTCATGGCTTTGCGAGTTGATCTTATGCCAATAGTCTGTGTCGGATTTATGAATAATGGTGATGATGAGATGGTGAGTGTGAAAGCACAGGTTGAAATGATAGCAAAGAATTTTTCTGAAGAGGAAATAGAAAATATAATATTTGCGTATGAGCCAGTTTGGGCAATAGGAAGTGGTAAAACTCCAACAACAGATGAAATTCATACAATGATAATGTATATTCGTTCAATTATCTCAGCATCACATAGTAAAGAGTGTGCTGAAAGTATAGGAATATTATATGGAGGAAGTGTTGTAGCTGAAAATGTAACTGAACTTTGCACAAAAGCATATGC
>SWBW01009258.1_pt1 | contig 12468 bp, 14 predicted proteins | sample 4693041 | NCBI WGS metagenome assembly SWBW01 (sample SAMN10267271, study PRJNA491770) | bioreactor metagenome | isolation source: DHS bioreactor inoculated with marine methane seep sediment | place: Japan: Omine Ridge, Nankai Trough | collected 2006-05-06 | reverse complement strand
GCTTGGATGATGCGTTAGATTGTGTGGTGCTGAAACTCTGTAGAGGAGCTGGAATGAAGAAAATCGCGGTTATTATTGGAATGTTTGTTCTGCTGGCGACCACTGCTCAGGCGGCGTATGATTACCTTTACTGGGACGATGGCTACAAGGATGACGCTAAAGCCTGGACGAACGCTGGCTGGTACTGGGCGGTTCAGTTTAACGAAGAAAAGACGGGGGGGGATGCCGGTTTTATCAACCAGATCGGTCTGGTGATTCCTTCCGACTATCCTGACAGCACCTACGAAGGTGGCTGGGTGATGATCTTCGAGGATAACGCTGGTGTACCTGGAACCCAGGTGCTGCGTCAGGCTTTCAATACCGACGAAACCCGCCTGAATCAGTTCCAGTGGATTGATACCCCGGAGACCTATGTTTCCACGTCCACCTTCTACATTGCTTTTGAAGAGGCCTGGGACGGGGGAAATCACGATGCGATTTGCCTTGACACTGGCTGGCAATTTCCAACCCACAACTGGACTTACGAGAGCGGTATCTGGTATAACAATCCCCAGGGCTGGGCAGACTTTATGATTCGCTGTCGCTGGCGACTTTGTGGTGGGGCGGTTGAAGAAGCCACCTTTGGTCAGATAAAAGTTCTGGACTTCTAGGAAGTATCTTGCCAGTGGTTAAGGAGAGCCGTTCGCGGCTCTCCTTTTGGCTTTCCGCGCGATAGCGGACAGAAGCAACGCGCCGCGTTTGCTTAAATCATTTGATTATTGGATAATAGCGGTTCGCTCGTTGTTGGGTGGAGGTTTCGGCAGCAGTTAATCCGCTAAGGTAAAAGGTAAAAGGAATCAGACTTGTCATTAACCAAGGGCGTGAGTGAGCGGCAGGACTTCTTCCGGGCGGAGCAAGACCCCGGACCGCTTACCGGGTTGGCTCTGGGCGAGCCGCTGGGTCGCGATCTGCCGCTGCCGGAGCTTTACCAAACCTGGTGGTCGGCACTGGGAGACCTTGACGGTCGCGGGGTGCTGGAGCTTGGCTGTGGTTACGGTGGAGAGTTGCTCGGTCTGACCCGACGGGGTGCCAGAGCCATTGGGCTGGACATCACCGCCGCCCGGCTTCATTGTGCCGCCGAGAATGTACCCGCTGCCGGACTGGTACGCGGCGATGCCGACCAGCTGCCCTTTGCCGACGAGTCCTTCCACGCAGTAATTGGCAACGCCGTGCTGCTCCATCTCCACCGAGAACGAACAATGGCTGAGTTGAGTCGCGTACTAAAACCCGACGGCGTGGCGATGTTCCTGGAGCCGCTCACCGGGCATCCGCTGATAGACCTCTATCGCAAACTCTTTACCGGCTCCCGGCGGGGGCATGTTGACTATCCCGACTTCAGAGAGCTTTCGCGAGGCTCCCTCGGTGGCGAAACCGAGATAACCGCCTGGTACCTGACGGCGGCTCTACCGTTAATTTTGGTTCGCGTCCTCGGTGATTCCCGTGTGCTGAGGGGACTAACCCGGCTGCTGGGGCGGCTGGACACCTGGCTCTTCAGGCAGTTCTCCAGCCTGAGACACCACGCCTGGCTGGGGTTGGTAGTGTTTCGTAAAAAGAACATTTTGACACCATAAAGACCTTTGAATAAGGCTGCATTTTCGCGGAAGATGGACTTTGTCCATCTCACGGCGGGCATTTTTGCCGATGAGGCAATACCCGCCCTACATTAGACTTCCTAAGCGGTGCTGCACCTACATATCTGTCATGTTGGCATTTTCAAGGGTTTCACTACTTAAGTTTCACACTACAGGAAAATTATGGATACCATTCGCACCACATCTGAGCTTGACAGTCTGGAAACTCTGCCGAGGCGCGACGTTCCCCAGGGCGGGATTGCCATCACCTTCCTCGGCGGGGTTGGCGAGTTTGGCAAGAACCTGATGCTGCTGGAATCCGAAGCCGGGGTTATCGCCATAGACTGCGGTCAGGCGTTTCCCGACGACCTCCTCCTCGGCGTGGATTCGGTGATTCCAGAAGCCACCTATCTGGAGGCAGTTTCCGACCGGCTCCTCGGCTACGTCTTTACCCACGGGCATCTCGACCACATCGGCGCACTACCCTATCTGCTGCCCAAATCTCCCGCGCCCCTCTACGGAACCAGTCTCACACTGGGTTTTATCAATAGTCGGCTGCGTGAGTACAAGAACCTGCCCGAAGTCAAGCGGCATAAAATCAAGGCGGGCAAGAGCTTTACCCTGGGCGATTTCAAGATAGAGCCTTTCGCCGTCAGCCACTCCGTTCCCGATGCTATCGGACTGGCAATCCACACTCCGGCGGGGCTGCTGCTCCACACCGGGGACTACAAGCTCGACGATAATCCCATCGACGGGCGCAAAACCCAGCTCGACCGGATTCGCCGCTACGGCAAGCAGGGGATTCAGTTCTTCCTCGGCGACAGCACCAACGCCGAGATTCCCGGACGGACGAAGAGCGAGTCCGTCGTCGGCGAGGTGCTGCAAGAGGCCTTCTCCAGCACCAACGGGCGGATTATCGTTACCACCTTCGCCAGCCATATTCACCGCATTCAGCAGATTGTGGATGCCTGCGAGATCGTCGGGCGTAGTCTGGTTCTCAGCGGACGCTCGGTGCGCCAGAACACGAGGATTGCCAGGGAGCTGGGCTATCTGGAAATCCCCAACAGCCTCCTTGTTCCTGAAAAAAAGGTTGACCAGCTTCCTTCCTCCCAGTGCGCCCTGCTGGTTTCCGGTTCTCAGGGAGAGCCGCTCTCCGCTCTGGCTCGCATCGTCAGCGGTGACCATCGGCACATCAAGATCGAGCCGGGGGATTTGGTAATCTTCTCCGCCAAAAAGATTCCGGGAAACGAGGTCGCTATTGGACGGCTGATTGACCGCATCTTCCTTCAGGGTGGCGAGGTGCTTTACGAGGGGCTGGACGATGTTCACGTCTCCGGTCATGCCTATGCCGATGAAATTACCGAGGTTCTCGATGCCGCCCAGCCGAAGTACCTGATACCCATTCACGGCGAGCATCGCCAGCTCTTCGCCCACCGTCGCCTGGCGACCAGGCACGGTTTCCCTGAGGATAAAATAATCGTCCCCCACCTGGGAGGACGGCTGCTGGCGCAGGGTGATGACGTTTGGTGGGACACTCCGGTTCCCGCCGGGCGGGTGCTGGTCGATGGCAAGGGCGTTGGCGACATCGGTCCCGTCGTCCTTCACGACCGGAAGACCATGGCGGACGACGGCATTCTGGTAATCATCGTCGCTATCAGCAGGCAGACCGGAGAAGTGCTACGCGAAGTGGAATTAGTAACACGGGGGCTGGTCTATGTTGATGAGAGCGAGGACTTCCTCAGCGAGGTCGCCGAGCGGGTCCATGAGCTGATCGAAGAGGCCTCACCGGAGGCGCGAGAGGACGAGGAGCTGCTGGGCGAGTGGCTCCGCCGCAAGACCCGCCGCTTCATCCAGAAAAAGCTGGAACGCCGCCCCCTGGTGGTGCCAGTGATTTACGAGCTGTAGGGTTTACCGCGAAAGTAAGGCCGCAGGGGCAAATTGATTACTGCTCAGAATTGAACAAAGGGCAACCTCAACAGGTTGCCCTTACGGCTAGGAATCATTGCGAATATTTATCTTCACTGACCCAAAATGGGTCAGTCGCTCAACGGGACTGTCTCATTTTGGGTCGGTCAAAATGGCACACTCGCGCTGGCAGCCCAGCTGGTTTTTTGTGGAGAAGAATCGTTAGTTATGCTAATCTCGTTCACTCAATCCTCAACCGTCGAAAGGCTCTGATGCCGGACACCAGAAATATCACCAACCACCTCTGGCTTGAGAGTTTCTGGAAAAAAACCAGAAAGCTGGGACGGCTGCTCTGGCGGGTTGGCAAGAGCCACTTCGGCGAGCATAACGGACCACTAGCCTCGGCGGGGATCGCCTTCTATCTTGGAATCTGCCTGGTGCCGCTGCTCTTGCTCGGGATGAGCGTGCTGGGGTTTTTCCTCGGTTCCGACGGCGCGGCGCAGGGCGAGCTTGCCAGCTTTGTTAACAACCTTGTTCCCGCTGCCGGGGGGTTCTTCGATGAACTCATTGGCAGCCTGGTGAAGAGTCGCATCAGCACGGGGTTGATCGGTCTGGTTACCCTGCTCTGGCTGGCAAGCAGGCTGACCAACGCTATCCGCCGGGGAATTGACTACATCTGGGGTGGGAAGGGACGCAAGCGACGCTGGTGGGAGGGACGACTGGTGGCTCTGGCAATGTTGCTGGGGATGCTGCTCTTTCTACTTGCCGGAACGGTGGGAACCGGACTAATCGCGAAGTTCACCGCCGGGATGGGCGGGTTCAGCCGCTTTTTCCTCTTGCTGGCACCTTACCTGCTGACCCTGCTGTTTTTTTACATTCTCTACCGCGTGGTTCCGACGGTGCATGTTCGCCCCCAGGCGGCTCTCATCGGAGCCATCGTAACGGCGGTTCTCTTTGAGGCGGCGAAGCTGCTCTTCACCTTCTATCTGGGTAACCTCAGCCAGCCCGGCGTTTACTACGGAATGCTGACGATCCTCGTCGTCTTTGGTCTCTGGGCATATTACCTGGCATCTATCATTTTGCTGGGGGCAGAGCTGGCGCGGGAGGTTGACAAATCCTTTGAACAGCGGGAGCAACGGCGCAGGGTTCGTGGTCTGACTGACCGCCTGCGTAAAGACGGTTAATCGCCCGCGCTGTCCAGGTAATCCTGCAAAATAATCGCGGCGGCAGAGGCATCTACCCGCGAACGAATCTTCCTGCCATCATGCCCCAGCTCTCGCAGAGTATTCTCCGCCCGCAGGGTTGTGTAGCGTTCATCAAGCAGCTCAATCGGCAAAAGAGTGTGGCTGCCCAGCTCCCGAACAAAATCATGGACAGCTCTGGATGACGCGCTCTCCGTGCCGTCTTCGTGGAGCGGTAGTCCGATGACAATAAAGACGACCGCCTGCTCCACAGCGATCAGGGCAATTGCCCGCACATCCCTGCGGGCTGACTGTCTCTGATAGACGGCAAAGGGCATGGCAAGCTGCCCCTCAGGGTCGCTGAGAGCCAGACCAATCCGCTTGCTGCCGTAATCTATCCCCAGGTAACGCACAGTGTCCCTTCGGTGAACCGCCACTGGCTGAATATCAGGTTGACTGACCATCAGAGGGATACTAGCAGCGCGGCGTTGTCAGGGCAATGTTACTGATACGGGCAAAGTCCCCCGGCTCCACAGGCTGAAAATACGAATATCCCAGGGGATAATCACCTGGTCGTTATCTAAAAAGGCAGGGACGGCGGTGGCACGCTTCTTGCGGAAGCACCAGCCAACGGCATAACAACGGGTTTCTTCGGCAACAATCGCGCCACCGCCTCGTTCTTAGCCGGACAAGCACCGCGTGTGTTTTTACGCAACCGCATGAAATCAGTCCAGATTGCAGTGATTAACTATTTTTCGCCGTATGAAAAATAGTCCTTGACATAACCTCGCCATGCTGCTATTATGCCGACGCTTCGTGGTTGAAAACTTAGACAGCCACAGCGGTCCCTGTACAAGCGAACTCAAATGCGAGTCGCGCTCGACCAAGGGGATCTCATTGCGCAAACCCGTTTTTGGGATAAAGCGTGCTAACAAAACTGGTCGGGCGTAAAGAAAAAGGATAGGATATGCGCGGTATCGTAAAGTGGTTCAACGACGCTAAGGGTTACGGCTTCATTCAGCAGCCGGAAGGTCAAGGCCCCGACGTCTTCGTTCACTTCTCAGCAATCGGTGGCAACGGTCATCGTACCCTTGTTGAAGGTGAAGAGGTTGAGTTCGAGATCGAAGAACACCCCAAGGGACCACAGGCTATAAACGTCCAGCGTCTTAACCAGGGTTAGTACGAGCTAATCGTTGAAAAACCTCAGGGACCGTAAGGTTCCTGAGGTTCTTTGTTATAGGATAATCACCTGATAGTGGACTGTTGTTGAGCGATACCATCTCGCCAGACAGTTGGTTATACCGCGCGGCTATGTTCGTCTTAAAAAAGTCAGGGACGGCGGCGGTGGCACGCTTCTTGCGAAAACTCTGCTGACAGCAAACCGGGTTAAAATGGCAAGTAATCTTCGGGAACCGGACAGCTATCGATAATCGCCCGAATAATGTTGGAGTGCCTTTTGTCTGGCAGCAAGCCAGAGCCATAGGCGCGGAAGGAGTGGTTTAGTTCCTCGCTCTCCAGAGTTACCCTTTCGACGGTCAGGTCGGTAATGAAGTCGGCGGAAACATCCTCCAGGATATCGAAGTCGTTCTCCAGCAAAATACGATAGAGTGCCTTCGCCTCTTCCATACTCATCTCGCTGTCGTAGGAGTCCCCTGTTCCATCCAGCATCTCATACTCGTAGCGCCAGGGGACGGTTTCGCCATCGCCGGCAGTTATGGTGTACTGAATGTAGGCGATGAGTGAATAGCCGCCTCCACTAACCAGTTCCAGGACGAAGTTCTCCGGCACCTCAACCTCGTTGCAGGCAGAGAACAGCAGGACGGTAAATAACAGGAATGGTAGCAACTTTTTCATCAGAAATCCTTCTGTTAGCGGAAGAAAGCATATCCCGCACACCCTTAGACGTGTAAATCCAACTCTATCAACTTAATTTACCCGCCGAAATACTCCTCGGCAAGGATACCCATCCAGATCTCGTCGTGCCAGCGGTCGCCCTTCCAGTGGATTTTCCGGGCGCGACCCTCCTCCACAAAACCGCACTTCTTGTAGGTGGCAATCCCGGCTTTGTTAAACTCGAAGACTTTTAGCCAGATGCGGTGGAGGTTGAGGGTCTCGAAGCCATACTTTAACGTCAGTCGAGTCATTTCAGTTCCATAACCCTGACCGCGCAACTCCGGTGGACCAATGAACAGTCCAAACTCGGCAAAGCGATGGGTCTGGTCGATGCCATGCAACCCGACGTTGCCGATGAGCTGGTCATCCTCCGGTGAGTCGGCAAAGAGCTTCACCGCCAGAACAATGCTGTCTGAACGGGAGCTGCTGTCGGTAACCCACTTCTCCTCGTCGTTCAGGGAGAGGGGGCGATTGAGCAGCAGGTTCCCTCTGGTCTGCGGGTTGTTGAGCCAAAGCTGGTAGAGCGGCGCGTACTCCAGCTCTACCGGAGCGAGGTAGATTCGCTCGCCAGCCAGGAAGATGACTCGCTCGTTCTTTTTTTCTGTCATTCGAGACCTCTGGAAGGTTTTACCGGGGCGTATATCAATACGCCCCTACAATCTAAATCCTCTAAAATGCCGATTTGAAGGCGTTGAAGGCTCGTGGACCAAAGAGGACGAAGACTATCTCCTCGATGGACTTGAGTGGCAGAACGGTTTCCATGCCGGAGCGCATCGCCCGGGCGCAGTCCTCCATCGGTAACGCGCCAACTCCGGTTCCCAGAGCGGGCAGGGCAATGGACTTAACCCCCAGCCGCTCCGCCAGCCGGAGGGCGTTGCTGGTGGCGCGAGTAACAATCTCCGCGCTGGTCTCCAGGGTTTGCCCCATCACGGCGGCGTGGATTACCCACTTCGCGGAGAGGTGTCCCGCCTTCGTCTCCACCACGTTGCCAATCTCAATCGGCCCCTTCTCCAGAGCCTCGCGCTCGATATCAACCCCGCCGACCTTCTTCAAGGCTCCCGCGACACCGGAACCCATCCAGAGGTGGTTGTTGGCGGCGTTGACCACGGCGCAGCACTCTATCTCGGTGATGTCGCCCTTGATAACCCGAACGCGAACACCACCGATGTCGTGAATCTGTTCATCCATACCCGCTCCCATTCTCCTGTTTATCAACACCTGTATCTCACTGTTATTCAACAAACTCTGGTAAAACCTTCGTCCAGCCCATCAGGGGTTTTTGACCATCATCTACACTCCAGAGGTCAGTTTGAATCAGATACCAATCTTTATCTGATGATTCAAAGACCAAAACATAAACATCTATGCCAGACTCCAACACTCCCGCCTTATCTGCTCCGTCCTCCGGCAGGCAAAACAGAGATAATGGTTTGGTGAGAGTACCTTCTATATCTGAGTAGCTATAACTATCATAAACCTGAAACATGCTGTTTAGTGATACTGCAGTATACTCGTGTCCCAGTCGACCGGCGTAGTCGTTTCCCGGTGGACAGTAGAGAGCGTAGATTCCCACCGAGTCCACCCAGCGAGCCTCTATGTCAACCGTGAAATGGTAACCTTCGTTGAGGTAGTTTGGCGGCGGTAACTCGTGTTTTACCACGTCCAACTGGGCGAGCTGTTCCTTAACCTGGATGGTACGGAACTCTTCTATTTTTGCTGTCCGGTAGTTCTCGCGAGAAATGGTAACCATAGCGTGATAAAGCAGACGCTCCGGGGTTATCTCTGCCTCGCCCCGTATCTCTATCCAGGTACCATCGGGACCGTCCTCATACCTTGGTATAAATGCGTACTCCGCATAATTGTAAATCTCTTTAATCTGACCGCCTTGTACGGAAAAACCAAGCGTTCGTCGGTTGGTAAAGGTGGGAGGCATTACGGGAGAGGAACTCATGGAGCGCAAATCCAGCGTAAGTTGCAATTCGTTGATGCCATCTCCGTTGACATCCTCAGCTTGCAGGTTGTAGAGACTCCAACCGTAATACTTTCCCACCCTGTCCAGAAAGTTATCCTCACCAACGACGAACTCCACAAAGGATAATTTTTCCTCAGAATTTCCCAGATAAAAATCTGCTAGTAAGTAATCATCGGCATCTTCTATCGTCATCAGCAGCGGCAACCGATAGACGTAACCCATCATGCCAGAACCGATATGCTCGTAATCTACGTGGACATCTCCTGTTCCAACGTAGATGTTTTCTTTAATCCCATCGTCATCAACATCCGCCCTAAAATATAACTCTAACTCACCGAAGTCATGCTCGACAGTCAGGTAGCGTTCTTTATCAGACCCGCCAAAACCGTATTCCGCCTCCTCGGCGGCAACAAAACCCTGCTGGTCTCCAAAGCGTATCTCCGCCCAGAGGTAGTCAGAGTTCTTGTAAGCATCTTCATGCCAGGGTGTGTAGTAATAGTCAACCGCCCAGGCGAGGATTTCCACCCGATCACCCTTATGCAGCACTCCAATCTTCTCACCATCGGTAGAGGGCGCGTCGCGGAGGTTTAGCGCGTCAACCTCGACCACGGCGTAGAGCGGGATTGGCTCAAAGGGAGCGACCTCCACCGCCCAGCTTGGAACATCAAACTCTACCTCAGACCCCAGGGAAACAGTCATCAGCGGCACCAGCACGAGCAAAACCATCAGCAACAGTATTTTACGGCTCATCTTTTCTCCTGTACGTTTCTCATAATTGATGGAAAATCAGCCTGGCTCAAAACATCCACCCTAGGCACAATGATGTATAGGTAGGGGACAAGTTATTTATCTCTGAGGCTCGGTATCAATAAATAATCATCATATCCAGCTTCCTTAGCTACCCTAGTCCAATATTTATCTGCGGTAATTATTTTATCTACAGGCATATTACAGTAGATAAAGTGTGTTAAATCGGCTTTATCGTTGTGTTTTGGCTGTCTTCCAGTTTCAGCTAGATCATCCAAATAACACATAAGTACATCGGTATACGGGTGGAAGGATGAAGGTACAGGTCCATGATAACCTATACTTGTGTTAAACCTTTTTTCTAGTGCCTTAATCATATCGGTACTGAGACCTAGTCTGTATGTTTCTAAAAATAGTTCTTTATTATCCCGAAAGGTTCTTAAGCTACTGCCCGATAGTTTTAGTTTATTCATGTTTCCACTATAAAAACGAATGTGATTTTCTTTTGTAGCCCTCATCCCTTTGAGCCAAATATCCTTTGCTTCATAAAATTTACGTTTCATTGGTTCAAGCATTCTTTCCATATTTACTCTGGGAGTGTCTGGATGAGCAAAATCGAGCAAATTCCATTTTAGGTTAGCTTTATTATAATCGTTAGTTACGGATGGATTCTCAACTTTGAAGTGCTGTGCAATGGCAATAAAATTACCATCTAGCAATTTCATTCCCCTGCTGAATAATCTATTGACTTCTTTTATGGGTCTTAGACGGCTTTCATATGTATCATCTTTACACAATAATTCAAATATAGCTATTGGCGAGGTATAAAATATATTACTGTTCATGCTTGGGAGATCATCGAGTACTAATGCACCATTCGACAAATAATAGAAAATGTTCGTATCCAGCAAATAGCGCATAGTTACCTCCGATAATCTTGTGTATTCTAACGACGCTTCATCATGCAAATCAATTCATGGATACATTCGACCAAATCGAGTCCCTTTCACATCCGTTTCCCCACTAGCAGCGGAGCCGGACGTATTTTGTAACCCATCTTCTTCCTCCTGATTGATTAAGCCTGCCGTAGTTCTTTTTATAGAGACCCTCTCCCCTAATCCCATTCCATTATCAAATGAAACTGCTTCGTGGTCAAGCCTCTTATCCGGCGGTATGGTAGAATCTGTCCGAAGAGACAGCGTTAAAGGAGCGAGACATGCACGGATTCGGCTGGTTCTACTACGACTGGACAATTTTGCTGATGCTCCCCGGGCTGCTGCTGGGACTCTGGGCGCGGTGGGCGGTTAGCTCCCGCTTCAAACGCTACTCCAAGGTACGCACTCGCGGCGGACTCACCGGAGCGCGGGCGGCGGCGGCTATTCTGGCGGAAGAAGGACTCTCCGAAGTTAAGATTGAGGTCATCGGCGGACGACTGAGCGACCACTACGACCCCCGTCGCCGGGTACTGCGCCTTTCTAACGATGTGGCTCACTCCGACTCCGTGGCAGCCCTGGGGATTGCCGCCCACGAGGCAGGACACGCCGTCCAGCACGCCAGGGGCTACTTTCCCCTCCACCTGCGCAACGCGGCGGTTCCGGTTACCCGGATCGGCTCCTGGCTCTATATTCCCCTCTTCATCGCCGGACTGATCTTCTCCTTCCAGCCTCTGGTCTGGATTGGCATCGGCTGCTTCTCCTTCGTCATCCTCTTCCAATTGATCACCCTGCCCGTGGAGTTCAACGCCAGCCGACGGGCGATGGTCAGTCTTCGCGACGGTGGTTATCTGGAATACGACGAGCTGCCCGGAGCGCGGAAGGTTCTTACTGCCGCCGCCCTGACCTACGTGGCGGCCCTGGTAACCAGCATCATGATTCTCCTGCGCCTGCTGTTTATCTCCGGCGTGTTAAGAAGATAGCCAACGCAAGGGTATTGGTTGCTCAAACCCTTTCTCCCTCCCTCCTTTGGGGGGAAGGTTGGGATGGGGGGCTGATTTACGATGATAAACACCGAAATTATCTCGGAGAGAAAAACATGCCTCATTGTCTAAAATGTAACGCGACTGTGGAAGAAACCCGGCGGTTGATGGTCGGTCATCCCGTGGAGGGCAGTCCCGATGTCTGGGATCTGCGCCCGGTGGAGGCGGCCTTTTGCAAACGCTGCCTGCGCGGGATGAGCCGCTTTACGATGATATTCTCCGGCGTGATGCTGATTAGCCTGATTCTGGGAACCATCGCCGTCCGCCAGAGCATCGAAGAACCAGGCGGCGAAGTCGCCTTCGTCTCCCTCCTTGGCGGGGCGATTCTCGCGCTGGCTTTTTTCATTTGGCAACTGGTCAGAACGTCTCTCATTGGCAAGCACCCGACACGGTACTACAAAGCCGCCTGGCAACGCTGGCAGGCAGCCGAGGGAGAGTCGGTCTTTACGCTGGAAAAGCTCCGTAAGCTAACCGGGAGGGACGATGAGTAACGAGCCGAATGGCAATGATTCGAATGACAAAAGAAGGGGCTGGTTCTGCTCGCTGAGGGTAGCGATTCCGCTGTTCATTCTGGGCTGCTTTTCCCTGGGTCCCGGGCTGGCGTTTGGCCTCACCAGCGGGCATCTATTTGTCTGCTTCATCGTCGCCGGACTCTTCATAATCGGGCTGTTCAGCTTCCTCTGCGCGGTCTTTCGTGCCGTTAACTTTCGCAAGCTGACCCAGCTCGCGACTCATCGCGACATCAGCGGACTGCTATCCCATCTGGGACTGTCCGATCTTCCCGGTTTCTCCGCTCCGTCAAATCCATCCCCCGCGACTCGAACCATCCTGCGACCAGTCAAACGACGGACTACCTGCCCAAACTGCGGAGCCTCGGTGGGCAAACGCCACGTTATCAAAGCCGAAGACCTGCTGGTGGTGCAGTGTCCGCACTGCGATTCGCTTTACCAAATGGAAGAGGGTTCGCCGTGAAGGTTGTGCTGCAACAGGTTAGTGAAGCCAGAGTTGAGGTCGAGGGTCGTGTGGTCGGGGAAATCGGCTTCGGTTACGTGCTGCTGACGGCAATAACCGACGCTGACACCGAGGCGGAACTGGTCTGGATGGCGGAGAAGGTGCTGAACCTCCGGGTCTGTCGCGATGACGATGGCAAGCTCAACCGCTCCCTGCGCGACCTGAACCGGGGGG
>SWBW01002034.1_pt1 | contig 12509 bp, 13 predicted proteins | sample 4693041 | NCBI WGS metagenome assembly SWBW01 (sample SAMN10267271, study PRJNA491770) | bioreactor metagenome | isolation source: DHS bioreactor inoculated with marine methane seep sediment | place: Japan: Omine Ridge, Nankai Trough | collected 2006-05-06 | reverse complement strand
GGCCACGGACACAGCCGCCTCGAGCACGTCAGCGCACTCCTCGTTGACGAAGACGGGATCGGCCACGCCTTCGATCTTGATCCCGACCCGCAGCCCCTCGTCGAACCTGTTCTGTCCGATCCAGACGATGGTGCCTTCTTCGCCTCGCGACCTCTGCCCGCGGACGATGACAACTTTGTCTCCCTTGTTCATTGCTCACCGTAGCTCAAGTCATCCGATACTATCGCAAACGGGCCGGTTGGATAACCAAGCGTCGTCGACCGTCCACGCTCTGCCTGTGTAGGTTAGGCGTGATCTCCGCCCCCTAGGGCTGGCACTCATCTTGCTTTTCGACAATGTCAGCAAGGAGACCAACACCATGCGCCGATCACATGTCCTGCTCGTGGCCCTGTCGCTGCTCGCCGGCTGCTCCAACCGGCCTGTGCCCGCCGCGCCGCCCGACGGTTCGGTCTCCCCCGACCTCGAGCCGGACCTGCTGCCCTGCCCGCTCGAGGAGTTGATCTGCCACCCCAGTCACTCGGGCTCGGGCATGCTCTGCGTCTGCAGGGAGCCCAAGCCGGACGCCGGGCCGCTGGTGCCGCTGCCCGGCACCTGGAGCTGCAACGCAGCAGTGTCGGTTTGCCACAAGACCGACGACAACAAGGGGCTCCCGCAAGGGGGTGGCACCGGATGGAAGTGCCACCTGGCCCAGCTAAAGGGCGTCTCCACCTGGGTCTGCGTCGGCCTGTCCGCCTCCACACCGCCCGGCGGCAACGGCTGGGTCTGCACAAAGGTCCGCAGCCAGCCGTCCGGCGACCTCTTTCGCTGCCAGCGGTCCGACGGCCAGCCGGACCAACCGCCCCAGCCTGGGCCCTGGGTCTGCGTCAAGGGCAGCATCTTCGGCGGCGCCGTCTGCTATCAGGTGCCTCAACAGCCGAAGCCGCCGAGCCCGCTGCCCGGGCCCTGCCTGCCGGGCCAGCGCATGTGGTGCGACGGACTGCTCTACTCCGGCTGGGGGCAGGTGGAGTGCGATCCCGCTACCGGGATGTGGAAGTCCACGATGGTCAATGGCAAACAGATGATCGACTGCAGCGAGGCCCTGGCCGGGGGCAAGCGCCCGGACACCTACTGCGCCTGTTATCACACCTACTTCAACCCTACCTGCTGTCAGCGCGCCGACTGCATCGTGCCCCAGGGCTCCGGCGGTCAGCTTTGCCAGCCCAGCGCAGGCAAGCTCTGCGATGCCTGCATGCCGCAGAAGCCCGAGTGCGTCGAGCCCGGCGCCAGGTGCCTGGTGTCCAACAGCCACGAGACCTTCTGCGGCCGGGACTGCGCTGGCAAGGCCTGCCCTGGCGGTTACACCTGCATGCTGATCAAGTTGAAGGTCGGCACCTCCAAGCAGTGCGTGCCCCAGAACTTCAGCTGCTACTTCTGAGGCGCTGACGCAGGTGCCAGGCGAAGATCCGCCGCAACAGGATGCGCAGCACCTCGGTCCGCAGGCCCGGATCACGCGCTGCCATCAAGCAGTCGATCCCCAGCAACACGCCTGGTTTGGCGTTGGGGAGTCCTTTTCGAAGATCTTCTTGCTGAAGATGGCCAGCACGCCTTGAGCGTCGGACATGGGCGGATCCTAATCTATGCTGTTGTCGGGCTTCAAGACGACTACCGTTCGGTCTCCGTACCTCGAGCCCAACTCACTGGGGGCAGTTGGGCACCACCTTGTAGCCTTTGGCGGGGGTGAAGTAGGTGGCGCACTGGGAGGCGGTGTAGGTGTTGGTACATTGGCAGCCGAGCTGGGGAAAGTTCGGTGGATAGACCAGCATGCAGCAAGACCAGCCCGCCGTGCAGGTTGCGTCCGGCCAGCCCGGTGTCGGGTAGGTGGTACAGTTGCAGCTGAAGCTCGTGGTGATGCAGTGCCACTTCTTTCCCGGCGGCTTGGTGTCCGGCGGAGCCTTGGTGTCCGGCGGAGCCTTGGTGTCCGGCGGAGCCTTGATGTCCGGCGGAGTTTTGATGTCCGGTGGCGGCTTGGTGTCCGGCGGCGTCTTTGTGTCTGGCAGAGCCTTCATATCTGTATCCGGCGGAGCTGTGGTGTCCAGCAGCGTGGAGTCCGGGGTCCCGTCCGCGGGTCTGGAGATGTCTGAATCGGAGGAAGCATCGCCTGGGCCGTCGCTAGAACCGTCGGGGTAAGATGTGGTCTCCGAGCAGCCTTGACGTCCAAGCAGGATCAGACCGAGCAATACGGTGGATACGATACGCTTCGCCGTTTTCATGTGCCTTGTGTACCTTGTGTGCCTGAGCAGACCTCTGGAGACCCTACGACACCGATGGGCCTGTTCTTCCCAGCGACTGTGTTCTACGGGTCAGTTGGTCACGTAAACGATCTCCAACGCGGGTGGCAGCTTGAGGCTCCCTTGCTCAGGATGAGACTGCCGAGATGTCTTGACGTTGCGCTTACTTGAGCCGAGGAGAGACCGCCCTTGATGTCATCTTCAAAAACTGGTTCACAACCACCGCCCAGCACCCACTCTGGTCCTCACCGCCACACTAGACTCTGGAGCCAACATCCCATCCCCACTGGCGAAACTCCGGCGATGTCCCGAGTCGCCGGCCAGCTGGCGCTCCACCCCGTCACCGACGCCGTCGCCGTCGGTGTCCTCGTCGCTGGGGCAGCGCCCTCCAGCTGCACACGGCCTACCTGCCCTGGTCTCGGCCAACTTCGACACCGCCCGTCGGGTCCTGGTCACGGATCGCCTCGAGCAGATCGTTGAGGACGGTCTGCGGTTCCTCGCCGATCTCCACTAGGCCGACCACGTGCACCTGGCACTGGGCGATCCGGCTCGCGGACCAGTTCACCTTGTCCCGATACTCCTCCGGAGTGTGTTCGGCGCCGTAGAACGTGTTGCCCGGCGAGAAGAGGTTCTCCACGTTCATCGTCATCACACGAAGGCTGGTCATAGCGGGGCTCAGAAGGGGACCGTGATCTCCAGGGCAAAGGGGCCCTCAAATTTGTCGGCTAGCCAGGGGACTGATGGAGCTTTCCTCGATGCCACCACGATGGTGTAGAGCCCCGACGCGGCGGGCGAAAAGGGCAGCGGCGTGTAGGGGACAATGTGCTTGGGAAGGGGTATGAGCTTGCTGAAGACCACGCCCGCGAACCCATTGCTGCCGCAGTCGGCGTTGATCGCCGCCGTCGTACACGTCGTGCGGAAGATGTAGATCATGGGCATTTGCAGCTGGCTCTTCAGGCGGAAGTGGTGGGTCTTGCCCTTGTCGAGCCAGACGCGATAGAAGAGCTGACTACCGCCGAAGAGCAGCGGGTTGCTCTGACCGCAGGTGACGCTGAGCTGATCGGGCTCACCCAGAACAAGCTCCCCGCGGATCACGTTGCGCCCCTTGGACAGTGAGAGGGTGGCCGCGTTGGCGCATGTCCCGCTGAACGGCGCAAGCTCCTCCACTTGCAGCGCGAACGGCCCATGGTCCGTGGCCTTTGTTCCGTCCACGGCGATGCGGTGCACGCCGCTCGTCGTCGGGACGACGAAGGTCTTGCCCTTCTTGCTGACCACCTTGGCGCCACTGGCGTTGATCGAGGCCGCGCTGCAGGTCCCGGAAAAGACGTGAGGCGCGCTCGCGCCGACGTGCTGGACCCGGTAATAGCGATCCTTGTTCATCGAGAGCTGATAGTAGAGCTGTGGGCCGGGGTGGGACGACGCGATCGTTCCGTAGGTAACCTGCGCGCCGAGCTCGTTGGTCGCGCCTGTCGTGTCGTCGAAGATCCGGACCGCCGCGTCCTGCAAGGCGACCGGCTTCGGGGTCGTGCAGGCTTGGTGCGCAGGCACCTTGAGCTCCTCGACGACCAGCGCGAAAGCACCACCGTATTCGCTGGAAGCTGTGCCCTCCACGGCGATGGTATAAGTCGCTGTCTTGGCTGGAGTGACCCCCACGCCGTTGACCACGCACGCGCTATTGATCGCCGCGGGAGCGCACACACCGCTGAACACATAGTACCGCAGCTGCTGAAACCACCATGACGGCTCGACCCGCACGACGTAGCTCTTGCCTGCGGTCAGGTCTACCTTGTAGTAGACCTCCGGCTCGTCGAGGGCACCGGTTGTCCCACAGGATATTTGCTTGGGAAATTCGTGGGTGGCACCTTCGACGCTCCCCGCCACCCTGGTACTCCCGCCAACAAGCGTGATCGTCTCGGCGGCGCTGCAGGCGTCATTGGCCGGCGGAGCGACCTCGTTGACCATGAGCGTGAACCCCGCGCTCGATCCTCCGTTTTGGCCCTCCACAGCGACCATGTAGCCGCCCGTCACCGGGGCCTTGAACGTCAACTGCTGGGCTCCCTGCCATGAATATGCGGGGGAGAGCAGATCGCCTGCCTTGCCGGCGCTGAAGGCTTGGCTGTAGATTTGCGTCGGGTCGCACGTCTTTCCCACCACGTAGAGGCCTGCCGAGTCCCACGGTTGCAGCAAGGTGAAACTGTACGTGGTGCCCGCGACAAGGTCGACCCCATAGTAGAGCTGACCGCCAGGGAACGCCTTGCCCAGCTGCGTCGCGGGGAACTCGTTGGTCGTTCCTACTATGCTGCCGGTGACCTGGATCGGCCCCTGGGATGGCGAGGGGAGCTGCGAGGCCTTGGCGCAGGTCGCGTTCTTCGGGGTCGTCACGGCCTCGATGCTGAGGGTGAAACTGCCCCCGTAGTCCGGATAGGAACTGTCCACCGCGATGGTGTAATCAGCGCCAACCTTGGGCGTGAGCCCGATGTAGCGTGTGGTCCAGTCCGCCGGCGTCGTCGTGACCGGCTGCTCGTGCGGCGGCAGGTACCATCCAGGCGTCCAGCCGACCGCCCCGGACCCGCCCTTGCTGCTGCAGTCCGTGCTGATGGTGGCCGCGCCGCACGAGCCGAAGAGGTAAACACGGGCGGTGTGGCGGCTGTTCAGCCCGATCCTGTACGTTTTACCAGCCTGCAGCGCGACGCGGTAGTACAGCTGAGGCCCCTGCATGACAACGTTGTCGCAGGTGACCCCGGTCCCGTACTCATTGCTCGCATAGAGCGTGTTGTCCTTGACGGTGGCCTGGCCCCCCACCAGCGTGAGCAGCTTCGCGTTCGCACATGTCTTGTGCGCGTAAGGCGATGCGTCTGGCAGCGCCGCTTCCGGTGGGGCGCTGTCACTGATGGCGTCGAAGGTCAGCGCGTCGAAACGGGGCGCGTCGATGACCGGCGCCCCATCGACGCGCGGTGCGTCCCCCCCGAAGTCGGCGAGCGGAAGGTCTACCCCCGCGTCGACCGCCTGATCGGGCGCAGCGGCGTGCTTCGACCCGCACCCCACCACCAGCAGCGATGCGGCTGATACAACGACTGCGAATCTGTTGAGGGTCACCCCCCCTTCGAGCGACAACACCACTCCATTTCAGCAAGGATCGACTCAAAACGCAACCTGGCGCCTGAGGCACCTTCGACGCTTCGTCGCGATCTGTGCAGGCATGCTGCACGTGGCGAGAACGCCCTTGACCGTTTTTCTGGGGTCAGCTTCCTCGAGGCGGTCGTCGATGATCAGGCGGGCGAGACCTACCGCCTGGCCATCAACATCCCGATCATCCACGAGGCCTGCCCCCAGGTGAGCCCGTCGGGCACCTTGACCTTTTGTCGCCCGAGCGTCTCCAGCTGCGCCTCCGTGGCCGGCCGGTCCCGCCACCCGGCGTTGACGTCCACCACCTTCACCACGTCTGCGCGCTGCCTGTGCACCCAGCTGTCCGCGCGGGTCAGCGCCTGACCCAGCGTGTCGACGATCCCGACGCGCTGCTCCGGGTGCGGCCCCGGCGAGAGCAGCACGACCTCCCAGCGATCCAGCAGTTCCTGCCGCACCAGCAGCGACTCGCGCCTGGGCAGGCCGAGCCGGTAGGCCCCGTCAGGGGCCCTGCACCAGGTGAAGTCCGAGTAGGGCAGCACCTCCTCCGGTGGATCGAGGTGAAATAGATCAATGCGCTCGGCCACCAGCTCGAGGTCTTTGGGGGTCTCGATCCGCTCCACGTCCACCCAGGGGTAGCGCTCGGCCACCGCGCGCAGCCACGCCGCCAGCTCCAGCGCCGCCTCGCCCTGCAGGTCCAGCCGCTCGGGCAGGTTGAACAGCGCGTGGAGCCCGGCCAGGGAGTGCTTGTTGGTGTTGTCCGCCACGTCCACCACCAACAGGTCCGACTTGTCCCGGTGCAGCCGCGTGCCGCGGCCCACCATCTGGGCATAGAGCAGCCGGGACTTGGTCGGGCGGGCCATGATGATGCAGTCAACGCGGGGCTCGTCGAAGCCCTCGGTCAGCCCTGGCAGTTGGTCACCACGTCGATCTCGCCGGCGCCGAAGCGGCGCAGGACGTCTCGGCGGTCCGGCCGCGGCATCGGCGTTCGACGCCGCCTTTGGCGCCGAGACGAGCCAGCGCATCTGGAACCTCGAGAAGCTGCCCGGGGATCGTCTGGCGCGCGGCACTAAGTCGGATGACGATGAGCTGATGAGCCTGCTGCGCATGACGACCTTCACCGAGGACAAGTCACCACCGGCGCTGCTCGAGCGCGTACGCACGTACCACAAGCAGCCCCCGCTGCTGGTGCTGCGCATCACCCCCATCGATCCCCAAACGCACACGGACCTGTTCACCGAGCAAGAGATCCGCGCCGAGCTGCGCGTCCGTGACGTGCCGGGCGTGCACCACGAGACCGCGTTGCTCCTCGACAAGGGCGTGAGCTGGCCCAAGCAGACGCTGGTCAACCTGGCCAAGGCGGTACAGCAAAGCCGAGGCGGTACGGTGGTGACCGTCAGCGGAGAGGACTACATTGGCTATGACTGCCTCGAGGACTTCGACGACCTGGTCTACGCCGAGGAGATCGCCGCGCTGGAGAAGCTGACCTGCAACGGAGACACGCGCGATGCGCTGTACCTGAGCGCCCTGACTGGCCCCCTGAGTATCGTCCTCGCCGAGGATCAGGGAGCCGACTACCAGCTAGATGACGGATTATACCCCAACACCCTTGACCATCTCATCGCCAAAGGAGCCCGAAGGACAAGGTCCTTCAGGTTGTGTCATCAAGGTCGATTTGGTCCTAGACCTGAGCAATGATCTGGGCAAACGAGAACAAGATGTACTCGTTGATATCACCACCAACGATGAACGATGGAATCAATCTTGGCCATTGTCCCTGTTATCGCAATACAGTTGGGGGAGAAGACGGCCGAAATATTCACGTCGAAATCGCCGCTGACTTTCCATGTGCAAAAAGGTGAGCTCCCCTTCTGGGGCCTGGGCATTTCGACCTTGAAGACAAACCCCATCGTGGAGATCTCGCAGGTCGCGTCTTTTCCGTTGAGGTAGTCGCCCTGTAGGTTGACTTTGAAACCCTGCCACTCGGCGAATCGCTTGGTTGGCCCGGCCAAAAAAGAAGGGTACCAGTAGTCGCCGTACTTATGGGCAAGACGGATGTCAATGGTCTGCATCGAGGTCCTTTCTCTGAACCATCTACTATACGCTCACACGAATGAAACGCCAGGGCCGGCGGACAGCCCGGAGCCGGGTCAAGGGTGAGCTCGATCTCGCCGCCGCGGGGTTCGAGGTTGCGCTTGCCGTTGCGGTGGTCCCGGCACCTATATCCAGCCTTGATCCTGCACGCCAAGTCGATGGTGGTGGACGACGGCTGGGCCACCGTCGGCTCGGCCAACATGGACGTGCGCTCCTTTCGGCTCAACTTCGAGGTCAACGCCGCGGTCTACGGGCCGGAGTTCGCCAACGGGCTGGCCGAGGTCTTCGAGCGTGACCTGACCCGGACGCAGCAGATCACGATGGAGGACATGGACAACAAGGGCATGCCCACCCGGATGGCCGAGAGCCTGGCCCGGGTAGCGGCCGGGAGTAGCTACTTCTTCTCAAGCTTGACAAGCACGGGGATCCGGTGAGGTGCCCTGGAGTACATACCCTTGGCCATGCCCGGCCCCAGGGGATCCGTGGTCCCCAGTCGCGAGGGATCATGTGGAACGCCCATCAGCTTCTTCAGCTGCAGGTGGCCCAGAAGCTGCAACGGAAACCCAGGCAGCTTCCTGCTGTATGCATCGACCCATGGCTTGAGCTTATCGATGTTCGTTTTGTCCTCCGGCCTGAGCGCCGGGTCGATGGCGAGCCGCTCGAGCAGTACACGTCGCTTGCCGGGCGCCAGGTCATTGAACAACTCGAGGAGGGGGCTTGGTTGCCAGCGGGTTCTTCGCGTCCTTGAACGGCCCCCGCTTGCCGAAAGGCATCAGGGCGCCGGAGGTGGCGAGCTTGCCGATGGAGCGCTGTAGGTTGTCCAGCCAGACCCAATCACGGCCACGGGGTCCGATGGGGGCGCGATGGTGGGTCGTGGTACAGGTGTTGCCAGTCGATGTCTGCTCCGGTGACATGGGCCAGAAGGACGGTCGGCCGCTGCCCTTCAGGTCGCCCTGTACATCCGTTGCCTGGATGGCCTTCTTCATGGCGACCCCCAGCACATCCATCCTACGGGCCTCCTGACCGGTGAGCATCACGGGGTAGATGGTTCGGCTCGTCGGTCGGATCTTCTGTGAACCATGCACGTCGTAGGTTTCCCAGACCAGGCCCTGGTGGAGGTACATGGAGTGCCCCTTCCCCGGCATCATTGTGCTCACCCCCGGGCCAAAGATCTTGGTGAACAGGTCGAGCTTCTTGGCTGGCACGACCAGATGGTATTTCAATTTCTGCGCGGGGCCGCGCTGGACCCGCGTCAGCTTGAAGCCCTGATCGGCGAGCACCTCAGCCCGCATATCCGTCGGCGCCAGCGCCAGGACCCGTTGGTCCCGCCCATCGAGCGTCGCCGACGGATCTCTGGCCACCTTCTTGGCGATTCCGGTCACGGCCTTGCGCAAGGCGGTCATGTAGATGTCGTGGCGTTGCGTGGTGAGCACGACGCGCGAGGCGGTCTCTGCCTTGAGCACATGCCGAGCTCCCTTGCTGTTCCAGACGATCGTCTCGCCCGAACGGAGGCCCAGCCCGCGGGCCAAACCCCGACCCTTGAACTCCACATCTGTGCTGCCATATCCACGTCGGACGCCCTGTCGCGCCAGACCCGAGCGGACCTGCGTTTCGCCTCTTCAGCGTGGACCTCCCCACGCCCGCCTGCTGTTCATTACCTTTCCTGCTGAAGAGACGGTCCTGGGTGGACCTGTCTGGGCGACGGACCACCTTTCGGCTCATGATGCATCTCTGGATCCTCGCTTGCATAGCCTCTGCTCTCATGGAGCCCTGGGGCGGGGCTATCCGTCGATAGTCCTCGGCCAGGGACTCAGGAGAGATGCTCATGAGCAGCAAGGCTGCCAGGCCGGCAGCTGGCCAGGAGGCTTTGGGAACCCTTTTTCCAACAATATTGGATGGTCGTTCCTGGTGGTCGTTCATGGTGGCATATGTATACAATACTCATACCAGATGTGGTGCTTGCAAAATCAGCACCTTAGGTTCCTGGTGAGAGAGAATGGCAGCTAGTCCTGTCGCCGCACCTTGGAAGGGTGAGCCAGAAGGGTGAGCCAGAAGGGTGAGCCAGAAGGTGTAGGTCGATAAGAGCCAATCTGTAAACTTCCCCGAGTATCGCCTTTCTCCCTGAGGTCGCCGCTGGCACAGGTAGGCCATGTGGATGTAGCTAGAGGCGGCGCGATGCGGGCCTGCTGACCACCGTTGCCGACGACCTTCGTGGAGATCCACTGGTTGCTGTCAAGATCTTCATCTGGATCTGCCGGCACCTGCCGGTCTTCCCCCCTGTGGCAGACCGCGGCCCGCTCGGAGACCAACGGCGTCTCGCCCGACGCTGGCAGACGGTTGGGGGCGCGCGCAGATCAGCCGGAGCGGGGTGTGATCCAGGGTGATGAGAATGGGTGGCGTGCCTGTTGGTGGCTGGTGTCCTTGCCAGTTCACCGGAAGCTTTTGAAGCCAGATCAGTCAGCAGAAAATCAGAAATCCTGTTGAAATTTATAGGGTATTTGCTGATGCGATGCTGGCATGGGGATTGCTAAATTGGGGTGTATTCAGCCAGGAGGCTCATCATGTCCAGAGCAGGTGTTTGTTGCATTCTCTCAGTTATGTTGTTTGGAGGGGCTTTTCTTGAATCGGCTGAAGCCAAGCCCCTGGCACCAGGTCAAGGTGTCCGCAAGATGGTCAACAAGGTTCAATCCTGGGCAAAAAGGAAAGGAATGCAGATCCGGATCAACAGAAATACGAAACGCCAGCTCAACTTCGCCGAGGGACATATTTACGGCAGGGGACACACCATACCCCACGCTCCTGGCAAGGGGCTGCGCCTGGCTCAGGATCTGCTCCAGGACAAATCAGGCAACTACAACATGACCCCCAGCCGCCAGCGCTGGGCCAAACGAATTGTCAAGAGTGCATACAAGATGCAGCTTCGTGACGCGATCAACTACGCTTCGTTCACGCTTCCGCGTAACCGTGGTAACCGGGCGATGCTGGAGCAACCGGTGAAGAGCCTCTTGTATCTCAAATCCATGCGGGGTGTATTGCCGCAGCTTCGCCAAGAGTTGATGAAGAACAAGGGGATCCAGCGCAAGCGGACCCAGGCTTCCCGGTACGCCAAGGAGCTCACGCAGTCCATCGATCAAGGGCGCTGACCACCGAGGTCAGAGTCCAAGGAGCAGGACTGGCAAGCGCCAAGGATGTCCGATATTCCGCTGGGTCCAAAGAAGGTCTTGACCCAGCGATACCCTCCGGTGGCCGTGGTGGAGAAGTCCGTGGCCAACCCCCTCGCCTCGGTCAATTACTGGAAGCACCTCCGCTCCAGGACCATAGGTACCACCACGCAGCAGGCCGGTGCCGAGGCGCAGTTGATTTTCTGCTTCCACTCGGTAAGATCGGCATATGGTCCGAGGTGTAGCGCTGATTCTGTGTTTGTTTACCGTGGCGGGCTGCGAGGAGGAACCCCGCGGCTCGGCCGCCGACCACGAGAGCGGCCCCAATCTGCCTGACGCCGGGCCGACAGACGCCGGGCTGACAGACGCCGGGCTGACAGACGCCCCGGCGGACGCCGCGCTGGCAGACGCCCCGGCGGACGGCTCCACGATCGACGGCGGAAGCGACGCCGCCCAGGTCGGCTGGCCGGCCCAGGGTCCGGTCTCCTACCTTCCCATCGTCCCCGGCGCCCGGGGGTTCGGCATGCAGACCCCGGCGGGATCGGGCCGGCACCTCACCCCCACATCGACGACGGTGATCACAGTGACGTCGCTTGCTGCCGAAGGCCCCGGATCGCTCAAGGCCGCCATCGAGGCCAGCGGTCCGCGGACCGTGATCTTCGAGGTCTCCGGGACGATCAAGCTCCCCAACAAGCCGCTCGCTGTCAAGAACCCCTACATCACCATCGCCGGACAGACCGCCCCCTCGCCGGGGATCATGATCCGGGGAAGGGGCATCGTCGTGGTGGCCAATGACGTGCTGATACAGCATCTGCGGATCCGGCCCGGTGACGACTACGAGGGCAACAACGTCGACGGTGTCAACGTCGATGGCTACAAGGGCAACAAACCCAGCCGCATCGTCTTCGACCACCTGACGGTCAACTGGGCCACCGACGAGTTGGTTGGTACCTGGAACGATGTGGGGGAGGTGACGTTCCATCGCTGCATCTTCTCCGAGGGGCTGCACGACTCGGTTCACGTCGATGAGGGCAAGCCCCCGGGTACCTACGAACCCCACTCCTGTGGCCCGCTCTTCGGCTCCTTCGCGGGGAAGGTCTCCGGCGTGGGCTGCCTGCTCTCCAACAACTCGATCCGCCAGCCACGGACTGGTGTCGGCCAGCTGGTCTGGGTCAACAACCTGCACTACAACCGGTGGCAGAACTTCGCCGAGCTCTACAACAAAAAGGGACAGGTTTCGCTCAACACCTTCGTCGGCAACGTCTACATCGAGGGCAACTCGCTGCAGAAGTGGGCCAAGACCAAGCCGATCCAGGTGCAGTCCAGCTTCGCCGCTCCCTCGAAGCTCTACGTCGAGGATAACGTCTCGCCCGACTGGCCGACCTCGACACCGTGGGATCTGGTCACCAACTCGTCTCCCAGCAAGACCGCCATTCAGGCCACGAAGCCGCCGGTGTTGCCCGACGGGCTCGTGGCCGCCAAAACAGCGAACGACCTGGTCAAGCAGCTGGTGCTGGCCACGGCCGGCGCACGCCCTACGGACAGGGACAAGGTGGAGCAGCGGCTGGTGAACGAGGTCATGAAGGGCACGGGCAACTACGTCAACTGCGTTGCGCCCAACGGCCCTGGGAAAGACTGCGCCAGCCACAACGCGGGCGGTTGGCCCAGCTACGCCAAGAACGTCCGCAAGCTCACCGTGCCAGCCAATGCCAACGTGATCCAGCCCAGCGGCTACACCAAGCTCGAGGAGTGGCTCCACGATCAATCGATCTGGAAGGTTGAATAGCGCCGCCCTCCCCCGCTGATCTTCTTGGCGTCAACGCGGTCTTTCTTCGTTTTGCCACCATGAATGGCTTTCATGCAG
>SWBW01008500.1_pt1 | contig 12521 bp, 10 predicted proteins | sample 4693041 | NCBI WGS metagenome assembly SWBW01 (sample SAMN10267271, study PRJNA491770) | bioreactor metagenome | isolation source: DHS bioreactor inoculated with marine methane seep sediment | place: Japan: Omine Ridge, Nankai Trough | collected 2006-05-06 | reverse complement strand
CCAGCTGATCAAGCTCCTCCTCGGAGATCTGCAGCTGCCCCAGGACCTCGGCGCGAGACAGGCGGCGCTCGTCAGCGCGCAGCACCTCGGCCTCGACCTGGGGCACCAAGAGCCCCAGTCGCTTTCGGGTCTCGGCGTCGATGTCGGCGCGGAGCCTGGCGCTGGGCGCAGGCTCGAGCAGGTCGCCGATCACGCGCAGCGGGAAGAAGTGGGTCTTCTGCAGGGTCTTGATCGCCTTGACCCGCTCGGCAAGTACGGGCTCGTAGTAGGCCATGTTGCGGCTGGTGCGAAGCGCGGGCTCGGGCAGCAGACCCTCGGCCATGTAGTGCTTGATCGTGGGGCTGGAGACACCGGCCATCCGGGCGAGCTCCGAGATCTTGACCAGGGATGCTTTGGCTGTGGTTTTACGTGGCATTTCGCCCTTCATAGGGCAGCGCATCAAAAGTAGCAAGTGCCACTTCTTGTTCTACACGGGAGTCAGTAGTGGTACAGCTACTGCTGCATCATCATGGTGGGGAAGGATGGAAATCCCTCGGGCACCTTGATCAAGACCTCGCCAGCCCAGTGCAGCAAGCCGTCCTTCAACGTCGCCTTGGCCCGCACCTCGCCATGGCCTAGCTTGACCATCAGGAGATCCGTCTCGAGCCGCCAGCTTCCACTGGTCATCAGAGGCGGCTGCTCTTCCAGGTAGCGGACCGTGAAGGAGGCGTGCCCGTCATTGAAGAAGTGGAACCAGACGTGGGCCGGGACAGGGCCCTCCTTCTCACGTCGGATGACGAAGCGTTCACCTCCACACCACGAACCCATCAGCTGTTGGCTCGACATCGGCGCGCTAATGGGCTGCGGCGCCGGGGAGGTGGTTGACTCTAGAGGTAGTGACAGCTGCATGGTGACAGTGTAGGGAGATGTCGTTGGCGCGTACTATAGGGAGGCCGGATCGGCCGGGCAAGTTTTCCTATTCAAACGCCTCCCAGAGCTTCTCGAAGGTGGAGGAGAAGGCCGAGACCAGGCGCTGGTCGTCGCTGACCACGATGTTCTCCTCGTTGAAGCTGGCAGCGGAGCGGGTCCAGTTGTAGCTGCCCGTCACCAGGTAGGCCCGATCGAAGATGGCGAACTTGTGGTGCATGTGGTGTTCGGACTTGTCGACCCGCACCGGGACGCCGTCGCGGGCCAGGTCCTCGATGTCCGAGCCACGGTCCTCCGCCTTCTGATCGTCGCTGATCACGCGCAAGGCCACACCGCGGTTGTGGGCGTCCAGCAGCGCGCTGGCGATGGTGTTGTCGGTGATGGTGAAGACGCAGATCTCGGCGTTACGTCGGCATTGCTTGATCAGCGAGACGATCCGTCGACGGCAGCGGTCTCCGGGGCTGAAGTGGGCCTCGGCCAGCCGCGGGGCGGTCTCGGGCTCGGCGGCGGAGGCGAGGGCCTTGACCACCTCCTCCAGCCAGGTGATCACACGTCCAGCCTGCTGGCCCTGCAGCTCACGCCTGGCGATCTCGAAGGCTCGGTGGCGAAAGAAGGCCAGCCGCTGCGGATCGTCGCCGTGATCGCCGAAGAGCGCGGTCAGCGCCTGCTTCTCGCCGCGGGAGAGCCGCTCGTCCTCCAGCGTCTGGAGCAGGACCTGATCCACTTCATCGTTTTTGACCATGAGCGGACCATAACAGCGGTGCGGCCAATCGTGGATCTTTTTGGGTGCGCCGGGCACGGGGGGCGCTAGCTTTAGCCCATGGATACAGCGACCTTTGCCGCAGGGTGCTTCTGGGGCGTCGAGGCCACCTTTCAGCGCATCGAGGGTGTGACTTCGACCGAAGTGGGGTACATGGGTGGCACCCTGGAGGATCCTACCTATGAGGAGGTCTGCAGCGACACCACCGGTCACGCCGAGGCGGTGCGTGTCACCTTTGATCCCGGTCACGTGCCCTACGAGGAGCTGCTACAGATCTTCTGGGGCAGCCACGATCCCACGAGCCTGAACCGTCAGGGGCCGGACTCCGGCAGCCAGTACCGAAGCGCCATCTTCTACCACGACGAGGCGCAGCGCGAGGTTGCCACGCGGTCAAAGGCGGATCTGGAGGCTTCGGGGCGGCTGGAGCGGCCGGTGGTGACGGAGGTCAGCCCCGCGGCTTCGTTCTATCGCGCCGAGGAGTATCACCAGCGCTACCTGGAGCGGCGGGGCATGCTGCGCTGCTCGGTGTAGCGCTGACGGCGCTGGCAGCGCTCTCGTTCTACCCCTTCGCCGGCGCGGGCTACATGTTCCACGAGGGGCGCTTTTGACAGCGGTGCGCGTGCCGCTGACCGCCTCGCTTACTCCAGCCTGATCTTGACCACGGCCTCCCGCTCCGGCCGGATCACCACGCTGCGCCGCTCGGTGCGCTTGAGCTTGCTGTTGTGGAAGCGCAGCCTGTGCGGTCCCTCGTAGACCTTGCGCACAGGGATCGGGGTCAGCCCGATGTCCTTGCCGTCGAGGTAGACGCGGGCCCAGGGCCGCACCAGGACCTTGAGCCGCCCCCTGCGCGGCGCGGCCTCGACGCTGGCGTGAGCTCCAGCGCGCACCACCACCTGGCGGGTGAGCTGGTAGCCCAGCCGGCGGCTGCGCACGGTGAGGGTGTAGCGTCCAGGCGCCAGCGCGCGGCGACGCAGGGGCAGCCCCCCCCAGGCGGCGTCCGCGGTGGTAGACCTCGCCGTGGCTCGCACCGTTGACGCTGACGAACCCTCTCGGCGCGAGCCTCGGCCGGATCACCGGCTGGGTGGCAACGTCGGGCACAGCGCGGCCAGCGTCGCGCGTGGTGCGTGCGGCGTCAGTCGAGGACCTGGCGGCGTCGGGTTTTCCCAGCGCGCGCGCTCCGTCAGTGACACCGTCCGGACTGACGACGATCGCCCCCACCGTGCCGCCGTCGGACCGGCCGTTCGTGGCCCTGTGTCCCACCGAGCTCAGAACGCCGTAGGAAGCCAGGCCGCCGCCGGCGGCCACAACCACGCCGATCAGACCCCACAGCAGCAGGCGCCGCTCGGGTCGCGTCTCCGTGGGCAGACTCTCGGCTCGCTCGGTCACCAGGACCACCCCGCTGTTGCTGGCCCTCGCGGCGGGCCGTCCGAGGCGGGTGGCCGCCTCCCGGCTCGCGCGCCTTTGGGCCTCGTCCGCCACGCGGTGGTCGATCTCGCGGTGGTCGATCTCGCGGCTGGGCCGCTCCAGGCGCGTGGCGGCCGAGCGTCGCCGGGTCTCCTCCTCGGCCTCGCTGGGGTCGACCTCCTGGCTCGATCTGGCCGAGGGTAGATCCGGTTTGGTGCTCAGCGTCTCACCGCCGAGGCCGGCGGGGGCGCCCGCGGTGCCCGCGCTGGCAGCTGCTTGCGGTCGATTGGGCACCGTGGCCTTCATCCGCGGGTCATCGGGCCTCGGGCTCGGCTCTCCGGCGTGGACCGGCGTCGGGTCGGGGATGGTCGCCTTGAGCTTGATGTAGGTGGCGCGCATGTCGTCGGTGCCCGGCGGGAACTGCTCGTCCATGTACTGCGCCAGCTTGTACGTGGTGACAGGCGCACCCGAGGCCACCATGGCGGCCTCCAGCTCCGCCTGCAGCTCGACGGTGGACTGCTGACGAGCGTCAGGCTTCTTCTCCAGCGCCCGCATCACGATGCGCTCCACCTCTGCGGGGAGCGACGGGACGATCTGGCGCGGCGCCGGCGGCGTCTGCCGCACGATGCAGTCGAGCAGCTCGGCGTGGTTGGTAGCCGAGAAGGGCATCCGCCCCAGCAGGATCCGGTAGAACACCACGCCCAGGGCGTAGATGTCGACGCGGTGGTCCAGCTCCTCGCCCCAGAGCATCTCCGGCGCCATGTAGCGGTACTTACCCTTGAGGGTGCCCTTGGTGGTGTGGCTGACGATGTCGGTGGCCTTGGCCAGGCCGAAGTCCACCAGCTTCACCTGGCCCGAGTAGGTGACGATGATGTTCTCCAGCGAGACGTCGCGGTGGACCACGTTGCGCGGCGCGCCGTCGGGGGTACAGAGGCCGTGGGCGTAGGCCAGGCCGCCGCAGGCACCCGTGAGGATGCGCAGGGCCACGGGCGGGGGCAGCTTGCGGTCGCCCTTGGGGCGCGCGCGCAGCAGGCCGTTGAGGTTCTTGCCGTCGACGTACTCCATGGCGATGAAGGGCACGCCCTGGTCCAGGTTGAAGTCGAAGACCTGCGCGATGTTGGGATGGTTAAGCGAGGCGGCGAGTTTGGCCTCGTTTTCGAACATGCGTATCGCGCGTGGCTCGTCCGCCAGGTGGGCGTGGATCACCTTGAGCACGACGGTCTTGGCGAAGCCCGAGTGCCCGCCCAGCCGGGCCAGGTAGACCTCGGCCATTCCCCCCTGGGCGAGCTTGCCCAAGATGGTGTACTGCGCTAGCCGGGTGCCGGGTGGGAAGCGCTCCATGACCGGCGAGATTGTAGTGCAAAAGCCGCGGTGGCGCGCGAAAGTGGCTACCCGGACACGGAGGTCCGGAACGTTTGCCCCGCGCGTCACCGCGGTGTATCGTGGATTTCTACACCATGGGGGTTCGATCGTGGAGCAGGGCGACGGTGACAGGACCAGGGAGCTCGAGGCCGAGGTGGCGCGGCTGCGCGCACAGGCCGAGATGCTTGAGGAGATCCTGAGCCGGACCAACGACGTGATCTATCGCGTCAACATGGCCACCGGACGGCTGGACTTCGTTAGCCTCTCGGTGAAGCGGCTTTTCGGCCTGAGCCGCGAGGAGGTCCTGGAGCAGCCACCCGAGGTGCAGCGCGAGCAGATCCACCCCGACGACCGTGAGCGGGTCACCGGCACCATCGAGCGGTTGCGACGCGGTGGGCCGTGGAACAGCGGCGAGGCGCTGGAGTACCGCGTCCGGCACGTCGACGGCAGCTACCGCTGCGTGCGGGAGGTGCGCGAGGTCGTCGTCAACGACGCCGGTGAGCCCGTCGCCTTCGTGGGGACGGTCAGCGACGTCACCGATAGCCGCCGCGCCGAGCGGGAGCGGCTGGCGCTGGAGTCCCAGATCCAGCAGGCCCAGAAGCTGGAGAGCCTCGGGGTGCTGGCCGGCGGCATCGCCCACGACTTCAACAACCTGCTGGTGGGGATCCTGGGCAACGCCGGGCTGGCGCTGCTCGACCTGACCCCCGAGGCGCCGGCCCGCCAGGCGGTGCGCGAGATCGAAGAGACCGCGGTGCGGGCCACCGAGCTGGTGCGTCAGATGCTGGCCTACTCGGGCAAGGGGCGCTTCGTGATCGAGCCCCTCGACCTGCGCGGCGTGGTGGAGCAGATGACCCACCTGCTGGAGGTCTCGGTCTCCAAGAACGCGGTGCTGCGCTACGAGTACGGCCGGGGGGTCCCGCACGTGGACGCGGACGCCACCCAGGTGCGCCAGGTGATCATGAACCTGGTCACCAACGCCTCGGACGCCATCGGCGAGCGCAGCGGCGTGGTCTCTGTGGCCACCGGCGCCATGGAGTGCGACCGCGCCTACCTCTCCGAGACCTACCTGGACGACGACCTGGAGGAGGGCGTCTACGCCTATATCGAGGTCTCCGACAGCGGGAGCGGCATCGAACCTGACAGCGTGGACAAGATCTTCGACCCCTTCTACAGCACTAAGTTTACCGGCCGGGGCCTGGGGCTGGCCGCGGTGCTGGGCATCGTGCGCGGGCACCGGGGGGCGATCAAGGTCTACTCCGAGCCCGGCGAGGGCAGCACCTTCAAGGCGCTGTTTCCGGCCAGGGAGCACGCCCACGAGGTGGACGCGCTCCCTGGCCGCCCTCCGCTTCCATGGCCTACAAGGGCACGGGCACCGTGCTGCTGGTGGACGATGAGGAGACCGTGCGCGCCGTGGGCCGTCGGATGCTGGAGCGCCTGGGCTTCGAGGTGGTCACGGCCGAAGATGGCAGGCAGGCGCTGGAGTGCTTCAACGCGGATCCCACGCGCCTTAGGCGCGTGCTGCTCGACCTGACCATGCCGCACCTGGACGGCGAGGCCTGCTTCCGCGAGCTGCGCAGGGTCCGGGCCGACGTCCGCGTGGTCCTCTCCAGCGGCTACAACGAGCAGGAGCTGATCAACCGCTTCGCTGGCAAGGGGCTGGCCGGTTTCATCCAAAAGCCCTACCGCCCGGCCCAGCTGGCCGACAAGCTGCGTGAGGTCTTGGGGGACGAATAGGGGGCGTCGGCGGGTTGGTCTCCTCGAGATGACCGCGGCGAGACCAGTGCCTGTTCACTTCTGAGCTTCGGCGAGGGAGCGGGCGGGTAAACGTCGGCACCCAGACCACACCTTGTTCGCCTTTTTGTCGGCGTCGTCGGAGCAGCCGCAGACCAGCAGCGCGGACAGCGGCAGGGCACAAACGAGCAGCAGCAGTCGCCTCGCTGCCAAGCTCAGCCCGAGTCCGAGCCCTCGGCTTCGTACTTGGCCCAGATCCCCGCAGGGTTCGCCTCGGGCTTGGTGTCCTCCTCCTCCACCTGGACCCCGGAGTCAGCGGGCCAGAGGTCGCTCTCTTCATTAGCGCGTTTCAGCCGCGCCACCAGCTCGGCGTGTTCGCTGTCCAGGGTCTCGAACCAGAGCACCATCCCCCGGCGGCCCTTGGCGTCTTCGCGCTCACCAGCCACCATGGCGCAGCCGGCGAGGAAGGGCGTGCAATCAGCGAGCATCAGCTCGAAGCGGACGTGGGTGCCGGGCTCCAGCGGGCTGTTGGTGGGCAGGAAGAGGTGATCCTCGGTGATCCCTTCGCCGTGCCGAGCGAGGTACGCGTCGATCGTGGTCTCCTTGAAGCGGACACGCAGCTTCTTCATTGGGTCCTCGGCAGCACCGGCGCCAGGTCGCCAATGCTACCACGAACCGGTCGCGGCGGGCAGCGGCGGGAGCGCGGGCGCCGCGCCACAGCTAGACCAGCCCGGGGACGATCTCTTCGCTGACGCGCCACAACCGGGCGGCGAGGGCGTCGTCCGCGCCGTACGCCGAGGTGCGAGCGGGGTTGCAGTCGGCGAAGTACTGACCCGACGCCGCCTCGAGGCCCGGGCGGGTGGCCAGGTAGCACTGGGTCGCGGCGCCCTGAGGGACCGTCTTGAGGAAGAGCGGCTTCACCGCGCCGAAGACCACCTGAGCCGCCTTGCCCAGGTGGCCCCCAGGTTGGTCTGGATCACGCCCGGGTGCAGCGCGTAGGCCGTCTGCCCCGCGTCGGCGAGGCGGCGGGCCAGCTCCCGGGCGAAGAGGATGTTGGCCAGCTTGGACTGGCCGTAGGCCTTCCAGGGCTTGTAGCCGCGCTCGTAGCCCAGGTCGTCGAAGAGGATCCCGCCGGGCGGGGTGTTGCGGTGGGCCCGGCTGCTGACCATCACCACGCGGCCGGCGGCCGCCAGCGCGTCGAGCAGCCCGGTGACCAGGATGAAGTGGCCGATGTGGTTGGTGAAGAGCTGCAGCTCATAGCCGCGCTCCCGGGTCGGCCTGGACAGGGCCATGATTCCGGCGTTGCAGATGATGGCGTCGAGAGCGCGGCCGCTGCGCTGCACCTCGGCGACGCAGGCGCGCACCGAAGCCGGGTCGGAGAGCTCACAGGCCACCGGCGTGATCTCGGACACGTCCGCCTCGACGCCGGCCTGACGGGCCTTGGCCTTCGTACGCGCGGCGGCGATGACGTGCCCGCCGCGCAGGCCGAGGACCCGCAGGGTCTCCAGCCCGATGCCCGAGTTGCAGCCGGTGAGCAGGTAGGTCTTGCCGCGCAGGTCGAGGCCCTCGGTGGCCTGCTCGGCGGTTGTCCCGTAGCCGAACCCGCTGGGTCCGACCCCCTTGAACGCTGCGAAGAGTGACATGCTGCTCTCGGAGATAGCACGGATCGGGGCGGTCGCACACAGTTGGTCCCCCGCTCTGGTCGTGGCATAGTTGGTCCCTTGCTGACCCGTGGGTCGAGAAGGGGATGTGCATGCAGGTCTACAAGGGTACCGTCATCACCTGCGACGACGCCGACAGCGTCTGCGGTTATCTGGTGGAGGAGGGCGGGCGCATCGTCCACGTCGGCGACGCGCTGCCGGAGGCCTACCGGAGTGCGCCGGTCACCGAGCTGGGCCGCCGCGCGCTGCTGCCCTCGTTCGGCGACGGGCACCTGCACTTCTCCAGCTGGGCCCTGGTGGCCGAGGCGTTCTTCGACACCCGCGGGGCGCGCGACCTCGTCGAGCTGGGGGAGATCATCCGCAGCCACGTGGGGCGGCAGAGCGCCAAGAACAAGATCATGGCCGCCTTCGGCACCTCCAAGCACAGCGTCACCGAGCAGCGCCTGCCCACCAGGGAGGAGCTCGACGCCATCTACAGCGACAAGCCGCTCTACGTCATCTGCTACGACGGCCACTCCAGCATCGGCAACAGCAAGCTGATCGAGCTGCTGCCCGACACGGTTAGGGGGATGCGCGGCTTCAACGCCGACAGCGGCCTGCTGCTGCACGAGGCCTACTACGGCGCCACGGACCACGTCTCGGGCACCATCCCGCCGCTGGCGTTGGTGCGGAGCATCAACGCGGGCTTCGACCGGCTGGCCGCGGCCGGTGTCAGCCTGATCCACGCCACCGAGGGGATCGGCTTCCCCCGCGACCTCGACGTGACCATGGTCAGCCACCTCGCCCGGGCCGTGGCCAGGCGCAGCGCCTTCCAGACTCGCCTGTTCTTCCAGACCATGGAGGTGGACAAGGTCCTCAAGCGCAAGCTGCCCCGCATCGGCGGCTGCTTCGCCACGGCGCTGGACGGCTGCTTCGGGGTCTGCGACGCCGCCCTCAATGAGCCCTACAGCCACCAGCCCGAGAGCAAGGGCATCCTGTTCTACAAGGACGAGGTGGTGCAGCGCTTCGTCAAGCAGGCCCACCGGGCTGGCCTGCAGATCGCGCTGCACGCCATCGGCGACGCCGCGGTGGACCAGGCCCTGGCGGCGCTGGGCGCGGCGCAGCAGGACTATCCACGTGAGGACGCCCGGCACATCATCATCCACGCCTGCCTGATGTCTCAGCGAGCAATGGATCGCTGCGCGGAGCTGGGGGTGGGGATCACCCTGCAGCCGGCCTTCCTGGTCAGCCCGCTGGAGCCGGTGAGTTACCTGGAGCAGATCCTGGGGTCGCGGGTGGCCAGCGGCTCCCCGCTGCGCTCGATGCTCAGCCGCGGCATCCACCTCAGCGGCGGCTCCGACGCGCCGGTGACGCACCCAGATCCCATCGAGGGGATCTACGGCGCCTGCAACCACCCCTACGACCCGGCCCAGTCGCTGACGATCCCCGAGGCGTTGAAGATGTTCACCCACGAGGTGGCCTGGGGCAGCTTCGACGAGGGGGAGCGCGGCACGCTGGAGCAGGGCAAGATCGCTGACATGGTGATCTTGAACAAGGACCCGCTCTCGCTCCAGCCCGCCGACCTGCGGCAGCTCAAGCCCGAGCAGCTGCTGCTGGGCGGCAAACCCTACACCCCTGGCGCGGGGCTCTGGTCCGCCCTGACCGGCGGTCTGCTGGGGCGGGGGCTGCCTGTCTAGCCGTAGGCCCCGCCGCACCCTTGACAAACACAGTCGCGCTGCTACCAGTGGGTCACTCTAAAACTGGAGCACGAATGAGCACCGGCAAGGTCCATCGCAACCACACCGCACCGCGCCTCGAGGGCGACGGCGGAGGACCACCGGACGGCTGAGCCATCGGGGAGCGCCGCTCCCAGCCGCTGACTCGACGAGGCCGCCCGGGCAACCGAGGCGGCCTCTTTCGTTCAAGACGCAGGTGCAGGGACCACGCGGGCGAGGCCCGCGCGGCGAGAGGAGAGATCTGTCCAGTGAGATGGGATCAGGGCCACGGCGGACGAACTGACCACGGGTGAACGCGAGCTTGCTCCTCGCGTCGCCCAACGAGACGCGCAGCGAGGAGCAAGACGATGAAGAGGATCACCAAGATCAAGAGGGTCAGGCTGGTGCCGGACGAGTGAGCAGCGGGCCGGGAAGGCCCCGCTGTCCCCCACGTATGGTACTCGTACGTACCATCACCACGGAGGCTCCATGAGGCGCACCTGTCAGCTCTGCACACCCCTGTTGTTTTCAATCATCCTGGCTGCTTGCGGCGGTGATGGAGACGACAATCCGCGCTGTGGCGACGGAAAGAAGAACTTGGATGAGGCCTGCGACGCCAGCGATCTGGCTGGATCCACCTGTGAGTCGCTGGGCTTCGGCCCGGGCACGCTGGCCTGCAGTCAGGCCTGCGAGGACTTCGACCGCGCCGGTTGCGGCGCGCCCAAGAGCTGTGGCGACAACAAGCTCACGGATCCCGAGATCTGTGACGGCAGCCAGCTCGGCGGCAAGACCTGCGCGGCGCTGGGCTACTCCGGCGGGACCCTGGGCTGCCTGTCCAACTGCGGCGGCTATGACACCACCAAGTGCAAGAAGCCTGTTACCTGCGACAACAAGAAGCTGGATCCCAAGGAGGTCTGCGACGGTGATCAGCTGGGGGGCAAGACCTGTGCGGCCATGGGCTTTTCGGGCGGGACGCTGGCCTGCGCCGCCGACTGCCTCAAGTTCGACACCTCCGGCTGCAGCTCCTCGTGCGTGCCCGACTGCAAGGGCCACGTCTGCGGCCTCGATCCGGTCTGCGGCACCAAGCAGTGCGGCAGCTGCAACGGCCAGTCGATCTGCGACGCCAGCTCGGGGGCCTGCGTCCAGGTCTGCGACCTCAACGCCATCACCGCCGACACGACGATCAACCTGCCGCTCAAGACGATCAAGGTCAGCGGCGTGATCACGCTCAACGGCAAGGACGTGCCCAGCAACACCAAGCACAGCAGCTCCAGCCGCGGGTCGCTGCGCTTCTACAACAAGACCACCGGCGCCTACGTCTCGGCGGACCTGGGGCACAGCGCGTCGGCGACCTACAGCGTGACGCTCTATCCCGGGACCTACGACGTCAAGCTCTACCCCGCCAGCTCGGGCTACCAGGACGCGGTGCCGGCCTACACCCACGTGCTGGAGCAGGGCGCGTCGCTCAAGACCACCACCAACAAGACCTATGACCTCAAGACGGTCAAGATCAGCGGCGCGGTCTGGCTGGACGGCAAGCAGATGCCCACCAACACCAAGCACAGCAGCTCCAGCCGGGGATCGCTGCGCTTCTACGACAAGGAGAGCAGCGCCTACCTCTCGGCGGATCTGAAGCACACGGGGGGGGCGATCTACGTCGTCACGCTCTACGCCGGCGACTACGACGTGAAGGTCTACCCCGCCAGCTCGGGGTACCAGGACGTGCTGCCGCCCTACACCCACCTGGCGGCCGAGGGGCTGGCGCTCAAGGCTGACAACAACAAGCAGGGCTTCTTCCTCAAGACGGTCAAGGTCAGCGGCCTGGTGGCGCTCGACGGCGCGACCATGCCCAGCAACACCAAGCACAGCTCCTCCCAGCGGGCGTCGTTGCGCTTCTTCGATCGTAAGACCCACAGCTACGCCTCGGCGGATCTGGGGCACAGCGGCCCGGCCAGCTTCATACTGACGCTCTTCGCCGGGGCCTACGACGTGAAGCTCTACCCCGCCAGCTCGGGTTACCAGGACGTGCTGCCGCCCTATACCCACGTGGTTCAGGAGAACCTGGCGCTCAGCGCCAGCGCGACCAAGAACTACGATCTAAAGACGGTCAAGGTCAGCGGCCTGGTGACGCTCAACGGCGCGACCATGCCCACCAACACCAAGCACAGCTCCTCCCAGCGCGCGTCGCTGCGCTTCACCGACAGCAAGGCGGGGTCCTATGTCTCGGTGGATCTGGGGCACGGCGGGCCGGCCAGCTACGCCACCACGCTCTACGCCGGGACCTACGGGGTGCGGCTCTACCCCGCCAGCTCGGGCTACCAGGACGTGCTGCCGCCCTACACCCACCGCCTGGCCCAGGACGTGGCGCTCAGCGCCAGCGCGACCAAGAACTACAACGTCAAGACGGTGAAGGTCAGCGGCCTGGTGCGGCTCAACAGCAAGACGATGCCCAACAACACCAAGCACAGCTCCTCCCAGCGGGCGTCGCTGCGCTTCACCGACCGCAAGACCTGGAGCTACGTCTCGGCCGACCTGGGGCACAGCGGACCGGCCAGCTACACGGCGGATCTCTACGCCGGCAGCTACGACGTGAAGCTCTACCCCGCCAGCTCGGGCTACCAGGACGTGCTGCCCGCCTATATCCACCAGCTGGCCGAGGCGCTGGCGCTGGGGGCGACGACCAGCAAGGACTTCGACGTCAAGACGGTCAACGTGGCCGGGGTCGTGACCCTCAACAGCAAGACGATGCCCGACAACACAAAGCACAGCTCCGCCAGCCGGGGCAGCGTTCGCTTCACCGATCGCCTCACCGGGGCCTACGTCTCGGTGGACCTGGGCCACAGCGGGGCGGCGAGCTACGTGCAGAAGCTCTACCCCGGCACCTACGACGTCGACATCCTGCCCGCCAGCTCGGGCTACCAGGACGTGCTGCCACCCTACCGCACCAAGGTGCGGGTGGGGTGCTTCAAGGCCGGACCGTGCTCGCTGTCCAAGAGCGACGTC
>SWBW01004345.1_pt1 | contig 12572 bp, 8 predicted proteins | sample 4693041 | NCBI WGS metagenome assembly SWBW01 (sample SAMN10267271, study PRJNA491770) | bioreactor metagenome | isolation source: DHS bioreactor inoculated with marine methane seep sediment | place: Japan: Omine Ridge, Nankai Trough | collected 2006-05-06 | reverse complement strand
TCAATTTGATCCATCAGGAGCAGGCATAATTCCTTTAAATACTTTTAGGAACAGAACGCCCATTTCTGCTGTATTTGGCTACTTTCCGTATTGGAAATACCCTGAATCGGTGCAGGATATGCAGTTTGACCTCTTAAGCCATATCGCAGTTTTTGATTTTTCAGTACTGTCAAATGGCAACCTTTCGCCACCTTCGGCATGGCCATGGACTGACCTGATCAACGAAGCGCATAAAAATAATGTAAAGGTCATTTTAACGGCTGTAAATTTTAATACATCACACATACATCAGTTATTGAACGATAGCAGCATTAAGGCGAACTTTTTTCAACAGATCAAGAATGCGTTACAGACCTACGAATTGCAGGGTGTAAACATTGATTTTGAGAATATTTCCTCTGCCGATCGAGGGGAGGTGCTTAACGGGTTTATGGCAGACCTGAAAACCTATTTGCGTGCGGAAATGCCTGGATCAGAAGTGTCAATTGCCATTCCACCCATCAACTGGGGCGGCTGGCAGTTTACGGGTCTGGCTGAAGCTTGCGATTATATGTTTATCATGGGTTATAATTTTTACGGATCATGGAGCGAAACCAGCGGTGCATGTGCACCATTAACGGGAGGCAGTTATAATTTGACAAATTCTTTACTATATCATTTGTGGGAAGTGGCGGCCAACTATCCGAAAAAATTAATTTTAGGGATTCCGTATTACGGCAACAGGTGGCAGACAGAAGATGGCGACGCCTATTCCCTGGCCATTGATCACACCAACCAGCCCACTTACAGTATTGCTAAAAATACTTCAGATGTGTATGGCGAATTATGGGATGAAGTAAGCCAGACACCTTACTGTAGCTATTTGGAAAGCAACAACTGGTACCAGGTTTGGTACGATTCTGATTCCAGTCTGGGGCTTAAATTTGATCTGGCTGAGTCCTATGATTTGAAAGGTATTGGTATGTGGGCATTAGGTTACGACAGTGATAAACCGGAACTATGGGATGAGATCAGACGGCGGTACGAAGCGTCATCTTCAGTTGAAGAACTAGCCGGTCACACCCTGGATATCAGGGTGTCAAATAATGCAAATGGCAGGCTCAAGGTTGAATTTGAATTAAAAGAGCAGGCATCAGTTTCCATCCTTCTTTCAAATATTTCAGGGCAAATTGTATTACAAAACAATTACGGACGCATGTCAAATGGCCGGCAATTGATCCAGATTCCTGTTGAATTAATAGGAGGCATCTATATATTGAAGCTTTTTAGTGAATCGGATACGGATTTTAAAAACGCTACCAGGAAGATATTCGTCAAATAGTTTGCCATGGGTTCGATCTTTAAACTTAACAATTACACTTTCAGGAATTCAAAATAAGCTTTCAGGATTTCAGCGTTTTTCTTATTGGGCGTAAAAATCTCCAGAACAGCCGGTACTTTTTGATCATTTATAAAATTGGCAAAGGATGCCACTAGTTGATCCATGTTTTCAGCTTTGTAATAGTTCAAACTGAAAGCTTCGGCAATTTTCTCCGCCCTCCAATCGTGTTTTGCCTCAAAAAACGTTTCCAGATGGCCTGATTGTTCAGGACCATCAATAAACCTGAAAATGCCACCACCTGCATTATTGATCACGATGATTTTGAGATTAGGTTTCAAATAATGGTTCATTAAAGCGTTTGAATCATAAAGAAATCCCAGGTCACCGGTAATCAATACATGAAGTTCTTTATCTGTATAGGCGTTTCCTGCTGTTGTTGATACCTGCCCATCAATACCGCTTACACCTCGGTTCGAGAAATAAGTAAACTTTTTATCGCTGCCAAACAATTGCGAATAGCGAACCGGTGTACTGTTACCCAGGTGCAAATTTGTATGATCCGGCAGATGTTTCAGTAAAAAATCAAAAACCTGAAGATCAGTATACGGAATGGTAACCAGGTATTTATTTTTTCGTTGAACCAGCAATTCCTTTCTTTGTCGCCATGTATTAAAATACACGGATGACTTTTCGGGCAATATCTTTATCAATTCGCTAAATACTTTATTAGGCTTGGCTGTCAAGGTCCGCTTTAACCTGAAATAAGTATCCATGGGCTCACCTGAAGGCGAAATATGCCAATGTTCACCTGGTGGATTATCACGCAGAAACTGTTTGACCATTTTAGAAACCACTTGTCCTCCGAAAGTCACCAACAGTTCCGGCTGAAATCTACTTGCCTCATCCTTATGAATAGTGGAGATGATATTATCAATACAATCCATGAATTTTTCATTCGTCAAATTGGAAGTGGTTTCACTCAATACCACCACATTTTTAGCAGCGATATTGGAAAGCAACGTGTTAAATTCTTCATCTTTTTGTTGCTGGCCTGCGAAGATGAGGATCTTATCATATTTCCAGCATACATCTGCCAACTCGTTGATGAACTGTTCTTTATTAATCGGTTCTTTTTCAATTTCAATAACTTCGGCCTGCATTACCTCTTTGGTTAAGCCATAGAGCGGTTCACGAAAAGGTATATTGATATGTACCGGACCCGGTTCAGGATATTGAGTCAGGTTGATGGCATTATTGATCGTTTGTGTCGCCTCTTTCAACGTATCTTCATCTTCAATCTCAACAGGCAGTTCAAAACTGGCTTTGATATAATTTTTATATACCTCTTTTTGCCTGATGATCTGTCCATAACCCCTTTCAATAAGTTCAGGAGGCCTGTCGGCAGTAAGCACCAGCAACGGGATCTTCTGATAATATGCTTCAGCGATGGCGGGTGCATAATTTAAAGCGGCACTGCCGGATGTACATGCCACGGCCACTGCCTTTCCTGATTGCTGGGCCATACCCAGTGCAAAAAAACCGGCACTTCTCTCATCAACAATACTTAGGGCGTTTACTTCCGGCTTATTAGCAAATGCAATTACTATAGGTGCATTTCGTGAACCCGGTGAAATAATGATATCAGAAAGGCCTTTTTTTACGAATAAACCCGCGAGCAGGCTTACATTTTTCTTATCAGAAGTCATTAGGCAAATGTCAGAAAATTTCGGTAATTGATAACATGGTTTTTAATTTATGTACCGTTTCTTCCCACTCCGATTCTACTACCGAAGAAGACGTAAATCCGCCACCTACAAAAATGTGCATTTTCTTACTGTCAAACTCCGCACACCTCAGGTTTACAAATAAGTCGGAGTGGCCGTTCATTTGCCACGGACCCAGGAATCCCGCGTAAAATTTCCGGTCGTGGTCTTCTATTCGCCTTATGTATTCAAAAGCTTCCCGTTGGGGAAGTCCGCAAACTGCAGGAGTAGGATGCAAGCTTCTGACTAGCTTACCGGTCTTGCCAATTAATTCGTTGATGGGTATTTTAAATTTCGACGATAAATGTGCCACGTTTCCGGCAAGTACTGTCTCCGGACCATCGATTTTATAGTTCACGATGCCAAGCTTATCTATCTCGTAACTGATAAAATCGGTAACAATGGCCTGCTCACGCCTTTCTTTCAATGTCCATTTAATAGCATCAGCAGGTTTTGTTCCGGCCAATGAAACGGTTTGAGCTTCCTTGTCATTTATTCTTAGAAAAGTTTCAGGTGTGGCACCCATCCATGAACCTGCTGAAGGCAGGTGAAATACATAATTGAAAGAATGTGAATAACGTTCATTTAAAATACTGAAGGCAAGACCCGGATCAAATGCTTGCTTTAGTTTCTTTTCTATTACCCGCGACAAAACCAACTTTTGCAATTTATGATTCTTCAAATGTTTTAAAACTGCATGGGCATTTACAAGATATTTTTCCTTTGTCCGGATAGAATTGCTCAGTGTATGAGAGTTGGCTTGAACTTTAACTGACGGGAGTTTCTTTACCTCGTCCAGCCGGGCATGTGAATTTAAAATGAGATCAGGTTTTAAAATAAATGCCCTCTTTGTTATTGTACTTTCAAAAGGGGCCATTACAAAGCCTGAAACGGATTCTATGTCTTCAATATTGAATTCTTCAATTTCCATCGAGTACTGCACAAATATGACAACTTCCTGTTGTTGAGGAAATCGGTAAGCCACAAATGGCAGCCCTTTTGACCAGAGAATCCGAACTATTTCTTTCAAATTGTCTTGCATGGATTTATTAAAAATCTTTTAAAACATTTGATCCAGCACTTCAATCAGCGCATTGACTTCCTCAACCGTATTGTAGTGTACCATGCTCACCCTGATGACACCATCCTGCCCCATGAGTCCAAGTGATTCAATCAACCGTCTTGCATAGAAATCACCGTACCGGATGGCTAATTTGTGTTTGTCAACTTCAACGGGAATTACACTGCTTTTTACACTGTCAACAATAAAGGAAACCGTTGACACTCTTATGTTTTTTGAAGATGTCGTTTCCCCTATGATCTTCACATTCTTTTTTGTCGACAGAAAATCCAGTAAAAGACGTGCTAATTTCTCTTCCTGTTCAGCAAAAAGATCGAAAACAGCTTTCATCTTTTCACTAAACCCGGCTTCATCATCCCAATGATGCTTGTAAACAGCTTCCAGGTAATCTATAACCCCCAGCAAACTGTAACTAAGCTCGTAATTTACATTTCCGGGTTGCAGTTTGTATGGAATATCATCATCTCCAATAAAAAAATGATTGATCCCTGGCAATTCCTGCAAATGTGCCTTTTTCCCATATAGCAGCGAATAATGCGGGCCGTACACTTTATAGAAACTGAACACCAAAAAGTCGACATCCAGATCTGTAACATCTATTTTCCTGTGTGGGGCATACGCCACGGCATCAACACAAACCTTTGCGCCCCTTTCATGCACAAAATTTGTAATTTCTTTTACCGGATTAATAGTGCCCAAAATGTTGGATGCATATGGAAAGGCAACCAGTTTTGTGTTGGGTGACATGAGTTTTTCAAGTTCATTAAGTTCGAGCCTGAAGTTTTGTTTGCTAATCTTCCAGGTTTTAACCCCAATACCTTTTCTCCCCAGGTTGATCCACGGCCCGACATTTGCCTCGTGATCACTATCGGTGATGATCACCTCATCGCCCGGATGAAGTGTATTTTCCATCGACCTGGAAAGATTTTGTAAGAGCATAGTTGTTGAGGGCCCTAACATGATCTCTTCCGGAGAATCAGCATTCAAATATTTCGCCATTTTTCTTTGCGATTCAAGAACCCTTTCACCCGAGATAACAGATGTTTTATAGCTTGCTCCTAATTGTACATTTGTATTCAAGAGGTAATCGGTAAGCCGATCTGCCACCTGAAGGGCTACCTGTGAGCCTCCCGCATTGTCAAAAAAGGCCCAATTTGTTTTTAAACCCGGAAATTGTTGCCTGATAAACGGTATATCTATTTTTGTCATAAGCTGCTACCTTTAGTAGCCTGCTAATTTACACATAAACCGCGTTCATTCAAGTTGTGGTGTCGCGAATGGCTACATCAGGTTTAATAAAATAAATATTTTTTTCCATTTTTTTCTTTTGGTTAAACAATTTTTATTTTCTTCGTAATGTTGGTAATAAATAATTCGTTTTTTTACAATGAATTGACCAACTGGCAAAAGATTAAAAAGAATACCTAAAACCACTCAATTATGAGCAATGACAAAAAAAGGGTCATCAAAGATTTTGATAAACTTGACGAGCAAATTCAGGAACAGATAAAACTTGTTTACCCTGAAGGATTTGACCAGAACCTGATCCATTTTACCAATAAGGACGGGAACCTGGTAAGTGCCTTGCCCTTTGAAACAGATGAAATTTACTACCTGGTACGGATGACCGTGAAAGAGGCCCGTGCGATCATTAGTGATGATGATGATTATGACGATGATGGCTACCTGAAAGAAGATTCAAAAGAGGCTTTTGAAGATAAGTATGCCGATATTGACTACATGGCGGAAAATCTTGAGAATCGAGATAGTGATGACGATGACGACGATAATTAGTCCATCGCTTTTTTAAGTATAATAAAGTTTGTCAACCTACAGATTGAAAGCAGTTTTCCTTCTTCATTCCTGATATCGATATTCCACACATGGGTATTTACTCCTTTATGGATCAAATTTCCTTCGGCATATACCCATCCCGAACTGGCTGTACCTACATGATTGGCACTTACCTGGGCGCCCCGAACAGCATATTTTTTTAAATCCACCATGATAGCTGATCCAAGTCCGGCCACGGTTTCGGCCAGTGCCAGGTTGGCACCGCCATGTAGGATGCCATTGGGTTGTTTGGTGGCATCATTTACTGGCATACGTGCTTTTAAAAATCCATCTCCGGCTTCCAGGTATTCCACGCCGATTACTTCCATCATCGTGTTTTTATTGAGATGGTTGAGTTGTTCTATGGTTGAATCTTTATTCATAACATGATTAATTTTCAGATAATTTCAATTTGTATCTACGGTCTACAGTCTTCAGTCTACAGTCTACATTCTACTGTCTTCAGTTTTCCGACTCCGGACTCCCAACTCCCCTACATCCCCCAGCTTTCCCTGTCGAGGCTCCTGTATTGAATAGCCTCAGCCAGGTGTTCGGTTCCGATATCCTGCTTGTCATCCAGATCAGCAATGGTACGCGCTACCTTAATGATCCGGTCGTATGCCCTTGCCGATAAATTCAGTTTTTCCATGGCATTTTTTAATAAGGCATTCGCCTTTTCATTCAAACGGCCATAAACTCCCAGGTCCTTTGTCGACATTTGGGCATTGGCATATATTTTATCATGATCTTTAAACCGCTCCTGTTGTATTTTTCGGGCTTTCATCACTCTTTTTCTTACAAATTCACTTTTTTCTCCAGCCGGGGCATCTGCCAGGTCGGTAAACGGTACCGGCGTTACTTCCACATGCAGGTCGATCCTGTCCATCAATGGCCCTGAAATTTTATTCAAATAGCTTTTCACGATACCGGGTGAGCAAACACAATCCTTCTCAGGATGGTTATAATAACCACACGGACAGGGATTCATGGAAGCTACTAACATGAAACTGGCCGGATAATCAACAGTTACCCGTGCTCTGGAAATGGTTACCACGCGGTCTTCCATGGGTTGCCGCATTACTTCCAATACTGAACGCTTAAATTCGGGCAATTCATCAAGGAACAGCACCCCGTTCTGCGCCAGTGATATTTCACCGGGCTGCGGATAGGTGCCGCCACCAACAAGACCTGCATCGCTTATGGTGTGATGGGGCGAACGGTATGGTCGGGTAGTAATCAGCGAAGTGCCGCTTTGCAAAGCGCCTACCACTGAATGTATCTTTGTTGTTTCAAGTGCTTCCTCCAGCGTCAAAGGTGGTAGTATGGATGGCAATCGCTTGGCCAGCATGGTTTTCCCTGATCCGGGCGGCCCTATCATGATCACATTATGCCCGCCTGCTGCTGCAATCTCCATGGCTCTTTTTATATTTTCCTGGCCTTTCACATCTTCAAAGTCGAAACTATACTGGTTCAGCGTATTGATCAGTTTTTCATGCACATTTACAGAAACTTTTTCAGGCGAAGCCTGCCGCTCCAGAAAAGCGATCACATCCAGTACATGTGCAAATCCATATACATCAAGACCTTCTACAATGGCAGCTTCGGCAGCATTATCATTTGGCAATAGCAAGCCTTTTAATCCTGCTTCCTTTGCTTTAAGTGCCATGGGCAGGGCGCCTCTCACGGGGTTCAGTCCGCCATCGAGCGATAATTCGCCCATCAGCATATAATCGTCCAGCATATCGCTTTCAATTTGCCCCGACGCAGCCAAAATAGCAATGGCAATAGGCAAGTCGTATGCTGAACCCTCTTTTTTAATATCGGCAGGAGCCATGTTGATAGTAATCCGTCTTTTGGGAAATTTATAACCAATATTAAACAAGGCTGCCACCAGGCGATGATGACTTTCTTTAATTGCGTTGTCGGGTAAACCAACGAGGTGAAACTTGCTACCTTGGCTAATGTTCACTTCTATCGTGATTAATAAAGCATCAATACCGTGAATCGCACTGCCAAAGGTTTTAACGAGCATATAATGTAATGGTTAGATTAATCGGAACAAATGTATGAAAAAACGGTTGATGGAAGTTGCATTATGCATAGCGCTTTTCGCTGTGTCAGATACCAAACCCATTCTACATAATGCCGCAAAGCTATCTGGTAGGTGGAACACAAATACCCATTTTCTGATGTTCTTATTCTGACATTATCTTCAGGACAATAGATAAAAAGCGCTTTGATTGAAAACAAATAATCCTTTTCACACATGCTAGTATTTGGTGATTTGTTCGTATAAGTTATTTGCGAAGGATTGCCAGCTTCAATTCCGATAAAATTAATCATATGGAAGATGAACTGTTTGGGCTTATTGTTATAATTTTGTAAGCTCATTTTTAATCAACCAAATGTTACAAAATGGATTTTAAAAAAGCGGTATTGCAAGGCATACCGGAAGAGCTTCCTGTTAAAAAAAAGTATGACGAAAGCGTAAGTCATGCCCCCAAACGAAAAGACATCTTATTGATCGAAGAAAAAAAACTGGCGCTGCGAAATACCCTGAGATACTTTCCGCAAAAATATCATGAAGTACTGGCAGAAGAATTTGCTGAAGAATTAGAAAAATACGGCCGCATTTATATGTACCGTTTTCGCCCGGATTATGAAATGTATGCACGCTCCATTCACGAATATCCGCACAAATCTGCCCAGGCAGCAGCCATTATGCTAATGATCACCAATAATTTGGATCCTGCTGTGGCGCAGCATCCGCATGAGTTGATCACTTATGGTGGTAATGGTGCTGTTTTTCAAAACTGGGCGCAGTACCTGCTCACTATGCAATACCTGGCCACCATGACGGATCAGCAAACCCTGGTGATGTATTCGGGCCACCCGATGGGTTTATTCCCATCGCACAAAGATGCCCCGCGTGTGGTCGTTACCAACGGTATGGTCATCCCCAACTATTCAAAACAGGATGACTGGGAAAAATTTAACGCGCTGGGTGTTTCGCAATACGGCCAGATGACGGCCGGCTCATATATGTACATCGGCCCTCAGGGTATTGTGCATGGCACCACCATCACGGTGATGAACGCTGCCCGTAAAGTGGCGGCTAAGGATGCAGACCCGTTTGCAGGAAAGCTTTTTGTAACTTCGGGTTTGGGAGGCATGTCGGGGGCACAACCGAAAGCCGCTGATATTTCGGGCGTTGTTTCAGTTACTGCCGAAGTAAATCCTGCCGCCGCCAGAAAACGCTTTGAGCAAGGATGGGTTAAAGAAATCGTAAGTGATCTAGATGCATTGGTTGAAAGAGTCAAAACGGCAAAAGCCGACAAGGAAGTGGTTTCCATCGCTTACCAGGGCAATATTGTGGATGTTTGGGAGAAATTTGATGAAGCAGATATCTTTGTTGATTTTGGTTCTGACCAGACTTCGCTGCATAATCCGTGGGCAGGAGGTTATTATCCTGCCGGAATCAGTTTTGAAGAAGCCAATAAAATGATGGCTGAAGAAGCCGGCTTATTTAAAAAGAAAGTGCAGGAGTCGCTTCGCAGGCAAGCCAAAGCGATAAACAATCATACGGCAAAAGGCACTTATTTCTTCGATTACGGTAATGCATTTTTACTGGAAGCCTCCAGGGCAGGAGCGGATGTAATGGCTGCAGACGGTATCCGTTTTAAATATCCTTCCTATGTGCAGGATATTATGGGCCCTTTGTTTTTCGATTATGGTTTTGGGCCTTTCAGGTGGGTATGTACTTCCGGCAATCCTGATGACCTGGCAACATCTGATGCCATTGCTACTGAAGTGTTGGAAGATATGATGCAAAACGCTCCGAATGATATTAAAAGCCAGATGGATGATAACATCAAATGGATCAAAGGTGCGCAAGAAAATAAATTGGTAGTGGGTTCACAAGCCCGGATTTTATATGCCGATGCCGAAGGACGAGTAAAAATTGCGGCAGCATTTAACAAGGCAATTAGTGAAGGCAGTATATCAGCGCCCGTCGTATTGGGACGTGATCACCATGATGTTTCGGGTACAGATTCACCTTTCCGTGAAACTTCCAATATTTATGATGGATCAAGTTTTACTGCGGATATGGCCATTCAAAATGTGATCGGTGATTCTTTCCGGGGTGCTACCTGGGTATCGATCCATAACGGCGGTGGCGTTGGCTGGGGTGAAGTGATCAATGGAGGATTCGGTATGTTGTTGGATGGTAGTAAAGACGCTGATCGCAGGTTAAAATCCATGCTTTTCTGGGATGTAAATAATGGTATTTCCAGAAGGAGTTGGGCACGCAATGAAGGTGCTTTAACGGCTATTAAAAGAGCAATGAAAGAAACGCCTGAATTAAAAGTGACCTTGCCAAACCTGGCTGATGACCGGTTGATAGACGGGTTGTTTAAATAAAAAAAAGAGGCTGTATCATAATTAAAAATAAACCACCAAGTATCACGAAGCACCGCGCAAAAAAAACACGAAGTGTCAGGTAGTCTGACTGTTATACTTTGAGTAACTAAATGATTTTCTTTGTGTCCTTTGTGGTTAAAAACTTTTGATACAACCTCTTTTTTTGAGAATGGTTTATGTTTCTAATGAATGTTGATCTTTTCAACGTGGTTAAAGTTCCCGATTTTGATATTTAGAACATACATTCCTGAACTGATATGGCTAAGGTCAACCTGATGCGACTGGAAACCCGGTTTGCCTATACCGAAATTTTCGGAATAAATTATTTTTCCTACCAGATCAATAACTTCAAGATTAACTTCAGAATCATTAAACAAGCTGAATTCAACATGTAACATATCGTTTATCGGATTTGGAAATACATTCATATGTGAATAATATTCATTTTCCTGCATTCCTACCAGGCCGTAATAAAATTCATTTCGATCAAGATAACCGAATTTATCACCATCAAATGCAATATCACTTCCATTATGGATGATCGCATAATAACCCAACCCATTTTCACAACAAATGCCATTACCACCTTCGTCATAAATAACAAATTCGAAACATTCGATAACATCACCGCCACCAATTTCTAAAGGAATAATTACCTGCTGATTGGGTGTATCATAAGGCCCGCCTTCAATAACAACTTGATTAAATGAATCAAATACTTTCCAGGTAGTTTCTTCCGGTTTTTCATCAAGGAACAGAAAAAGGCTTATTTCGTTTGTGATATCTGGTGCTCTTACAAAATCATAACTAATAACATTATTGGAATAATACGCATCATCAGATCCATTAATACTAACCGCTGTGATGGTGAGTGTATTTTCAAATTCGACATCGAATAAAACCTCTGGAAATTCAATAACTGCTCTTTCAAGAAAATTAAGGTCACCTGACCATTCAAATGATTCAAGTTCACCTCCATTTACATTGTATTCAAAGCTGACTGACGATAAATTATTACTTCCGTTATTTCGAATTGTTATTTCGGGTGTAAATGACCCGCTGCAATTTGTTGAGGTGACATTCGCAATTTTCAAGAGTTCAACATCACTTTCATAAATAGGCTCAACTGGATTCGTACTGCTATTTGCTGCCTGGTGGACCGATTTGTTCCCATTATTTTGTATAAAACCAACTACAGCTAATTCATTATTATCATATATGTTGGCAAGTTCCCAAGCATACTCAAGTATCAGGTAATCGCCAACTCCCATAGAAGCCGGTAAGGTTGTTCCATTGCTTCCGGGCAACATCTTTTTCATCACATTGTAAAAATCAGTTTCGCCATTTGTTCCCGGAGGACTTGAAAAGTGAATATGCTTCTCGATGACCGCTAATTGCGCTACCATTGCACCACTCACATCAGCAGTTGCTTCTATTAAGGTGGTGGTGTATATGGAATCTTCATTAGGAGATAATTGATGCTGAATTTGAATTTCAAATGGAGCCTCCACATTGGCAGCGTTATTTATTAAAGTTTGTGTAACATATTGGGGTTGATCATTGAATAAATTTCCTCCAATTATGGCACGGGGAACTGAATTAATATTGTAATAATTAGTACGTGCTGCATTTTCACTTGTATTGTGAAGATACATTGGGTCATTTCCCGGGGCTGGCCACCAAACATGATATTTTATGGAAGTGATAATATCAGCATTCGCCTCCAATAGAGCATCAAATGCAGGATTTTGCGCAGCACATGGAGGACATGTTGAACTGGTAGATTCTTCAGCCAGCACCATTCTTTGAGATTGGCTACTACCATAAAATGAAATGAATAGGAACGTAAAAAGTAAAATTAATTTGTTCATCGAAATAAGATTTAAATTATCAAAGAAACAAAAATAGGCTAAAAAGTAATGGTAATATTTTAGATGAAATTATGTTGCAGAATGAAGCGAATAACTTATTGCTAATGAGCATATATTGTTATATAATTTGTGGGCGATACAATTCATCTTCAATTAATAATCTTAGAACTTAAAATCAATTATCTTTGCAAAAATTTTGGAATAGAATTTGTAACCTTTTGTGAAACCAATAAAATAATATGATGAAACAATTTACACATATAGAAACCCAGGCGATAGAT
>SWBW01008115.1_pt1 | contig 12610 bp, 8 predicted proteins | sample 4693041 | NCBI WGS metagenome assembly SWBW01 (sample SAMN10267271, study PRJNA491770) | bioreactor metagenome | isolation source: DHS bioreactor inoculated with marine methane seep sediment | place: Japan: Omine Ridge, Nankai Trough | collected 2006-05-06 | reverse complement strand
CGATCATGCCATTGTCGTTGCCGGTTGCATCGTTAACCACGTGGTCTGCGTAGATTATAAATGGTCCTTCAGCTGGTATAACATCTATTGTGCTGATATACGGTTCAAAATTTTGTGCAGTTACAACAATATCCGCTAAACCTGGCGCAGGAAAAGCAGTCAGATCAATGTCGGCATGCCCATTCTCATCTGCCAAGGCTACACCATGAATTATATTGTCCATAGTAATGCTTATGTAAGCATATGGTACAGCATCAATAGAGGTGGTTGTTTGTCCAAACATAATTGCACTAGGGTGTGTTACCGTCATCGGATCAGGCACACCATAATAAATCATCAATGAAGGATCCCCCATGAGGTTATAAATATCCCAATAATATAATTGTCTGGAAGAACCTGCTTCTGAAACGGCAAAATTACCGGCATAAACTACCTGGTCCATAGTGGTAAACCAATCTTCAAATCCTTCGCCATGATCATGGAATGAGCGGTCGTAATTTCCTAACCCAGTATCCTCATAAGGCGGTGGTGTTTCAGTTATTGAACTTGTGCTACCCACACCAAACCAATAATCTTCGTCCCAATACGTACTGTTTGAGCCGCCAATATATCCAACGGCTCCTTTATTTTCAGCCCTTAATATTTCTTCGCCAAAACAATTGCCTGCAAATTCACTTGATGAGCAACAGTTTCCTATTAACAAACCATATTTATCCTGGTTTTGCAATGCAGAAATATGACTTGTGACAAACGATGGATCGGCCCAACCACTTGGCGAGCAGTGCGCTGTGTAGTTTGCAAAAGAAACACCATTGCTAATATCTTGTCTAATATTAGCCGCATTACTTCCTGAACTGGGATACAAATAAGTATGTGATAAAATGTCGTGTTCTTCGTTGAAGTAATTTACAGTTCCATAATTAATTTGTCCGTTGCCATGGCTAGCACCGTAACCACCATCCATACCGGCAATCATCACCACTTCTTCAAGGAAAGCAGGATCGGGCATGGTATATTGTTCGTACTGGAGCGTTTTATCGATATACGGTTGCAATTGTGTAGTGTTTTGCGCTGAGAATCTGCCGTAGAAAATTTCCGGGAACAGATCACCAGTATATTCAAAATACAAACGGTCGGTTTCACCATTGCCATTTTCATACGTAGGAATCTGAGCTACATCACCTACAAACAATACAAATGAAGGAGAAGGATCCTCAGTGGTGCCCGCTTCATACAAATCCTGAATATATGTTTTAATGGCGGGTTTTGTGGTTCCGATCTCATCGGTATAGGCTTCCACAACGGTAAATCCTTTTTTAGTTTTCCACTCAATAAAAGGTTGCAACTGATCTTCAAACATCCGATCGGAGATAATAACATATTTTATTGGATAGGTGGTGAAATTTTCCCTGCTTGATATTGGTTTGGTGTAATTTTCAAACATAGTGAACATCCCACTAAAATAAGGTGAGTAATATTTTTCTTTTTGGGCTTGTGTATGTGCTAAATCGGCACCTTCAAAATTAATTTCAAACTCGAGATTTTCATAAACACGGATGGTATTCTTCACAGGGTTATAGAAAATCGGAGCGATGTTAATCCTGGCGATTCTTGTGCCACGCATCACACCGAGTATATCAACCGTTACCAATTCTTGGCTTAAAAAAGCATCCACTTGGTACATCTCATTGTTGCATACATATTCAGGTGCATCGCCGCATTTGGGAACAGGAAGTTGAAGCGGATACACGCTGTTTTCAATTCCATAATCAGCGAGACTATACTCCGCTACATCATAATTGATAATGTTTATAACCGGTGTTGCTCCGAAAGGAATTTCGATCAGTTTTCTTCTTACCGGCATTTCGGGGTTTCCAAAGACTGTGCTTCTGGTATAAGCCGGCACTATCAATCTCACAAACTCTTCGTTATTTATGTTTACAAACTCTGGTTTGATAACACCCACTTCGTTTAATAAAACAAGTTGCAGGTCATTTACTGAAACAAATTGTAATGCTGTTTTGTTATCCTCGCTAGTGTTAATATTTTTTGCAAACGAATTGATCGCAAATGAACCAAAAACAATCAGGATAAATAAAATTTTTAATTGAAAAGTAAAGTTCTTCATTTGATGTTTTTTTGATATGGTGCAAATATAATTGATTTGATTTAACAACAGATCGAATTACAAGATTAAAAATGATTCTATGTAATCAAAACAGCTGCTTTTAATCATTTAATAGACAACGCTATAGCAGGATTGGTTGCGCAATATATGCAATTTAACATATCTTGTTGAGCGATTATTTAAGCGCGATAGTATGGTACTTTTTTGCTAAATTTTTTACGGGGTACCATGTTGCAAGTAAACCGATACACACCACAGTTAAAAAAACATACAGAAAATCGAGCGCTTTCATGGCCACAGGATAGGCATCAATAATGAAGTCCTGTTCATTGGCACCCAATTTGACAATACCAAAGCTTTGCTGTATGTATAAAATAAGGAAACCTAATAGCAGTCCGGTTGTAGCACTTAAAAAACTGATTAAAAGCCCTTCGGCCATGAAGATTTGAAAAATGAGTTTTTTTGTGGCTCCGAAACTTTTTAGCACAGCGATATCCTTTAATTTCTCTACGATTAAAATGGATAACGACCCTACCATATTGATGGAGGTGAGGATGAGAATAAAAACCAAAATGAAAAAAATGGCCATCTTTTCCGATTTGAGTACCTTATAGAGGGTTTCGTTTTGCTGAAATCGGTTTTTAACCTGAAAACCGGTACCCAGCATATTTTCCAGTTCAAATTGCACCTGGTTATAATCGGCACCCGGCTTTAAAAAAATATCCAAACTGCTCACCTCATCTTCGTAGTCCATTAATTTTCTCACAAAGCGGATGGGTGCGATCACATATTTTTCATCAAATTCCTGCTGCACAGAAAACACACCCGCCGGATGAATAGGTTCAATGTGAAAAGCATTGGAAATGTTGAAAGAAGAGGGATTGCCTCTGACCGGTACATATACGTTCAATAAATCGGTAATGCTGCGGATATTGATCCCAAGATACCAAGCTACACCGGCACCCACTACGGCAAAATTTGAAGACCCTTCATCCAGTACAAAAGTGCCATCAATCAGCATGGTATCAATACCAGAAAGTACCACGTAAGGTTCCGAAACGCCTTTTATTTTGGCAATATACTGGTTGTTTCGGTACTTATAAAGGACATCTTCTTCCACAATTTCAGCCAAATCCAAAACGCCCGTCACATTTTTTACTTTTTCAGCCGGAAAATCACTCATTTGAAATGTCTTGCCATTTGTAGCTGTGATTTCAAAATCAGCATCAATAACGTTATACATGGATTTTATTACACTCTCAAAGCCATTGAAAACGGATAAGACAATGATGAGTGCCGCCGCTCCGATAGTTAAACCCACCACCGTAATCAAGGAAATCACATTAATGAGGTTGTGTGATTTTTTAGAAATGAGATACCTCTTTGCTATGAAAAGTGAGAGATTCATCAAAAGCGATTTATCCAATATTAGGTATGAACAAATATCCGATTTAATTCAAAGCCATCATAATTTCCAGGCTTTGGCAATGAGTCCTGTGCCTGTTGCATGCACTAATTTTACATCTATAATATTTAATATCAGCGCAATAGGATATGTAATTATGTAATAAAACGGAAGCGGAATGAAGAATAGATAAGACGTATTCAGCATCATGATCGGATATTTCATACTTAGCCGCCAGGCAATCTTGCCAGGTTTACCATATTGGTATTGCACTTCGGTTTTGGCAAACCCCGCCCGTTTCATTTTTGCTGCAATTTCAACTATTCCATAGCCATCGCGCACGTGCTCATCAATAAACGACTGGCTTCCATCCCCGTGGTCATGATCATGATGCACATCCGAACCGCCTTTATCTGATGGTGTGGAGATCAGTAAAAAACCACCGGGCCTTAAGGATTTATAGAAATTTCTCAATACCAGTTCATCCTCCTCAATATGCTCCATCACATCTACGCATAGCACCATATCATAAGCCTCGGTCTCCACAAACTTTGTCAGGTCTGCCTTCTCAAAGGTCACATTTTCCAGTCCAACCTTTGAAAAAAACTGATTGCAATCGGCTATTTGCTCCTCTTTTACATCGATGCCCTTTATCTTCCAGTCTTTATATTTGGTGGCCATATAATAATCATACTGGCCAAAACCCGAGCCTGCATCCAGCACTTTCTTCGAACCTTTGTATTCATTTACCCATTGCCTGAGCGCTTTACGAATATGCCACGATCTGAGCAACAGGATGTCCAACAATCTGTAAAATAGTTTCCGAAGTGCCGGTGTCGCGTTGAACACCTTGCCAAGTTTTCTTTTAATTGGGTCGTATTGCATAAAGATAAAGTGTTTGTATTTCAGGATAATCTGTTTTGAAAGAATTTGTCGGCAATTTTAATCTTTGAGCAATTGATCAATATTTTCAATATAGTCCAGCGAGTCATCTTCATAGAATTGTAAATCAGGCACAACACGCATTTGATTTTTAATGCGAAAACCCAGTTTTCCCCTAATCTCTTTCGAATGACGTTTAATATCTTTCAACAATGTTTTTTTGTCAGAAGTGGCAAACAAACTCAGATACACTTTGGCTAATGATAAATCAGGGCTTACCTGCACCTTGGTTACCGTCACCATCGATTTTTTTGTCACATGCTTCAGGTCATATTGCAGAATTTCTCCCAAATCTTTTTGCAACAATTTCGAAACCCGGTCTAATCTCATATTTTCCATGCTGCAAAAATATTGATTAAAAAAGATAATCAACACATTGATCAATTGAAATGATTTTTTTGTTGAATAATTGTACATTTGTTACATACTAGATAAAGCGAATTGATAAGCATAGCATTTATTAAAGAAAGGGTAAGTAAGGAAGCAGGTTTTCTAACCGGTATAAGGCAGTATTTCCATGCTAATCCTGAACTTAGTGAGCATGAAAATGAAACTGCCCATTATATTTCCAATTTACTGAATGAGTGGAATATCGCACATCAGACCGGAATTGGTGGCCATGGTATCACCGGACTTATTGAAGGAAAAAATCCCGGAAAGAGAGTAATTGCTTTACGTGCCGACATGGATGCCTTGCCAATTTTGGAAGAAAATGACGTGCCCTACAAATCATTGAACACTGGTGTGATGCATGCATGCGGACACGATGTGCACATGAGCTGCCTGCTGGGCGCTGTAAAAATATTGAATGAACTCCGGAAAGATTTTGAAGGCAGCATCAAATTTATTTTCCAGCCTGCTGAAGAACTTGTTCCCGGTGGCGCATATCGTATGATCAAAGAGGGCGTACTTGAAAATCCTGCTCCGGAAGCTATTTGTGCGCAACATGTTTTTCCCGATCTGGAAGTAGGGCAACTCGGATTTAAAAGCGGTTTGTATATGGCTTCTTCCGACGAAGTGAACCTGATAATAAAAGGTAAAGGCGGACATGCAGCCATACCAGACACATATGACAATACAATTCTGTCTGCAGCACAGATTTTGGTAAACCTGGACAAATTGATTGCTGAAAATAAATCTGATAAAATTCCTACGGTACTTGCTTTTGGAAGGCTTATCGGAGATGGTGCCTGCAACCTGATTCCGTCAGAAGTGACGATTAACGGTACTTTCAGAACGTTTGACGAGGAATGGCGGAAAAAAGCCCATGAACTCATCATTCAGACAGCACAACAAACAGCAGCTACTTTTAACACAATTTGCGAAGTTGTCATTGACAAAGGTTATCCATTTCTGGTGAATGATGCCAGAGTAACTGAAACAGCTAAGAATGCTGCTATTGAATTTCTGGGAGAGGAAAATGTGAAAGAACTTGAAATCCGCACAACAGTTGAAGATTTCGCCAGATATACACAACACATTCCAGGATGTTTTTACCGGTTGGGGGTTGCCAATCGCACAAAAGGCATCGACTCAAACCTGCATACATCTACTTTTAATATAGATGAAAAAAGTCTTGAAATTGGCACCGGGTTTATGATCTGGAATGCGCTTGCACAACTTAAACCAGGAAAATAACATGATCGTCGGCGATAAATCATATCAAACTGTATGGATGGAAGGCACTACCGTTTTCATGATTCAGCAGAACATGCTGCCGTTCAAATTCGAAATTCATGAATGTCCTACTTATTGGGATACTTGCATGGCCATCACCGACATGGTTGTGCGCGGTGCCGGCGCTATTGGTGCAGCAGCTGGTTATGCCATGGCACAAGCCTTTTTATTGTCGACCACAAAAACAAAAGCACTTACCATTCGAGAAGCCCGCCAGGATATTGAACATACACGACCAACCGCTAAAAATTTGTTTTACGCTGTCGACAGGGTGTATAAAGCAGGATTGGTATCCCCGGAAAACGCGATGATTGAAGCCCAAAAAATTGCATTGGAAGATGCACAAAACTCTAAAAAGATTGGCGAACTAGGTGCCGAATTATTTGGCCGTAGCGTAAACATTCTCACGCATTGCAATGCGGGCTGGCTGGCTTTTGTAGACTATGGTACTGCCCTCGCGCCTATTTATTTAGCCAAACGGCAAGGAAAAGATGTATTTGTATATGTTGATGAAACCCGTCCCCGTAACCAGGGTGCAAAACTGACTGCCTGGGAATTGCATAATGACGATATTCCCCATATCATCATCCCGGATAATGCGGCTGCCACATTGATGGCAAAGAAGAAAATTGATTTCGTTATAGTGGGGGCCGACAGGATTGCAGCGAATGGCGATGTAGCCAATAAAATAGGCACACTGGAGAAAGCTATTATAGCCCGTGAATATGGCGTTCCATTTTATGTTGCCGCTCCTACTTCCACCTTTGACATTGATTGTAAAACAGGGCGGGATATTCCCATTGAAGAACGCGATCCGGATGAAGTGCTTTACCAAACCGGCATCGACAATAATGGTAACCAGATCAGGGTGCGGGTGAGTTCGCCAGAATCAAAAGCACTGAACCCCGCTTTTGATATAACACCTGCCAAATATATTGAAGGTATCATTACTGAGAAAGGCATTATCAAAGCGCACAATATGTCGGTAAAAAAAATATTGGAAACATAACGCTACCGTATGAATGATAAGTTGAGATGCCCCTGGCCTGCCGGAAAAGCCAATGATATAAAGTATCACGATGAAGAATGGGGTGTACCGGTACACGACGACAGGAAACTATTTGAATTTATAGTCTTGGATAGCTTCCAGGCCGGTTTAAGCTGGTCAACCATTCTGAATAAACGAGAAAATTTCCGTAAAGCATTCGATAATTTCGAACCAGCTACAATAGCCCTTTATGATGAAAAGAAAATTGAAGAATTATTGCGGAATAAAGGCATCATCCGCAATCAGCTAAAAATACGATCGACCATTACCAATGCACAGCATTTTCTGGAAATTCAAAAAGAATTTGGCAGTTTTGACAAGTACATCTGGCAGTTTACCGGTGGCAAGCCCATCATCAATCAATGGAATAATCATAGTCATATTCCTACCAGCACCTTCAAATCAGATGCCATGAGTAAAGACCTCAAAAAAAGAGGGTTCAAATTCGTTGGCACCACCATTTGTTATGCATTTATGCAAGGAGCAGGTATGGTGAACGATCATCTCATTCATTGTTTTCGTTATGATGAGATCAATCAGATGTAAACATCCTCATTCGCTTTATTTTATTAATTTTAGCCCTCTTTTATAAACCTTAATATAATTTAGAATGAAAAAATTGCTGACCGTCAGGGCGATTCTTGCGCTGGCCATGATTTTATTATTTACCCAGGCAGAAGCCAAAAAGAAAAAAGACGAACCTGAAGCTGATAGCCTAAAGTCGGGCACTTTCAGTGGTTTAAAATGGCGAAGCATCGGCCCTGCATTTGCGTCAGGAAGAATTTCTGATTTTGCCGTTGACCCTGATAATCCAAGTACGTATTATGTAGGTGTTGCTTCCGGCCATATCTGGAAAACCACCAACAACGGCACTACTTATACGCCCATTTTTGACAATTATGGTACATATGCCATCGGCGCACTCGCCATGGATCCCAACAACCGGAACGTGGTATGGGCAGGCACCGGCGAAAATAACCACCAGCGTGCCCTCGGATATGGAAACGGCGTATATAAAACTATCGATGGGGGCAAAAAATGGAAAAATATGGGACTGGAAGAATCCCGGCAAATAGGAGGCATTTTAATCGATCCACGAAATTCTGATATAGTATACGTAGCTGCTGAAGGTTCGGCATGGGGCCCAGGCGGTGAGCGCGGTTTATATAAAACCATCGATGGAGGTGAAACCTGGGAAAAGGTACTCGAAATAAGTGAACACACGGGTGTTGCCAATATTTGTTTTGAACCCGGGAATCCAGATGTGATCTATGCGGGAGCAGAACAACGCCGCAGAAGGCAGTTTTCAAAAATTGGCGGTGGCCCTGAATCAGCATTTTATAAGTCGAAAGATGCCGGAAAAACATGGGATAAACTTACCAATGGTATTCCAGGAGTAGATAAGGGGGGTATGGCCATTGTCGTTTCGCCTGTGAATCCCAATATCGTGTATGTAATGTTTGAAGCTTCCAACGATAAAGGCGGTTTTTATCGTTCTACCAATCGTGGCGCTTCATTTGATAAAATGAATGATTACAATACCAGCGGACAGTATTACAGCGAACTAATCTGCGACCCCAAAAATGCCGACAAAGTGTATTCCATTGGCACCTACACCAAATATACTACAGATGGCGGCAACACATGGAACAATGTAAGCAACAACAAACGCCATGTGGATGACCACGCTATGTGGATCGACCCAAAAAATACCGACCATTTTATGATTGGCGGAGATGGTGGCATTTATGAAACTTTTGATGGCGGATCATCATTCCTTTTTAAAACCAATTTACCGGTAACGCAGTATTACCGTGTTAATGTGGATAACACCGAACCTTTCTACTGGGTTTACGGTGGCACCCAGGACAATAATAGTATGGGTGGCCCGTCTCGCAATCTTAAATCTGGTGGAGTAACCAGTGATGAATGGGTGGTAACGCTCGGTGGTGATGGTTTCTGGCAAGCTATCGAACCTGACAACCCTGACATTGTGTATTCGGCCTATCAATATGGAAATATTTATCGTTATGATAAAAAATCTGGTGAGAAAATGAAGGTCAAGCCCGAACCACGAAAAGATGAATTAACGTACCGTTGGAATTGGGATGCCCCTTTTATTTTAAGCCCACATTCAGGTACACGGATATACATGGCTGCCAACAAAGTTTTCAAATCTGACGACCGCGGTAATACCTGGGAAGTGATTAGTGATGACCTGACCCGGAATGAAGATCGCAACCAATTTAAGGTAATGGGAAAATACTGGCCTGCCGATGCCGTAGCCAAAGATGTATCCTCCTCACAGTGGGGTACCATTGTTTCGCTTGCCGAATCCACCATTAAAGAAGGACTAATATATATCGGCACAGATGATGGTGTGATCCAGGTAACGGATGACGATGGCAACACATGGACGAAAACAACCACCTTTCCAAGTGTTCCTGAATATACCTATATAAGCGATATTTTACCTTCACGATTCGATGAAAACGTGGTCTTTGCATCTTTCAATAATATTAAAAGTGACGATTTTAAACCCTACCTGTTAAAAAGTTCCGACAAAGGAAAAACGTGGGTTTCTATCGTTTCCGACTTACCAGAGGACGAAACTGTACATACCATCAACCAGGATCCGGTTAATGAAGATTTACTATTTGTGGGTACAGAATTCAGTTTTTATTTTACAACCGATGGAGGTGGACAGTGGGTTAAATTAGCTTCAGGATTGCCTGATATTGCAGTCAGGGACATTGCCATCCAGGAAAGGGAAAACGACCTGGTAATTGCCACTTTTGGAAGGGGCTTTTACATTTTAGATGATTATACGCCACTGCGTGAGGTCTCAACGGAGAAACTAGAAAACCAGGAAGCGATTTTGTTCCCCGTTAAGGATGCATTGATGTATATTCAACAAGGCAGCAGGTATGGAACAGGATCAGCTATTTATGAAGCAGAAAATCCTGAATTTGGGGCCACCTTTACCTATTATCTGAAAGATGTACCGAAAAGCATGAAGTCGGAACGATTGGAAAAGGAGAAAGAACTGTTTAAAGAAGGACAGCCTATCCCCCAGCCCACCAAAGAACAACTGGATGCAGAAGAGAAAGAAATTGCCCCTTATCTGGTATTTTCCATTAAAAACAAAAACGGAAATATCGCTCGTCAGCTTTATAAAAAAGCATCCAAAGGCATCCAGCGCACCAACTGGGATTTGAGGTATAAAAATCCATCCTATATCGAAATGAAAGATGAAAAATTTGACCCCATGAAGGATGGCGGAAGTGGTATGCTGGCATTGCCAGGCACGTATACCGTTGAAATGAGTATGGTACATGATGGTGTGGAAACAGAATTGGCCGGACCTGTTACATTTGAAGCAAAGGTATTAGAGAACAGGACTTTGCCTGCTGAAAATAAGGAAGCATTCGTGGCCTTTTACAGCGACGTGGCAGACTTATGGCGGGTAATGAATGATATTGAGAAATATCAAAAGGAACTTGAAACAAAGACCGCTTATATCAGACAGGCATTGCAGCAATCTCATGGTGCTACCATGGCAATGAAAAATGAAGCGGCTGAAATCAAAAAAGAGCTGGATGACATCACATTCTTGTTTGATGGCACACCTGCAAAAGCAAGTTGGGAAGAAGTACCACCTGAGCAAATGCCACTTTCGAACAGATTGGGTGCGATCTTATGGGCTTCATGGCAATCCACTTCAGCGCCAACGGCTACCCAAAAAATGAATTATGAAATTTTGATGGAAGCCATGCCACCGGTCATTGGTCAGCTTACTGAATTAAGCAGCAAACTGGACAAGCTGGACGATGAATTGGATAAGTTGAATGCACCTTATACACCAGGAAGAACACCGAAATTTTAATAAACCTCTTTCAACCAGCTGGGACAAAATTCGACCCGGTTGGTTTAATTTTATACTATGCGACGATTCGACAAACTAATTACGGATACTCAAATTATTGAAAAAATACTGAACGAATCTTCTATTTGCCGGATAGGCTTTTCAATAGATGACGAGGCACATATTGTTCCTGTCAATTTTGGTTATAAAAACAATAAACTGTTCATCCACTCAGCACCCGAAGGAAACAAAATTGATTTTATCAGAAGGAATAAACGTGTTTGTTTTGAAATGGAACTTGATCATAAGATTTTAACAAGTAAAAAAGCCTGCAACTGGACTACAAAATACAGATCGATTATTGGATACGGTGACATTTTAATAGCTAACGAAAAATCACAGAAAATAGAAGGACTGGATATCATCATGTCGAAATACGGAGGGCCTGAGAAAAATTCATATGCCGATAAAAGTCTTGACGAAATGGTTTTATTGATTATAGAAATTGACACCTTGACCGGGAAACAAGCAGGTAAATGGGAAGATTAATGGGTTGGTAATAACACAATACATGTAATTATTCCAACCAAAATATAATTGTGCTGCTTATTTTGTAATTTCGACTGATTTTTCAAAAAACGAAATATTGGATTTTAAAGCATTTTCATTCGACGAGAAACTTGAGGAAGGTATTGACGCTATTGGCTTTGAAAAAGCCACACCAGTTCAGGAACAAGTGATTCCTTTAATTATGCAGGGCGAAGACGTCATCGCCTCAGCACAAACCGGCACAGGCAAAACGGCCGCGTTCCTGTTACCCATCATCAATAAAATAATTACCGGAGACCAGGACCACCACCAGGTAAAAGCACTTATTATTGTCCCCACACGTGAGCTTGCCGTGCAGATAGACCAGCAAATGGAAGGGTTTTCATATTTTACACCTGTGAGTTCCATAGCTGTTTACGGAGGTACGGACGGTACTTCATATGCCCAGGAGAAAAAAGCATTATCGGATGGTGCCGACGTCATTATTGGCACACCTGGCAGGCTGATCTCCCATTTCAACATGGGCTATGTGAAAGTATCCGAATTGAAATACCTCATCCTTGATGAAGCCGACCGCATGCTGGACATGGGTTTTTATGATGACATCATGAAACTCATTTCTTACCTGCCTAAAAAACGACAAACCCTTATGTTTTCGGCTACCATGCCACAAAAGATCAGGACGCTGGCCAAAACCGTACTTTCAAACCCAAAAGAGATCAGTATTGCGATGTCGAAACCGGCCGAAAAAATCCTCCAGATTGCCTACGTGGTGTATTCAAAACAAAAAATTCCTTTGGTTTCCTACCTGCTGCAAACCAAAAAACTCAGAAGCGTGCTTATTTTTTGTTCCACAAAATTAAGTACCAAACAACTGAGCAGCACCTTGAAGAAAAAGGGCATCAACGTAGCCGACATCCATTCCGACCTCAAACAGGAAGAAAGGGAAAACGCGTTGCGGAGTTTCAAGGCCAGGCGGATCAATGTATTGGTAGC
>SWBW01008653.1_pt1 | contig 12615 bp, 14 predicted proteins | sample 4693041 | NCBI WGS metagenome assembly SWBW01 (sample SAMN10267271, study PRJNA491770) | bioreactor metagenome | isolation source: DHS bioreactor inoculated with marine methane seep sediment | place: Japan: Omine Ridge, Nankai Trough | collected 2006-05-06 | reverse complement strand
AATAACTTGAGTTCTTTATCTTTGTGTTTTTATTAGTTTTCTTCCCTACTAGCCTTTTAGCAAATGAGATAAATGAATCCTCGTCATTACCATCTAGCCAGTTTCACTCCTTATTATTCACTACGGGTGCAGATTATAGTTCTGGCTCTTATGGTTTAAAACACTCAACTGAGATGTTATATATTCCCTTTGTTTTTAACTATCGTCAGCAAGCCTGGGATTTTTCATTAACTTTTTCGTATTTAAAAATAACTGGTCCAGATGGTGTTATTGGGGGAGGAGATGGGGGAGTTATTCCTATTAATAATAACTTGAGTTCTTTATCCATCTCTGATTCAACAAATAGTGATCATGGCAACGGAAATGAAAATGGAAACTGCAACGGAAATGGAAACGGAAACGGGAACGGAAACGGGAACGGAAACGGGAATGGCTGTGGAAATCAGTCAGCAATGGGAAGGATATCTACAAATGAAGGTCTTGGTGATATATTATTTAAAATGAGTTATGCATTAGATACGGCTTTAGATATGCCTTTTTTATTTGAATTAGCCAGCCAAATTAAAATACCAGTGGCTGATGAAAAAAAACAATTGGGTACGGGTAAAGTGGATTGGTCTGTTTCAATTGATCTGGCTGATAATTGGGGACTGTATACTCCTTTTCTTAATGTTGGTTATAAGTTGATGGGAGATCCTGAAGGGATTGATTTTAATAATGTATATTTTACAAGCCTTGGTCTGGATTATACTTTTTATCCTCGTTTACGCAGTGGTATTATCTATGATTATCAGGAAAAAATAACCTCTTATGGTTATAATCTCAGTGAATCCACACTTTATCTAAACTGGTCATTGAATAAAAAGTTTTCAATAAATAGTTACTTTGTGAAAGGCTTTTCACAGGCAAGTCCTGATTGGGCCACTGGTTTGCAGATATCAATTTTATTTTGAAACATTTTGAAACAAAATAAGATAGAGATGAAATATTAAACAGACAATTATCCCATATTATACCTTACGTTAATTTGATAACACCAACAAATGAAAATAAGGATTAATATCATGAAAATAAATCAAATATTGCTTTCACTTGTAGCAATTAGTAGTTTATCTATCTGCATACCAACTTTTGCAAATCAGGGACATGGAAATGGCCCAGGTAATAATAGTCAAGGCCCAATAAATGAAGCGCAACTACAAAATAGCTGTATATTAGAGCCGGATAGCAGTAATGAAATAAGCCAAACCGCACAAGAGCAGCTGCAGTTTATGCGTGAAGAAGAAAAAATGGCCAGAGATGTTTATGTTTATTTATATGATCTTTGGAGTAATAAAGTATTTCTTAATATATCCAAAGCAGAACAAATGCATATGGATAGCGTGAATAAATTTCTTCAAGCCTATGGCATTACTGATCCTGCTTTGGCTAACTATGGACAGTTTACCAATCAAACATTACAGGCATTATATGATTCACTTATTGAAATGGGGAGTGCTTCATTGACAGATGCTTTAATGGCTGGAGCTTTGATAGAAGAAGTTGATATAAAAGATTTATTAACAATACTTGAACAAATTGATGATCCTGCAATAAAACAGATGTATACCAGTTTATTATACGGATCCTATAATCATTTAAGAGCCTTTGTGAATCAATTGAAATCACTTGGTGTGACGTATGCTTCACAGGGTTATCTAACACAACAACAGGTGGATGAAATTATTAGTGGAACAGTTAGTCAGGAAGTAATGAGTACGGCTAAGGCAATGGATTCCAGCGGTTCTTTAACGAGTTCGGATAGTTGTTTTATCAATATGGTATTTAGTAATTCACAACAAGTTACCAATAATTATATTTTTAATAGTGAAGATAATGCTCAATTATCATCAACCATTCGAATAAATACTCAGAATCTGGGACAAAATGCAAAGCTGGTTGCAGTGGCCGGATATACCTCTGATACTGGAGAAACTAGCTCATTTATGAGAAACAATGCATCCTGGATAACATGGGATGGTAATATTCATTCACTTAGCTTTGCAGAACAAATCACACTTGCAGCTGAGCAAAAATTTGAAGTTTTCATTGGGCAATTAGGAGAGCAAACAGGGGAATATATTGTTTCAGTAGGTTATGTTCTTGAAGATGGAAGTATTATTTACAATGCTGAACCCATGCGATTTAGAGTACAACAGTAAGCTTTTATAATTTATTTTTTTAGTTTGGGGACAACCACTGGAGGTTGTCCTGCTTTGTACTAATTTTATGGTAAAAATATGATGTCAATTTTTGTACTAGTTATTACTTGGTTTATCTTGGTTTTTGCTTTATTTATTAAGACCGTCAATGCGGTGGAGCTGGATTTAAAGTATCGACCATCAGCCTATCAATATCAGAACGACCAGAAAGCAACAACTCCTAAATTTCAAAATAATGGTTCAGATGCATTTAAAAATTTAGGTGCGGATGGACGAAAAAATATGTTTGAGTCCAATCAACAAAATAAAAATAAAACGGAACAAAAAAGTAAAAGAAAAGGTAAAGGAAATGGAGATGGTAAAGGCAGGGGTAAACGTCAAAATCACTAATTAATTGAACTTACTGTTATGGATAGTCATTACTATCAAATGGCATTGTATTATATTATATACAACTGCAGACCAGTTTAATTACAGCTGCAAAGTTATTATCTAAAATATCTACTATGTATTCAATTATGAAAAAAAGTTATATTCTTATACGAAACCAGCTAATATTATTGTTTACATTATTAATAATTATAGCAACCAGTAACAATTTATTTGCTGCTTCCATACTTGATATTGGTAGTACTGAGCCTTTGGCCTTACGCAAAATTATGTCTGACATGGGTAAGAATATGCAGGCCATCACTGATGGTATTTCTCATGAAAATTGGAAGCAAGTAAAAAAAACTGCTCTTCAAATAGCAGATCATCCGCAGCCGCCATTTACTGAGAAGATTCGAATCCTGAGCTTTGTTGGTAGTGATGTCAGTAAGTACAAAGAACATGATCAGAAAACCCATGATACAGCAATTACACTAAGTCAGGCAGCTACAGAGAAAGATGCTTATAAGGTCATATCAGTGTTCTCTAGCCTACAAAATAATTGTTTAGCATGTCACCAAAGTTTCCGTAAATCTTTTTTGGAATATTTCTATCAATGATCAGATGCTAACATGGTTAGCTTAGCAATTATGTTAAAGAATTTTATATTATGGCCGATATATACTTATCGTACTGAGAAAAACTAGTTGCTTTAATTAATATAGAGCTAAAATTTTATCTATTAAGGAGTTACCATTAAAATGGTATCAGAAATTGGTAATCCAGCTACATTTAATGTCAATATGCCAAATCAGGTTCTGAATAAAAATAATGAACAAAAATCACCCGATTGAGGATTTTGAGAAAAAAGCACAATCAATGGGTGTTCCTGATGATATTATCAAACAAGGTAAGCAAGCGGTAAAAGCATGGGTTATGGAAAGTAGACAGGATGCAAACTCTAGTGATAATCCAACAGAAAATCAAAAAATAATGCCAAAAGAAGGAAATAAAAGCTCAGACTCACGTATTGACCTTTTTGCTTAAAAGTAAACACTTCTAGTTTTTTCTTTAAATTAGAAGTAAATGAGATTGTAAATAGCTTTATTTATTTGTGATGGCTGCTAAATGAAAAAAATTAGGCTATATTTTATGGAAATCTCTCAGTCCTGATAGTATATGAATGATTGACTCTAGGAACTTGTCCGAGAACGCATTCTTTCCTTCATTTCGGCGTTAAAAACAGGTTAAAAGTACTCCTTTAGTTATCTAAACTCCGTTTTTGAACCTATTTTTGCCTTGTACTGAAGAACATCTGCATTTTCGGACAAGCTCCTAGACTTTTACAGTTTATTCTATAAAATGTGGATGTATGATACCTAAGACTTTATTTGCCAGAACGGCCTTAACCATTTCTGCATTATTATTGATTTTTGTTTTATTAGCCAGCAGTGTTATTTTCTATTACATAATGACACCAATGGTACGCCAGTCTGCATCACATCTGGCGGCTCTGGTTTCTTTATCTGCCCAGACATGGGTAGAATTACCTCCGGACACTCGTCGTGATTTTGAATCTGAATTAGAATCTCAGCATAATATAATTTTGCTCAGTCAAAAAAAGCAAAACCTTCAGTCAAATTCTATTCATACCCCCTTTTTTCATTTCTTTAAAGAAGAGATACAAGCTCATTTAGGCGAACAGGTTGAGGTTATGGAAGAATTTACTCCAGAATTCTGGATTTGGGTTAAAATTCCTATTGCCTCCTGGACACTATATATTGGATTTTCTCATGCTGTGATTGGCCCCGATCCACCTTTGGCAATGTTTATTTTAATTTGTGCAGGTGCTATTTTGGTTATTGTCAGCTCATTATTTTTGGTTAACTATCTGGTTCGTCCACTAAATCATTTATTGATTGCAACTAAAAAAATAGGACAGGGGGGAGTACCAGAACCTTTAGCCGAAATTGGTCCTCAGGAATTGGTTCAGCTGACTCGAAGTTTTAATACTATGAATACACAAATTCAGGAATTATTACAAAATAGAACCATCTTGCTGGCTGGAATATCTCATGATTTACGTACTCCAATTGCCAGAATTCATTTAGCTCTGGAGCTATTGGATAAGCAACAAGATCAATCTTTGGTAAATGGGATAAATAATGACCTAAGAGAGATAAATCAACTTATTCAACATACCCTGGATTTCTCTAAAGGATTGGATGTTGCCTCTCAAGATTATCAAACCATTGAAATTAATTCATACATAGAAAAATATATTCAATTACATCCTCACTCTTCACTCATTAATTTTATAGTAGAAAAAGGGTCGCCAGGGAATAAGAATGATAAACGTTGTCAATTGACTATTCCAGTTAATGTGTTAGATAGGGTATTAAATAATTTGTTGGAAAATGCTATACGTTATAGTCATTATCAGCCTGTTATTATAAAAAGCAAATGTCTGCCGGGGAATTATAGTATTTCTCTTATTGATCAGGGTGGAGGGATCCCTGAAGATCAATTAAAAGCAGTATTTCAACCTTTTTACCGGCTTGAAACATCAAGAAACTCTGAAACTGGTGGTAGTGGCTTGGGTTTAGCGATTGTTCAACAACTCTGTAAGGCTTATGGTTGGGAAATTAAATTAAAAAATATCAAAAATCAAGGTACTGAAGCTATTTTAAAAATTAAATTACAATCGTAGAAATAGTCCTACTAGTAATCTCTTTAGAATACTCCCAAAAAAATATCCAGGGATAAAAAATGGCTCAATAAAACCGTACTGCGTATGATATTAAGAATGTGGTGCTGAATTGCTATCCTTAATCATCAAAAACACTACCGAGAAATCCAAAACTAAATTGTTTTTTCAATTATTATTTTTCAAGGTTTTTTTTTTATAGCCGACATATTAAAATATATTCATAATATTTCAAGATGTATTTATCATAATAAATACATCTAAATAATTTTATATAGTTAATTGGGTATATCGAGCTATTTTTTAACAATGAGCAATTATGAAATCAAAAATTACACCCACGAATATCGAAACTAAGTTAAGAGATAATGACTTTATTGTTTCTAAAACAGACAGTAAGGGAATTATCACTTATTGCAATCAAATTTTCATCGAAATGTCCGGTTATTCAGAACAGGAACTAATTGGAAAACAGCATAATATTATTCGCCACCCGGATATGCCGCGAGCGGCGTTTCATCTACTTTGGCAAACAATTAAAACGGGAGAAGAATTTTTTGCCTACGTAAAAAATATGCGTAAAGACGGCGGATTTTATTGGGTTTATGCCAATGTGACAGCAAGATTGCCTGTGGAAAAAAATCTGGGTTATTACTCTGTTCGCAGAAAACCATCACAACAAAAAATTGATCTACTTAGTCCAATTTATGCTGAAATGGTTGCAGAAGAAAAAAGAGTGGGAGCAAAAGATGCTATAGCGGCATCAACAGAAATTTTGCTGGCAAAATTAGATCAACTGGGTACGACTTATGAGGAGTTTTCACGTGACTATTAAAGCTCATATTATTTTTAGGGGAGGACTATTATTATTTATTATTCTCTCTCTGGTTGATTTTTTTATCAGTAATTACAATCCACGAGCAGTTATTTATTTATTGACAGGTTTAGCTTTATTAGCTTTATATCGATGGAGTTTTGTAGCTGATCAACAATTGCTGGAAAAAATTAAAACCATGGCTCTGAAATTTGCTCAGGGTGATCTGGATTGTCGTATTTCTGATATTGATTTAAAGCATGATTTAGCTGTAACAGCATGGAATTTAAATGATGCAATGGATCAAATAGAAACACTGTTTAAAGAAATTCGCACCAGTGTAATGTGTGCTGAAAGGGGGCAATATAATCGCCATGTTATTAGCATAGGACTAGGTAAGGGTTACCAAGAATTAGTAGGTCAGGTTAACCGTTCTTTAAACGCAATGCAAAAGGCTGAAGAACATACTCGGATGGATTTATTAAAAGCAAAAATTAATGAATTAAAATCAGAGGCTTTACTGGATAACTTACGTTTAAACCAATCTGATCTGATTGAAATAACCAATAATATGAGTGAGGTAGAAGAAATATCGAATGAGTCAGTCTCAATAGCTGTAAATGGTCAGGAATCAATTACTCAGATTTCAGTAAATTTTACAACATTAGTTGAAATGAATGAAAAAATGCTCGATTCTTCTCAAAAACTAAGTCAACAAAGTGTTCAAATTTTTGATGTTTTAAGTCAAATATCATCAATTGCTGATCAAACTAATTTGTTGGCGTTGAATGCAGCTATAGAGGCGGCACGAGCAGGGGAGCAGGGACGTGGTTTTGCTGTTGTTGCTGATGAAGTGAGAAAACTGGCTCAAAATACCAAAGAGGCAACTAATAGTATTAATCAAATTATAGATAGTTTTGGTAATGCAACCAAGTCTATGGTAGAAAATTCGGAAGCAGTAAGTATGCTGGTTAATGAAGCTAAGGATACGGTGGAGCAATTTGATCAGAGTTTTTCCCGTTTTTCTGAAATCGCCACTAATTCCTATGAAAAAGTGACCTATGCAGAAGTTATTAGTAACGGTACACTAATTAAAATGGATCACATGATCTATATGCAAAATGCATATCGGGCAGCAGATACGGGCTATAATTCGCCGGCATGGAAGGCAGTTGAAGTTGATCATCATAACTGTAATTTTGGTCAATGGTATGATAAAGGCATGGGAGATAAATTATTTAGTCATCTTCCCTCGTATAAAGAGATAGAAGCGCCACATGAGCTTGTTCATAATACGGTTTACAAAGTACTAGCTATTCTGGCACTGGATTGGAAATCAGATCAGCTATTAAGTGATAAACTATTGAAAATTTATCGGGAAGCTGAAGATGCAAGCAGTGATCTAATAAAAATGGTATCAAAGCTGGTGATAGAAAAACAGAAATTTGAAACCACTGATGCTAGTACTGAATCAGAAATAGATTTTTTCTAGCAATTATCTAATGCAGATTTTCCAATAGTTTTTATATAACTAAGATGTTATTTTTCCTGAAAAAAAAAGGAATTTAATTATATAATCAGCCCCTTTTCTTACGCTGTTTTAGCGTATACTGATAAACTAATTTATCAGTTCTGATGATAATGGATTTATTATGATTGATATTTGCCCAAAAGACCATCCCTGTAACTTCAAAACTGAAATTCTATCTGGATTGACTGTGGCTCTGGCACTGGTTCCAGAAGCAATTGCATTTGCCTTTGTTGCTCAGGTGGATCCACTAGTTGGTCTATATGCGGCATTTATTGTGGGGTTGATAACCGCAGTTTTTGGTGGCCGTCCAGGCATGATTTCTGGTGCAACTGGCGCACTTGCTGTGATTATGACTGGCCTGGTAGTTATTCATGGTGTTGAATATTTATTTGCTGCTGTTGTTTTAATGGGTATTATTCAAATTTTATTTGGTGTACTACGTTTGGGTAAATTTATACGACTTGTGCCTCACCCGGTTATGCTGGGTTTTGTTAATGGACTGGCTATTGTTATTTTTATGGCTCAAATAGGCCAGTTTAAGATCCCCAATCCACAGGGAGATGGTTTGGTTTGGATGCAGGGTACTATGCTATGGACAATGATTGGGTTAATTGCTTTAACGATGGTCGTTATTCATTTTTTGCCTAAATACACCAAAGCAATTCCAGCACCACTTGCGGGAATTCTAGTTGTCTCAGCTATTGTTATTGCATTTGGTTTACCTGCTCGTACAGTGGGTGATATTGCTTCAATTGCCGGAGGTTTTCCTGAGTTTCATATTCCCATGATACCTGTGTCTTCTATGCAGGAGATTATTGATACTCTGATTATTATACTTCCCTATTCCTTAGCATTTGCGGCGATCGGATTAACTGAATCCTTATTAACTCTAACAGTTATAGATGAGATGACAGAAACCCGAGGACGAGGTAATAAAGAATGTGTTGGACAGGGTGTTGCCAATATAAGTTGTGGATTTTTTGGTGCCATGGGTGGATGTGCAATGATTGGACAATCCATGATTAATGTTAATTCAGGTGGTAGAGGTCGATTATCTGGAATATCGGCAGCATTATTTTTACTTAGTTTTATTATGTTTACCTCAGCACTAATTTCAATGATACCCTTGGCAGCTTTGGTTGGTGTTATGTTCATGGTTGTTCTGGGAACATTTGAATGGTCAAGTTTTCGTATTTTAAGAAAAATTCCCAGATCAGATGCCTTTATTTTGATTTCCGTTTCTGCGATTACGGTAATTACTGATAATCTGGCAATTGCTGTTTTTATTGGAGTCATTATTGCGGCGTTAGTATTTGCCTGGAACCATGCAAAACATATTACTGTAGTGATTACACGTGACAATGAAGATTCCAAGGTGTATGAGCTGCACGGACCACTATTTTTTGGTTCTGTACATAATTTCCAGGAATTATTTGATCCAAAAAATGATCCAGATAATGTTGTGGTTGAATTCATGCATTCGCGGGTATCAGATCATTCTGGTATTGAAGCGATAGATACATTGGCTGAACGTTATTTAAGTGCTGATAAACGCCTGCACTTAAAACACCTCAGTCCCGAGTGTACTAAGTTATTAACCAAAGCTGGTAATTTATGTGAAGTCAATGTGATTGAAGATCCAAAGTATTTTGTAGCGGATGATAAATTAGCCTGATTTTTCTAGGTTAAAGCTCTTCCACAATACGAAAACCTAAATCATTACTTTTATAGCCAGGAAAATTATTATATCGGACATAGGGTTTTAGTATCTTTTTGCTGCTTCTCCACGAGCCCCCACGTACTGCAATAGTCTTGCCTTCCAACTCTTTAAGGGAAAGGCAGGATTTTTCCTGACCATTGTATTTTCTGGTGTAAGCAGAACAGGTCCACTCCCAAACATTTCCAAAGGTATCATACAAGTTATAACTATTGGGCTCGTAATTACCTACAATTTTAGTTTCATCATCTTCCCAAAAAAAACGACAACCATCACAATTAGCATCACCTAAACTGATTAAATCTTTAAATCCCAGTTTATTTTTATAAGTGGTACGAGCAATATATTCCCACTCTGCTTCAGTAGGCAGGCGGTAAACTCGATTATATTTCTTGCTTAGCCATTTACAATAAGCAAGCGCATCATACAGAGTAACATTAATTACTGGTCGATTTCCTTTACCCCAGCCGGCATCATCAGGTATTTTTCTTTTAGTTGCTTTGGCAAAATATTCATACTGATTATAAGTAATCTCATGTTGACTGACAGAAAAAGTTTTTTTTATGCTAACTTTATGCGGCGGTTTTTGATCATCATCGCCATGTTTAGCACCCATCATATACGTATTGGGATTAATTTTTACCATGTTGGGAACAGAGGAAAGATTTTGAGGCACATCTATTTTTGATGATGTGTCTTTTTGTGTTTTTTGAAACTCTTTTTTAGCGAGTTTTTTTCTAACATTATTATAAATAGTCACTGCCTGATGATAATATTGGCCTTGTTTTCCTGCACTATCCATATACATGGATATATTTCCTTCTGCTTTATCATAATTCCCATTTAATGCCTGAACGCGGCCATAATAAAAATAAAAATCTTCATGTAGTGTTATTTTTGTTCTTAAAACCTGCTGAAAAGCACTTTCAGATTTTTTGTATTGTTTTCTATTATAATAATTTGTAGCTTTTTTAAGGTAATAAGAAGCTCTTTCTTGATTAGATGCTTGCTCAGCAGGTACAAGATATGGAAATCCGAGAAAGAATATAGTGATGACAAAAATGCTATATTTAAAGTAAGTCATAAAACTATTATCACAGCCTTTTTAGATAGTATTTGTGATGTGGATCACACTTTTATTGTATTAGTATATACATTCCCTCTTATATTTACTATAAGCTTTAAGGCAGTAATACACAGAAAAAAATACGATTCTCTGATAAACTGTCATTATAGGGAATAAAGTAAAGAATTTTGGAGAATAAACTATGCCGATAGAAAATAAACGACTATTAATTGAACTTGAGCGGGCGATGAAAGATGTCAATCGTGAAATAATAAATCCATTATTACCTGAACTCAACATAACAGATCTTACTCCCATTATGACTATGGTTGCCTCCGCCAGGGCAAGTTATTTAAATGAGTTATGTCAACTTTCAGAAAAATTTACTAATGGTCAGAAATTAACACCTGAATTAGTAAAAAATCTACGTTTTGCACGGCTTATATATGATGAACTAATTGAGGCTTCTAAAGCATTAGATGTAGCAATAGAACGTGGATATCTTGATGTAGAGCATTAATTAGATGGATTTTAGCTCACTAGTTGGTATTATTTCAGGTTTTGGACTAATCATATCGGCTATTTTGCTTGGAGGAGATGCCGATTCTTTTATTAATACACAGGGTATTATGATTGTTCTTGGGGGGACACTTTCTGCCACTTTACTGACTTTTCCATTTAAAGATGTCAAAACTGCATTTAAGGCAGCTTATTTCGTATTTTCACGAGATAAACAATATCCTCAGGAATTGATTCAAACCATGCTTGAATTAACTAAGGTGAGTCGCAGTCAAGGATTATTGGTATTATCAGATGTTGAAACCGATTCAGTTTTTTTTAAAAGCGAGCCTGTAATTTGATTGCAGACGCAGCCGATGAAGAGATGGTTAACAAAACCTTGCGAACAGAAATTAACTCTCTAAAAATGCGTCATTATTTGATTCAGGATGTGTTTAAAAAAATGGCTGCTTATGCTCCTGCTTTTGGCATGTTGGGAACTCTGATTGGTTTAATTCAAATGTTAAGTAAGCTTGATGATCCAAATGCTATCGGACCAGCAATGGCTGTTGCTCTACTGACGACATTTTATGGTTCTTTATTAGCTACAGTTGTTTTTCTGCCAATTGCAGGAAAGCTTAACTCACGGACTATGACCGAAGTGCTAAACCTGGAAATTATTTTTGAGGGAGCTAATTGCATCTTAACGAATAATAATCAACTATCCGTTTATGAGAAACTATCATCATTTTTGCCACCTAATCACCGTCCAGAAATGAAGTCCAAACATCACAAAGAAGATAAAGTAGAGTCAGATAATGGCTGATGATTGTTCAGATATGGATGAGTTGACTACAGAAGAAGGGGCTCCATCCTGGATGGTTACCTTTGCTGATCTGGTGACGTTATTATTAGTTTTTTTTGTATTACTTTTTTCTATGTCATCAATTGAGACAGAAAGATTCAAATCGGTCATGTCATCAATACAAATTGCCTTAAATGTTAAATCTGCATTTTCTTTTACTAAAGTGGATCAAGATTCTTCATTAACAAAGCCATTAAAAATAACAGTGGATGAATTGCCTAAAAATGATATTGAGAAAGAAGAATTTGAAGAGGAAATTGATGATAGTCTGGAGTTTTATCAGGATATAAAAAAAGCAATAAAAGAAAAACAGATGGGCGATCATGTTTTAATTCGCCAAGAAGGTAAACGAATTACTATCACAGTGAAAGGAGCATTATTATTTGACTCTGGCGGCAGCGAATTAATATCTGGATCTCTTCCTATCTTTAAAAGTATTTTAGATTTGTTTAATGAGTATGATGATTATTCAATTAATATCAAAGGACATACGGATGATCAGCCAATTGAAACTTTACGATTTCCATCTAATTGGGAATTATCTGCGGTAAGAGCAACCACTGTATTACGCTATTTTATTGATCAAGGTGTGGAGCCGGAGCGAATGGCAGCAAGTGGTTTTGCCGATTTATTACCCATTGCACCTAATGATAGCGAAGAAAACCGAAGTAAAAATAGGAGAGTTGAGTTTGTTTTGGAAAAGCAGAAAAACCAAGCCAAAACAGATGTTTTCATTAACTTCTGATTGTCAGAGAGATGCATTTAGATTTCATCCGACGGCAAATGTTAAAGTAAAATTTACCGACAAGCTAACACCAGTTATTGATATTTCAATTAATGGTCTGGC
>SWBW01002842.1_pt1 | contig 12615 bp, 7 predicted proteins | sample 4693041 | NCBI WGS metagenome assembly SWBW01 (sample SAMN10267271, study PRJNA491770) | bioreactor metagenome | isolation source: DHS bioreactor inoculated with marine methane seep sediment | place: Japan: Omine Ridge, Nankai Trough | collected 2006-05-06 | reverse complement strand
TATATATCTCATTATGTAACGCGCCAATATCAAAATTCAATATCAAAGCATCTTCTTCCACCTCATAAGCATCCACCAATGACTTTATCAAAAAGATGTTTCTGCTATAAGGACCATCCATGATATTATCCAGGTCGATATCTGATTCAATTACGTTAACTATCTCTTTATCAATAGGTTTAGCGCTTATTTTAATTTGCTTATAGTCGGTGTTATAAATAATATTCAGGGTTTCACCAGCTGATTTTTCGCACAGTGTGTTGAATAATTCGGTGATCGACATCAAAATATTTCCGTAGTACGTGTCATTTATAAACAACTGGTCACAGATGTCGTCAACGAAATGTTCAATTTTTCGTATTTCCTTGGGTACTAAAGTAAGTGTTAAGGATTGGTCATTGGCTACCATTTTCTCTCTCTAATTTATATAAATATTTCTTGAACAACTCTTTGTAATATGGAGACATCTCAATCGGAACTGACTTCAGTATTTCTTCTTGAGGTATTACATTGTCTTTATACTGCAATTGTTCAATTTGGTTACTACTTTTTTTACTTTTTCCTTCTTTCGATTCTCTTTTATTTTCCTTCTCTCTTTTTAACTCCGCATCCTTTGCTTTTAACAATCTGACTTCTAAATCCTTTTGCCGTTGAATGGTCGTTTCCGTGATTCTTCTGTTAATCAAATCTTCCTCCACTTTCTCCATATCTTCTGCCAGCTTATTTAAAGCACTTCCATTGCCACCTTCAGCTTCCAGTTCATCAATATAGTCCTGAAGCCTTTGTCTGATTTCCGCCTGCATAGCGGCCATCCTTGCCAACTGCTCGCTCCCCATACCATCCTGCCCTTCACCTTCCTTCTTCTCACCTTTCTTACCCATACCATCGTTCAAGCCTTGTTGCATTTGCAACACGTCACCTAAATTTGGTTTAACACCTGGACCAGGCTTGTTACATTTCCCTTTTCCCGGTTTACCACTCATCATCGACAAACTCTGGTTCATCTGTTGCAACGACTCTTCAAGCATCAACGCCAGGTTATTCATGGACGTCATCGCATATTGCTGCTCGCCTAAAGCCCGGCCTTTTTTCCTTTCCTGCATCGAATGTAATGATTTTTCCATATAGTCGGTGATTTTTCCCGATTCTTTTAATATAAATGGCTGTATAAAAACTTGTCGTTTACTAAGCGCCATCAATGAATCATTTACTACCAGGAAGTCATCCTGTAACAGTTTCTGCTTGTCGGCATTGTCCATGTACTTTGGATCATTGAGCGAAACTTTCTCGAAGTTATAAATCAGCTTTTCTTGTTCAAAGCTGAGATCCAGCAAATTATCAAGCATCTTTTTTACCTGTTCCGCGTCTTCACCAAGCTGCTCCATCATTGCGTTTTCCATCATGATGGACAAGCTATTGGCCATCTCCTTCATTTTATCACCAGCACTATCCTGACTTTCAGCAGCTTTTTTTTGTTTTCCTTTTTGAAGGTCAGAAGCCGCTTTTTGCTGATCGTTTTTTATGTCGTTTGCCTGGGCTGTGTCCATCTCCATATTGTATGGCTCTTGCAATTGTTCGTTTAATGCCCCAGCTTCTTTAATCTCTTCTTCAACTTTTTTGAATGACTCTTCTACCTTTTTTTGTTCTGAAAATGCTTCGTCTTTTGAAATTTCTTTTTCCCCTGTTTCTTTGGCTAGTTCCTTCTGCTGATCAGCAAGCTGATCCAACTTTTCGATAGCTTCTTCCATTCGTTGCTCGAATTCAAGATGCTTATACAATTCCAGGTTTTGATCGAGGTTGTTTTTTAAATCCTTGTTGTTTAGCTTCATTTGTTCAAGTAGCTCATTCAGCTTGTCTTTATCCAGCTTTTCGAGTTGCTTTTTCATTTCCTCCAGCTCTTTTCTCATCTCTTCATCCATCAGCTCATTAAACAATTTCTCAAGCTGCTCCATTTTTTGAGAAAGATCCGAATCCATTTCTTTATCAAGCATATCCTCCTTTTCTTTCATTTCCTCTTTAAGCTGCATCAGGTTTTCAAGCTGATCAAACAGCTCTTCTTCCTTTTGGATCATCTGCTCCAGTTGCTGTTTATCAAGCCAGTTCATCTCTTTCTTTTCAAATAAGGCATTCTGCAACTCTTCTATCTGCAACGACATGTCTGCCATTTCCTTCTTTACCCTTTCGAGTTCCTTTTTGAATTCTTCAGAACTGTCTTTTATATTTTCAGCAATTTCCTCTTCAGTAGGGAAAGCTAGCGAATATGTTTTTGATTTTGTTGATTTAAAGTTGTTTATGGCATCATTATCCTGCACCTCAAAATAATAGCTGATGCTTTCGCCCGGTGCCAGGTTAAAATAATCCGACTGAAGCGTATATTGGAAATACTGTCGATTTAATTCATTGTCGATCTCAATCTTCAATTTTTGCCATTCACTTTGCAGATCTTGATCTTCTTTGTAATGGATTGACAGGTCATGAAAGCCGTGATCATCACTAATTATACCGTTAAAATGGGCATACGTCTGAATATTTTCGTCAGTTATTTCCTCCAGGCTTATTTCAGGATATTCATCTTTAATAAGTTCCACATAAAAGCTCATCGAATCGGAATGGTTCACAAACTCATTTCTTCCATAAATAGTATAGTTAAAGTCGCGAATTGCCCTGATGCTGTTTTTAAACACATTGCCTTGTTGCTGGCTGATCACATCCATAACCGTGTCCGTTTTAAAGATAATTTCACGGGTGTCTTTGGTAAAAATGCTCCATCTTAAAAGTGTTCCTTCCGGAACGACAAGATCACCAGCATTTTCAATCACCTCATCCGGTTTATTAAGATAGTCAGGGAAGTTCATTGATACGGTAAAATTGTAAATCACCGGTTTGGGATTTACTTTGAGTTGGTATGCCATGCTTTCATATTCATCCGATTGTAACTTGAAATACACATCACCCTCTAGGTCGCGAAATATATATTCGAAATATCCTGGAGCTATTTCAGGCATTCTGTAAGTGAATTTTCCATGAACCACCTTTATTTGCATGGGTATTTCCTCTCCTTCCACTTTAAGTTTAACCGTAAAATCATTATGCTGTAATGCTGTGAGAGTATCGTTCAGTAGGATGAATCTGTATGGCAATGGCTTCTCAAACGCAACCGAATGCTTAATTATGCGAGTGGAAGGCTCCGTAATAAAGGATGGTGCCAGCAACAAGATCACTAAAATGATTAGCGCCAGCGGCACCAAGTATCTTACATATTTCAGGTTTTGCTTAAAATTAATAGCATTTTTAAACGGTATGGGTGCTAGTTTTGTAGCCTTTTGCTGAACACTCGCCAGTAGCAGCGCCATGTCGGCATCATGATGCTTTTTAATTTCTTCTTCCAGTTGGAGTGTATTTAAAAGCGTATCACTGACTTCCGGAAAGTGATTACCAATGATTCTTGCCGCTTCTTTATTGGTCAACACCTTGCCTAACTGCAATAGCTTAATTACCGGAATGGCTATATAATGTGCCAACACAAATAAACTTATAGCCAAAAAGCCATAAAATAAAATGGTACGGGTGATGGTATCTGACCATAAGTAGTATTCGACCAGATTAATAGATAAAACAAACACAATTAGCAATGAGATGCTTATGATTACGCCCCGAATAATCAGGTTTTGATAAAATTTCCTGATAAATCCTTTCAGCTTATGTTTTAATATATCAAGCTCTGTTTGCATTTGCGTTATCTGCATTATCACAACTCTTTAGTTGCCATCGCTAATTTTATATTTTTGCAAAGATATAAATAAGGCATTCAGCCGTTAACTCTTATAATGTATGAAACGATTTCTCACTTTTATTATTCTCCTCATTTTTTCAATTAATGCCTATTCACAGTGGAATACATCTACCCATAATGAAGCCTATTGTTCGCATATGCACCGGTTTGATCAACAGACACGTACCTTAGATGATTTATACTACTGGCAAAGTGAATATTTGAATGATTATGATGTAAAATTCTATTTCCTCGATATTCAGGTTACAAACTTATCTACCGCCATCGAAGGCAATGTAACCATTGAAGCGCTTGCCGTAGTTAATGTAGATACTTTCGCCTTTGAATTGTTTGAAGACATGGAAATTAACCAAGTTTTGGTAAATGGCACTGACTATTCCGAGTTCGACAGAATAAACAATAATGTGCTGGTACCCATAGAAGAAATAGTGGAAGGCGAGATGATCACTGCCCAAATATTTTATAGCGGACAACCGGAATCAGGAGGGTTTTTTAGCGGGGTTTCAAATGGCACTTCCAGTTCGAGATGGGGCAGCAAAAAAGTTACCTGGACGCTTTCAGAACCCTTTGCGGCCTTAAGTTGGTTTCCAGTAAAGCAGGACCTGGAAGACAAAGCAGATTCTTGCTGGGTTTTTCTAACCACAGATGCTGATAACATGGCTGGTTCGCAGGGTATTTTAACAGACGTTGTCGATCTGGGTGATGGCAACACCCGCTACGAATGGAAATCGAATTACCCAATTGATTATTATCTAATTTCATTCGCCGTTTCCGATTACCAGGAATATAATATCTATGCCCATCCCGAAGAGATGGGTGGCGATTCTGTCTTAATTCAAAACTTTATTTACGATGATCCTGATTGTTTAGCTGACACAAAAAATGGCATCGATGCTACTTCCGGTATGGTTGAATTACTATCTAACTTGTATGTGTTGTATCCCTTCCATGAAGAAAAATACGGCCACTGCCTTACCGAACTGGGGGGCGGCATGGAGCACCAAACAATGACCACTATGGGCGGTTTTTCATTCGGACTGGTGGCACATGAGCTTGGGCATATGTGGTTTGGCGATAACGTAACCTGCGCCACATGGAGCGATATCTGGGTAAACGAAGGATTTGCCACCTACTCTGATTACCTCTGTCGCTATTACATTAGTGGTATTAGTGACGGTAAAAACTTTATGGTGCAAAAACAAAATAGCGCTATGAGCTCCAGTGGTGGAAGTGTATATGTACCAGAAGATGAAGTGGTGCCGGGAAACGAATGGCGCATTTTTAGCGGAAGACTTTCATATGATAAAGGCGCTGCTATTATTCACATTTTGCGTCATGAAATTCAAAATGACTCCCTGTTTTTTGCCGTCATGGAAACCTATCAAACCCTATTTGCTGATAGTACTGCTACAGGAGATGACTTTAAAGAAGTGGCGGAAAATGTGACTGGAATGGACTTCGACCCGTTTTTTAACCAGTGGTATTACGGAGAGGGCTATCCAATCTATGACTTTGAATGGTATTCAACTGATAATGGCTATTTCCATTTAACTTCCACACAAACAACTTCTGCGGCTACACCTTTATTCGAAATGTTGATGGACTTTAAACTAATATTTACGGATGCAACAGATACCATTATTAGTTTTTACCAAACAGCCAACCTCAACGAATTTAACGTATACACCGGAAAAAAAGTGGCAACAGTTCAGGTTGATCCAAATCAATGGACAATGGAGCATGTCAGCAGCCTTGTGGTGGGAAGGAAAGAAACAGACAAACCGGTTTACTTTACCATTGGGCCAAATCCAGTTAATGATTTCTTAAATATTTATTTTCTAAATCCCTCAAATGATCTAAGAGAAATAACTATTACTGATATTTCAGGCAAGACTATTCAACAAACAACTACCTATGATTCAAAATATCGTTTCAACACCACTTCTTTAAAAAATGGTGTGTACCTGGTATCAGTAGCTGATGGTACCGATGTATTGGTGAAAAAGTTTGTCAAATAAGTTGTTTCACTTTCATCTATCATGCTTGTGAAAGCAAAAAATAAGCTGGGAAATAATACACTTTTTGATCCGAAAATGGGATTGGCAGGGGCCCTGTTTCTAGGCATCATCGTGTTTTTTATCAATTATGATCATGGCATTGTAAATGGGTTGATTGCTGCCTCAAAACAAGCTTTGTATACTTTTTTTGTTGGTGGGTTTATCACGCGTTTATGCGAGAATATAGCCACTGTTTCAAAAAATTTATCTGCCATTTTCCTGGCTGTTTTTATCCCATCTATTATTGCCGTTGTACTTACCTATATTGTGCATTCGATAAAAGGTACACCCGAACCGCTTAACTCTACCATTCCTACAATGATACTTGCGCCTCTCGGGTTTCTTTGGTGGGCCTTGCAAAAGAGAAAACAGATACACCTTTCACATAAGTCAAATTAGTACCTTTGGCAGCTAAAAATTCATTCAATGAAAAATTCAACAATACGTGTTCGATTTGCGCCAAGCCCCACAGGGCCATTGCATATTGGTGGTGTACGGACAGCCTTATATAACTATTTATTTGCCAGGAAAAATGGCGGTTCTTTTATTCTCCGAATTGAAGATACCGACCAGAACCGTTTCGTGCCCGGAGCTGAAGAATACATTGTTGAGGCTTTTAACTGGTGCGGTATTGACTTTGACGAGGGTGTTACTAAGGGAGGAGAATTTGGGCCTTACAGACAGTCGGAACGAAAGGAAATATACCGGCAATATGCCGATAGGCTCATTGAGACTGGACATGCCTACTATGCCTTTGACACAGCTGAAGAATTGAATGAGCTAAGACAGCAATTCGAATCAGAGAAAAAAACATTTACTTATGATGCCGAGCAGCGAAAGCATCTAAAAAACTCCCTGACTTTGAGTAAATCAGAAGTTGAAAAATTTCTTAATGATGACTCTCAATACGTGGTTCGCTTTAAAATGCCCGAAGACCAGCTGATCATAATGGAAGATGAGATCAGGGGCAGGGTAGAAGTAAATACAGGTGTGCTGGATGATAAAATTATCTTTAAATCAGATGGTATGCCTACCTATCATTTGGCTAATGTTGTAGATGACCATCTGATGAAAATATCACATGTGATCCGTGGTGAAGAATGGTTGCCCTCATTGCCGCTTCATGTTTCCCTATATGATGCTTTTAGATGGGACAAACCAAAATTTGCACACCTGCCTTTATTGTTAAAACCGGATGGCAAAGGGAAATTAAGCAAACGCGATGGAGATCGTCTGGGCTTTCCGGTTTTTCCTTTACAATGGACGGACCCAAAAAGTGGGGAGACCTCAAGAGGCTATCGAGAAGATGGTTACTTTCCCGAGGCTTTTATCAATATGCTTGCCTTGTTGGGTTGGAACCCTGGCGATGAGCGGGAGTTTTTTAATATGGAGGAATTGATTGAAGCATTTTCAATTGATAAAGTGGGTAAGTCGGGATCACGTTTCGACCAGGAAAAAGCCAATTGGTTCAACCATCACTACCTGGTTGAAAAAAGCAATGAGGAACTTTCCGATTTGTTTTTACTCGTGCTGAAAAGCAAAAATATAGATCCAGGAAAGAAAAACATAGCTTTCATCATGGGTCTCGTGAAAGAGCGCGTAAACTTTGTTTCTGAGCTTTGGGAGCAATCCTCTTTCTTTTTTAAGGCACCCAAAGAGTATGACTCCCAAACGGTAAAAAAACGCTGGAAAACGGATTCTTTCGTTCAGATGCAGGAACTTATCAATATATTGGAACCTGTAACCGATTTCACTTCTGATAATACAGAAAATACAGTTAAAACATGGATAGAGCAAAAAGAATACGGCATGGGTGCCATTATGAATGCTTTTCGCCTTCTGATTGTCGGGGCTGCCAAAGGCCCACATTTATTTGATATTATTGAGGTGATCGGTAAAAAAGAAACACTTGACAGGATGCACAAAGGTCTGGAAGTATTGGGTAAAAAGGAAGCCAACTAATATAGATGCCATGTCAATAATTTCAATAGAAGGTATGGAGTTTTTTGCTTATCATGGCTGCTTTAAAGAAGAGCAGGTAATCGGCACAAAATTCCGGATCGATTTATTTTTGGAAGTAGATACCTCAATAGCCGAAAAAACGGACCACTTGAAAGATACCGTGAATTATCAATCGGTATTTCAATTGGTAAAAAAAGAAATGGAAACTCCTTCAAAATTATTGGAACATGTAGGCAGAAGAATTCTTGACTGCATCAAACAAGATTATACAACCGTGGCATATGCCCGTATTAAAATCAGGAAATTGAATCCACCGCTCGGTGGAAAAATTGATTTCGTGAGCCTTGAACTTGAAATGTAACGTATTCACAAACCATTATATTCGTTAAATAAACACCTCCTTCACACCGTAACGCACAACCGTGCCCCTTCCTGTTCATTTTAGGCTTTTTAAGCTAACGCAAATGGTAAAAATTTACCATTTAGCGATTATTTGTACAGAATGACTTATGCCGCTCCGCGTTTCATGAATATTTTTGAGATCAAATTAAAAACATTGAGGCAGTGATCCGTTTTTTAAAGGTGGTATTTTTTATGGCGCTTTTTCATTAGTTCATTTTAAAGTACGATTTGTCGTTTTTAATAATTTTTCAATAATCTAAAGAACTTAAAAAAACCCGAATTATGAAATTTAAAAATTTACTTTTTGTATGTGCGATCATTCTTTCGCAAACAGCTTTTGGTCAGTTCAGTCGGTCATCTGCCGGACAAAATACTGACCTTTCAACCTACGAGTGGAAGACAAACCCACAGGAAATCCGTTTGTTAAATTCTTTGGAAGAAGATTTTGAAGGCTATTCTGATTTTACACTTAATTTCAGTCCATGGTCAGTAGCTGACGTGGATGGCAGCGGAACCTATGGTATCCAGGACCATACCTTTCCCAACAACAATGCCGCAATGGCATATATTGTATTTAATCCGGCCGGTGTGGAACCGTCTATGGCAACTGATCCATCTATTCAACCGCATAGCGGAAGTAAATTTGCGGCGTGCTTTGCAGCAACAACACCGCCCAATAACGATTGGATCATAACACCACAGATAAGTCTTGGAACCAACTCTAATGTAAGTTTTTGGGTGAAATCATATACAGCCGATTACGGAATGGAGAGATATAAGGTAGGTGTTTCAACTACCAATAATGATCCGGCCAGTTTTACCATTATTAGTGGAAGTAATTATCTTGAGGCTCCGGCAAATGCCTGGCAGCAAAAACAATTTGACCTTTCGGCTTATGATGGTATGGATGTATATATCGGCATTCAGTGCGTTTCAAATGACGCATTTATTTTTATGCTTGATGATGTATTGGTTTCATCTGACGCTGCAACAGAAAACACACTGTACGGACAAGTTACCGATGCCTTAACCGGTGACCCCATACCAGACGCGCTTGTCACTGTTGCAGGCATTTCCGATTATAGCGATGCCGAGGGTAACTATTCGATCACAGGTATACCGGCAGGTATCTTAAATGCCAATTTTACCGCCACGCCAACTACAGGTCCGGCTCCTTTAGCGGTGCAATTTACCGACCTTTCTTCCGAAGGCACACAAACAGTAACCGCTTCACATGAAGGATATGTCACCTATACCAACAGCCAGGTCGTGATTCCGGATGGTGGTTCGCTTGAACTTGCCATTTCATTATCGCCAAACCTCGCAACAGGACAGATGAGGTTTGTATTAAGCTGGGGCGAATTACCTTCCGATCTTGATTCGCACTTGAAAACGCCTTCTATTGAAGGTAATACATACCACGTTTTTTATTCACAGCAGGGCTCGGCTGACAGCCCCCCATACGCTATACTTGATATTGATGACATTACGAGTTATGGTCCTGAAACTACGACCATTTATGATTTGTTTACTGGTGAATACCACTATTATATATACAATTATTCTGGGTCACCTGATATCATTACATCTGGCGCCGTTGTGCAAATTTTTAACGACAACGGTTTAATGCATAACCTTCAAATTCCAACCGTTGGCGAAGGCCGATACTGGGATATTTGTACGGTAAATGGTGCTACAGGAGCGGTGAGCATTATCAATTCTATTACAAGTGATGAACCCGGCGGAAAATCTTTCGATCTTATGCCACCCAAAATGCCTCAAAATGATAGGGAAATCATTTCCTGGGACTGGAATTTTGGTGATGGCACGACCACTACATTGCAAAATCCATCGCATACTTTTACAAATGACGGAACTTATACGGTTAGCCTGACCGTAAGCGATGGTGTAACGAGTAAAACTGAAACAAAAACACAATACATTGTTGTAGGTGAAGGTGGCGGCGGAACAGCCACGCTCACCGGTCTTGTAACAGATGCCTTGACAGGTGAACCGGTTCCTGATGCGCTGGTATCAATTGCAGGATTAACAGATTATACGGATGCCGATGGCAATTATTCGATTACAGGTATCCCGGCAGGTACGCTAAATGCTAACTTTTCTGGAACGCCCACAACAGGCACCTCACCATTGACGGTGCAGTTTACGGATCTTTCATCTGAAAGCAGCCATACGGTTACTGCTTCGCATGAGGGATACACCACTTATACCAACAGCCAGGTAGTTATTGCGGATGGTGGTTCTCTCGAACTGGCCATTTCACTGTCACCAAACCTGGCTACAGGTCAAATGCGGTTTGTATTATCCTGGGGTGCACTTCCAGAAGATCTTGATTCACATCTGAAAACACCTTCTATAGAAGGGAATACTTACCACGTATATTACAGCACACAAGGATCAGCTGACAGTCCACCTTACGCCATCCTTGATATTGACGATACAGATAGCTATGGTCCAGAAACTACTACCATATATAACCTCTATCCAGGTGATTATCATTACTATATTGAGAATTATTCGGAAGATCCTGACATAATAACGTCTGGAGCCGTGGTACAAATTTTTAATGATAATGGCTTAATTCATAACCTGCAGATTCCTACGGTTGGACAAGGTTTATATTGGGATATTTGTACCGTGAACGGTTCGACAGGTGCCGTTAACATCATCAATACTATTACGGATATGGAACCTGGTGGCAGGTCATTTGATCCAATGCCTCCTAAAATGCCTCGTACAAACAGAGAGATCATTTCCTGGAACTGGAGTTTTGGTGATGGCACAAGCAGTGCATTACAAAACCCTTCTCATACATATAACAGCAACGGATCCTATACGGTGAGTCTAACCGTAAATGACGGAACCACTTCAAAAACCGAAACCAAAACCAATATGATTGTTGTGGGTCCGGATGGTATCATGGAATCATTTGAAAATCCGATGAAAATTTATCCCAATCCCGTTACAAATCAATTACACATTGCTGCTGAATATGTGGTTTTAGAAGCAGCTGTCTATGCCATTAGCGGGCAGCAGGTAGCTTTCAAAATGAATAACGGCAAAACACTGGATATGGATGTAAGTAGCCTTAATTCGGGAACGTATATTCTTATCATAACCACAGAGAAGGGTATCAGGCAAATGAAAATACATAAAGGCCTATAAGACACAATACCAGCTGAAAAACTCATTTATTGATAGAATTATTCCAGGAGCCCTGCATTATTCAGCAGGGCTCTGTTAGTTTTGTAATGATGATTTCACGGATTGTATGGCAGGTGATTTGAAAATTTATTAATTTTGCACACCTTAACAGGAAAAAGGTATCGTGGCCGAGTGGCTAGGCACTGGTCTGCAAAACCAGCTACAGCGGTTCGAATCCGCTCGATACCTCAAAGCAGACTTTTAACCCGTTGTTTTACAGCATGTTTAATAACGGGTTTTTTTATGGGGGGCAGAATCAGGGACGGGTTTTTGTTTAAAGAGAAGCTTACAGGTTTCGTTAATATCTGTTTTAGATGGGGCCGTTCCGATCAACAGTGAGCCTAATTTTTAGGTGCCAATCTTCTATTTCATTTAATTATGCCATCAAAGCTTATCTTCGAGTTGCCAAATTAATTTCGTTCCATTGGAAATTCCCACAAATCTTATAATTCCATATTTTAAGTTCCAATATATCTCGAAACCATTATTCAGGTCTCCTCTTAAACGATAATATACTTTTTTATAGCTCTTTTCATTGAATATTTTTTCGTCATAGACAGCAAGATTTTCTGCAATAAGTCTCGATCCTGCATATTCACAACCATTAAGTAAATTACACCATGGAAATTTTTCAACATTAATATCATCGTACTTGGGAAGTGAATTTATTCTAAAGCACCGTGAATCAATAACTTCATATTTCCAGTTGTCATGGGACGTTTCAATGAATATGCTTTGCGTTTCTGTAATATAGTTGTGCATATCTGTACCCCAAACCGCATAGGTTCCGGTTTCCGTTGTGAAATCAACGTTTCTTACCCAGACTGTATCAGTTGATCCATTGCTACAGGTATATAACAAGACATCACCTTCAGTAAAGACACATCTGTCTTCAACCGGAATTTCATAAAGGACTTCCTCCGGTTTTTCCTTTGCGCAAGCTATTAGCAATATAAATGAAAACAGCAGAATGTAAATATTAATCAATGCTCTCATGGTAGATATTTTACTAGTTAACAATGTTCCTTTATCGTAGCAAGCTTTTTTTATGTGTTGTAAAAGTACCGCAACACCGCATTATCAGGTAAAACTAGTAGTTTAAGTTGTTTTATATCTTGTTACTGTTAAACAGTTTCATCAGGAAATTGAAGCCATGTGCAATGATCAATCCACCTC
>SWBW01000180.1_pt1 | contig 12643 bp, 11 predicted proteins | sample 4693041 | NCBI WGS metagenome assembly SWBW01 (sample SAMN10267271, study PRJNA491770) | bioreactor metagenome | isolation source: DHS bioreactor inoculated with marine methane seep sediment | place: Japan: Omine Ridge, Nankai Trough | collected 2006-05-06 | reverse complement strand
TAGAATCAAGCTCACCAACATCGAGAGTATTACTACTCCCATAGTTATCATAAGGAAAGGCATCACAAACTTTAGCGTCCTTCCCCACGGTGGCATCGGGCTGGAAGGTTACGGTTTCAGCAATGACAAATGACACCAGCACGAGCAGCAGAACGGTTAAGGTACGCATGATTCTCCTTTGGTTCGGTTAGATGAATGAGCCGGAAGAAAGCTCACCGACAGATTAACACAGCAGCCTGACCAACCATGTCGTAGGGGCAAAATTATTTTCGACAGGCAGGTGCTTTTCTCTACATCTCCAGCATTCCCGGATCCAGCCCCATCTGCTTCATCCGACGGCGACCCTTCTTACCAGACAAACCGCTCATGGTCTTTGCCATCGTCCGGTACTGGTTGAGCATCTGGTTGACCCGGCTCACCGAGACCCCGGAACCAGCGGCAATCCGCCGACGGCGCGAGCCTTTGATAATGTTAGGATGCCGCCGCTCGTCCGGGGTCATCGAGTTGATAATGGCAATCGAGCGTCGCAGCCCCCGCGCCATCTCCTCTTCATCGGCTCCGGCTGCCGCTCCCGCGAAGCCCGGTACCATCGCTACCACATCGGAGAGCTTGCCCATCTTCGTCAGACCACGTAGCTGCTCGGCGAAGTCCTCCAGGTCAAAGCCGCCCTTGAGCAGCTTCTTCTCCATCCGTTCGGCAGAGTCGGCATCGAAGACCTCCTGCGCCCGCTCCACCAGTCCAACCACATCGCCCATCCCCAGCACCCGCCGGGAAAGCCGTTCGGCACTGAACAACTCCAAGTCAGCGACCCGCTCCCCAACCCCGACGAAGCGAATCGGTACTCCCAGCCCACCAGCAATGGAGAGGACGCAGCCGCCCCGGGCATCGCCGTCGAGCTTACTGACGATTACCCCATCGAGATTGAGCCGACGGTGAAACTCCTCGGCTACGTTGAGTGCCTCCTGCCCGGTCATCGCGTCCACGGTAAGCCAAATCGCCTGGGGGCGGAGCTTCTTCTTCAAGACCTCCAGCTCGCCCATCAGCTCATCATCAATCTGCAACCGTCCGGCGGTATCCACAATAATCAAATCGCGGTTGTGCTTGTCGGCAAGCCGCTTTCCCGCCAGTGCCGTCCCCAGAGAATCCTTCGTGAACGGCTCTCTGGGATAGACCTCATGACCGATGCTGTCCGCCAGCTTGACCAACTGCTCTCTGGCAGCCGGACGCTGAATATCCGCCGCAATCAGCAGGGAATCACGCCCACCGTTGTTGGCGTAATACTTCGCCAGCTTCGCCGCCGTGGTCGTCTTACCAGCCCCCTGCAAGCCCACCAGCATCACCGTGGCTGGCTGGGGCAGATTGAACGCCCCACTCTGCTTCTTCAGCAGCCCCGTCAACTCCTCCAGCACCACGCCGATGAACTGCTGCCCCGGGGTCAGTGAGGTAAGCACCCTCTCGCCCTGAGCCTTCTCCCTGAGCGTGGCGAGGAACTCCTTCACCACCCGCAGGTTAACGTCGGCCTCCAACAGGGCAATCCGCACCTGGCGCAGGGCATCGCCAATGTTCTTCTCGTTGAGCTTCCCCCGGCCAGTAAGTACCTTAAAAACACTCCCCAGCCTCTGTGTCAGTCTCTCAAACATTTTAGCCTCGCGATGATAGTTACAAACGTTCCAATGTTAGTTCCCACGTATACGCTACCACTGGTCGGCAACGCAGTGCGTTGCATCACATTACTGCTGCTTCGCACCAGTAACCGTAAAATAACTCAGACAATGCTGTAGGGGCCGACCTTCAGGTCGGCCCACCAGTTTGAAGCTCTTCATTCAACCGCAGTGATCGGTTAGCCTACTTCCCGCTTCTCCAGAATCCGGTCCACCAGGCCGTACTCCACCGCCTCTTGTGCGGTGATGAAGTTATCCCGGTCGGAGTCCTTGGTAATCTTCTTGACGGTCTGTCCAGTATGCTTCGAGAGAATCTCCGACATTTTCTTCTTCAGGCGCAGAATCTCTTTGGCGTGGATTTCAATATCCGAGGCCTGACCAGAGAATCCACCCAGAGGCTGATGAATCATCACCGTGGAGTTGGGGAGGATGAAACGTTTGCCCTTGGTTCCGCCGGTTGCCAACACCGATGCCATACTCGCCGCCTGCCCGATGGTGTAGGTGGCAATGTCGGGACGGACGAACTGCATGGTGTCGTAGATTGCCAGCCCGGCGGAGATGTAGCCCCCCGGCGAGTTGATGTAGATGGAGATGTCCTTGGTGGAGTCGTCCTGCTCCAGGAAGAGGATCTGGGCGATGATCAGATTGGCGACGTTGTCGTCAATCGGCGTACCGAGGAAGATGATCCGCTCGCGCAGCAGTCGAGAGTAGATGTCGTAGGCGCGCTCTGTGCGCCCGGATTGCTCAATAACAATGGGAATAAGTCCCATGCTTTCTCCTCTGTTAGGTCTCAACGAATGGGGTGTTTTAGAAGTCCGTGCAGAACGAAACCGTTGTAATACACTCATAAGATCGGTTTTGTAGGGGTACGGCGTGCCGTACCCTTTTTACACCTACCGCTCAATCTGTTTCAAGAACAGGAGCCGCTTCCTCCGTCGTTGGTGAAAGTAGCAGTTGCGTGCCGTCGTTCAGCGAGAGCAGCAGGGAGCCGTCCAGCGGAGTAAGTGCCTGGGGGGCGGACTCCAGGGGATGCCGATAGACGACCTCGCCCTCCGTGGAGCAAGCGATCAGGTCGCCCTCGGCCTCAATAATCCAGATCAGCTCGCCCAGCCAGAGCGGCGGTGCCAGGGTGATCGCCTCGGCTTCGCGAAGCTGAGTAGCCTCTCCTGTCGGCTCTACGAGTACGAGGGAGCCGTTACGCCCCAGCAGGGCAACGCGGTCTCCCTGACAGGCGATGCCCGCTGGCGGGGTGTTCTGAGCTTCCAGTAGCGAGCGTGGCTCCGCCTCTTTATTGTCAAGGAGCCAGAGTGAGCCGTCGCGGTTCGCCCAGCAGAGCTGTACACTTTCTGTAACCAGCGGTCCGGCGGCTGGTTCGCCCTCCAGCCAGAGAGGCTCTTCCCAGTCCGGCGACCAGAGGCCACTGCCCTTGATTCCCCGGAAAACCAGAATCGATTCCCCGTTCCAGAGGGTTAGCTGACTCAGCAGGGGCCGACCGGGCGGCTCCCACTCGTCAAGGAGTTCACCGTCGTCCCCGTTGTAGTGGAGCAGGGCGCGGTTGGTCAGCAGCCAGATGCCGTCGTCGGTAGCCAGCAGGGCGCGGGGGTGACTGTCCTCAACCAACATCCGCCAGCGGCGGCTTCCATCGGGGAGGTTAAGACACCACAGCTCGGTCATTGGGAGGTCAATCGCCAGATAGAGGCTGTCCTGATTGATAGCGGGCGCGTCCGCCGGAGTGGCGGGAAGGCTCCAGTTCCAGAGCGGCTCACCAGTTTCCACGTCGAGACCGAGGATTCCTCTGCTCAGTCCGGCGTAAACCGCCACCCCCCGCGAGGCGACCATTCCCCAGGGCAGGTCGGCGGCTTGAAATCGCCAGACCTCACTCAACGGAGCGGCGATTTTCTCGCTGCCGGAGTTGCAACGGCGGACACCGCCACCGCTCATTAACCAGTCTCCGCCATCACCCGCAGGCTCGCCGAAGTGAGTATAGCCGCTGCACCCCGCCAGCAGGACGAGGGGCAGGAGAATTACCAGGAGCTTATGGGCGCGTCGAGTCATGAGTATCGCTATTCGACCTGGTCAGTCGGTTGAGGAAGGCGGTATCGGCAAACTGCGGCACGCGCACCGCCTGAAGGTCGCCGCGCAGGTACTCCAGCGACTGATGACGAGCCAGGAAGATTGCCACGGCATCGTATTCATCGTCGGCCGCGAGCATGTCCAGGGCGTGAGGACCCTCCGCCGAGGACTGCTTCCCCAGGCGGGGCAGCTCGTGAAGACCGTAATCACCGTAGATAACGTAATAGGGCATAGTGTTTATTCTCATGTTGAGGTTGAGGCACTTTCAAGAGTCTTTTGCCTCAGATGAGGCTAAGTTTAGCAAAAAACGGTGGGGCTTTGTTGGGTACGTTCACAATGGGCAGGTGGTTCGCGGAGTTTTGAGGTTGAACAAAGGACAGCGGAATGGGGTAATTCTACCCACCGATGGGGCATTTTATCCCTCCTGAGTGGACTGTGGCATCAGAGCGAGTTCACGCGCGGAGAAATATCGTCCTGAGTAAGAGAAGTCCTGCAAAAGCTGAGGCTTCAGAAAAACATTACACGCGGTCAGGATTTTATCTCACTAGATTATGATACCATGCGAGTTGCGTGCCGTTGAAGCTATCTCGACAAGCTGAGACAATCCGCTAGAAGCCGGACAGCTCCTCCCATATCACAATTAGCTGAGAAAATACAACCTCCGCCCTTGACGCAGGTACGATTCTTGCACATACTATATACAGTGTGTTTGTCTGAGTATCAGCTCATTGTCTCTGTTTTGATAAGCTCCGGCAATCACTCAGTTAAAGCGTTATAGCAACCAAGACATTATAAAAAACGATAAATACTATCTGGGAACTCGGACGGTTTGCTGACAGGCTGGCAAAGCGTCTGGTTTAGCCGCGCAATTGGAGCAAAGATGTTTAAGAAACTAGCAACGATTATCCTTATGGGACTGCTGCTGGCGGGGGCTTCCCTTGCCGAGGAGCTGACCGTGCGTCCCGGCGACGACTTACGCAGTCTTGCCGAACGCGCCCTCGGCTCCGGTGAGCTGTGGCGACTGTTGCTCATAGAGAACGAGGGGCTGCTCGACCAGCCCCCTGTCTCCGGTGAAACGCTGACCCTGCCCGGTCCAGAGCTTGGCTGGGCGGAGTTGGTAGCCGGTGAAGGTCATGTGGTGGTGGGGCGGGAACACGGCGGCTTCGCGCCGCTCCACTCCGATACCGCCCTGGCTCCCGGCGATGTTGCCCGCACCGGAGAGCTGTCGGCGGCTCACCTTGCCGTGGGCAGTGCCGAGGTCATCCTGGCTCCTCAGACCGCCCTGCACCTGGAAGGTATTACCAACCGAGCCGGAGCCACCAGCGCGCTGCTGGAGGTTCTCTACGGTCGGGTGCGCTCGGTCATTGAGCGGGTTCTGGGCGACGGCGAGGAGTTCTCCGTAGCCGGGCCGACAGCGGTGGCTCTGGTACGCGGAACAGACTTCGAGGTGGCGGTTCCCGATCCATCAACCACCATCATCTCGGTCTATCGCGGTCGAGTTGAGGTTCGTCCAACCCTGCTTGGCAAGCCGAATGGCGAGCCGTTCTTCCTCGAAGCAGGCGAAGGAGCCGTGGTGCGCGAGCATGATGTCATCCGCGCTCCCCTTCCCGCTGCCCCGGTTGCGCAGCTTCCCGCCGACGGAGAGGAAGTACCCTTTGGTAAAAACACCGCCCGGCGGGTGGTCTTCGACTGGAGTTCCACGACCGGAGCAACGCGAGTCTTTTTACAGATAGCCGCCGACCCCGACTTCACCCTCCTGCTGGAGGATACCGAACTAACCGCCAGCGAGAACTTTAGTACCGAGCTGGCAACCGGGGAGTATTACTGGCGACTTGCCGCCAGCGACGACAACGGTCTGCGTGGTGCCTGGGGAGAAAGCAGCAGCTTTACCGTCTCCGTGGATGAAACTCCGCCACGACTTAAAATCGGTGGCTGGAGCTTTGGTGCCGGAGGACGCTCCCTGACCATTTGGGGAGATGCCGCCGACGCGGCTTACCTGATGGTCGGCAGCAGCCCGGCACGGTTTAATGCCGACGGCAGCTTCCGGGTTACCCTGCCCTCGGAACCCTACGACGGCTCGATACCGCTGATTGCCACCGACGGAGTGGGCAACTCCATTGAGCATCGCCTGATCTTCCACCTGCCTCTGCTCCCGGTGGGGCTGACCGGACCAACCGGCGGAAGCGGGCTGACCCTGCTGCGCCTGGCTCGACCGCTGAACCCCTGGCAATTCCGTGCCACTGCGGGGACGAGGTACTATCAGTTTAACTCCACCGACTCGAAGGCAACCGAGGCTCACCTCGGTCTGGCTCTGGGACTGGGCGGCTGGGGCGAGGTCTCCGCTTACCTGCCCTACGATAACCTGATTGATGCCGATGGTCGCTCCCGCGCCGAGATGGGTAACCTGCTGTTTGAAGCAAGGTTAGCCCCTCCGGTCAGTGGAGACTTTGCCTACGCCGCTTACGCCGAGGCCATCCTGCCGACCAGCGGTCATGAATCAGCGGAGGTTGGCGCGTATCAAGCCCTTACCCCCAACAGCGGAAGGCACGACGGCGTTGCCTTCAACTTCGGGATGGCGTTCCAGTACGACCTCGAAGGTCTCCTGCTGCTCGCCAACCTGGGTATGCGACCAACGGAGGGTGATTCGTTCTACACCGGGGTAGGAGCGGCGTTACCAGTAACCCGCTGGCTGACTCCAACCCTCGAACTGGAGTTGAGCAGCCCGCTTACCGACGAAGCCGTTCTGCTCACCCTGGCACCGGGAGCGCGCTTTCTGATCGGCGACCTCCAGCTTGCCCTCTCCGGGGTGATTCCGCTGACCAAAACCACGGACTGGCGAGCCGACCTCGCCATTGTCCTCTTTCACCTGTAAACAAAATATTTGGGAGCAGAGGTATGCGACTATCAACCATTTTGCTGGTCAGTCTTCTTGCCCTGTCGGCACTGGCAAACCCGGAGGCCGACCTCAACACCTCCTACAATACCCTCTACTTCTACCTCTACGCCCTGAGTGCTGGAGATTCCGGTGAGGCGTTAGCTCTCTGCGATAACTCCCTCTGGGTGGATACCGCCTTTGAGATGGACGATGCCTGGAACCGACAGGGTTTGATAGCGATGTGTGAGGGGATTGCCGCAGGTGAGGTCAGCTTTGAGTTCAACGACCTCGGCTCGGCTCCTCTCGTGGAAAACTACGCCGAGGCGTATGTGGAGTTGGGTGTTCCCCAAGCTGCCGATTGTGAGCATAGCCTGGTGGAGCTGATCATGACGACAAATTCCGGGGAAATTATCACTGCGGAATACGTCTATCTGCTGGCAGAAATAGATGAAATCTGGCGGGTGGTGTACTGGTATCAGAACGAAACGGGAGAGGGTCTCTGAAGCTGATTGTCCTGCCCCCCCTCTGGAAGCTCTGGTTAAGAAATCGTCGCGATGCTACTTAAAAACGGTGGCACGCTTCTTGCTCAATTTGTAATCAACTTATTTACTTGCAGTTAGCAGCAGCAACAATCAAACCGCCGGATAGTCCGACTTAGTTAATGTTGAACGCGGGGATAACTGCGAATCGAACAATTACGTTCAGTCGCGAAGTGTGATGCAACGCACCGCGTTGCCAGCTTCAAGCTGCCGCCACCGCCTCGCTGTTGGTCGGATAAGCACCTTGTGTATTTTTACGCGACCGCTGTCAAATCGATCCAGATGGAAGTAACTATCCCAAAGCAGGCTTAGGCAAAGGATACCTATGAGAAACTATACTCTGAGTACCATCTCCCTGCTGGCTCTGCTGCTCTTCGCTGGTGGAGTCGGGGCGATGTCCGTAGCGGAACTGGTCGAGCAGCCCGACAGTTATCAGTGGCAGCGCGACGTTGCCGCCCTCGGTTCCTCCTCCCTGCGTTCCGGGTTGGCGGAGCTTGCCGGCGATACCAAACTCGGAGAGGGAGAACGGCTGGAACTGCTCACCCGCTTCGCCAAAGTGCCGGAGGGAGCTACGGCACTCCTGGCAATAGCTGACTCCGAGCTGGCACTCATTGCTCTGGCGGACGCGATACCCGACTCGCTGGAACCACTCCTGTTGGCATACGGTGGTGCTATCAACGCGGAGTCGGAGCGCGCTCAGGATGCCCTCTACCTTGACGCTGGTGTTGCTCGCCCAGCCCTGCTGAACTTCGCGAAGCTGGAGACTGCTCGATTGAGCGGACTGGCCTCCGTTGCCCTTTACGACCTCTTTGATGAGGTCTGGCTGCCCGGACTGGTGGAGGCTCTGGAGACCGAGAACCGTCCCCTGGTTGTCGCCGTGATTGCTCTGGAGAAGGCCGGAGAAGCTGCCTGGACTCCGCTGCTTGACGCCCTTTACAATGACAAAGAAGGAGCCACGGTCTATGCTCCGCTTATCTTCACTGCGGGAGGTCAGGCGGCGACGGACTACCTTGTTCCCTACCTGCACAGCCCCAACCGGACGGTTCGCGGTCTGGCGATTGAGGTCATCACCAAGCTGACCGGAACCGACTACGCCTATATGGTTAACTACGAGGCGGAAGCGAAGGACTATCGCCGCGAGGGACTGCCCGTCCCCGCAGGTTTGGAGTAGCAGGAGATAATCTGCTGACATTACAACAAATCATACAACACGGGCAGACCTGCGGGTCTGCCCTTTACAACATTAGAATCTTGTAATGCTCTTGCAAACTCGCGAAGTTTTGCAGGAGCGTATTGCAATCCGCCCCTACGGCGGCAGGTTTAACAGGGCAACTATCCTCTAACCACTGGCTGACGGATGATAGTTTTCAGTCGTTCCGGTGGAACACGACGGGGATCGCTCAGGTAGATTTCGTGATGTTTCCCCCGCAGGCGATAACCCTCCGTCTCGATGAACTCGTGCATCGCCTTGATGGTCGGTGCTTCGTCGGCGTAGGCACCGAGGTAGAGAATCTGCGCGCTGGTGCCTTCTTCGTAGCGGTCGAGGCGCAGTAGATCCAGCGACGGAACCTCTTTCTTCTTCCGCAGTATCTCGCCAGCTTCGCTAATCATCTCCGTGGTGATGAAGTCGGGCTGGGCGATCATCATCGTCCAGAGCCAGGAATCCTTGTCCTCCTGCGTAAAGGCCTCCATGTCCTCCGCCCACCACAACCCCTCCAGAGGCATTATCGTGAAGGCGGGAAACTCCGTCCGGGGTTTGAGCATGAACTTCAGCGTGTAGGCAAGACCATAGAGTGCCTCCATCGCCTGCTGATATTCCTCAGCCGTGTTAGGGTCGCCCGCGCCATCGAGCATCAGGAAGTTCAGCGGTGGAACCTCGACAATCGTGAACCCCTTCTTCGCCGATGGCTTGTAGAGCCGCTTCAGTTCCCTCTTCATGTCGAGCTTATCCACCGTTACCTCCAGTTGTAGCGGGCGAGCTTGTTTTCCCCATTGTCTCTGAGAAGGAGAATCGTAGCACGATTACCCAAAATCGTGCTACCTCTCGGCAGGCGACTCTGTCAATTCCAATTTTTCAGCCATTCCCGTTGTCATCAGCTGGCGCAGCCCGTCCTCGGTTTCGTAGAGCAGCAGCCCCTCCAGCCCCGGTTGTTCCTCCAGCAGAGCCAGTCCCGCCTCCAGACCGAGGACAAAGATGGCGGTTGCCCAGGCATCGGCCTCGGCACAGGCAGGAGCCAGGATTGTTACCGAGGTCAGCCCCCGCGCCGGATAGCCGGTCGCCGGGTCGAGGAGGTGATGATAGCGAATGCCGTCAAGCTCAAAGTACCGTTCGTAGTCCCCGGAGGTCGCCACGGCGGCATTGTTCAGAGGCAGCGTGCCAAAGAGCTTCTCCGGCTGCCGGGGGTGCTGGATGCCGATAACCCAGGCTCCGCCATCGGGTCGCTCGCCAAAGCCCGCCACGTCCCCGCCAGCGGAAATCAGTCCTGCCGTGGCACCGTTGCGCTGCATCACCAACAGAGCCTGGTCAACGATGTAGCCCTTCGCCACGCCGCCGAGGTCAAGGCGATAACCAGCAGGCAGGGTCAGCCCGTTCTCGTCAAGTATCACCTGACGATAGTTCACCAGAGGCAATAATTTTGCTAACTCTTCATCTGTGGGAACAAATGAGGATTCTCCTGAAAAGTCCCATCGCTCCACCAGGGGGCGGATGGTGGGGTCGAAGGCTCCGTTGGAAATCGCTGCCACGTCCAGGGCTATCCTCAAAGTCTTGGCAAAATCCGCCGAGACATCGCCGCCAAAACCATCGGCAACGGCGTTGATTCGAGCCATCTCCGAAGCTGGGTCATCGGCGGAACCCCAGTCCTCAACGGATTGAATCGTACGCGCCGCCTCGCCAATCGCCTGGCGGGCGGTCTCCTCATTCTCGGCTACTACGGTTAGCTCAATCACGGTGTCCATAGCGAAGAGCGTGTTCCGCAGGACAACGGAATCTCCGGACACTTCTTCTGACTCCGAAGAGCAGCCAACCAGCAGGCTCAACGTTAACAGGGCGAGTAATGGGAGGAAACGCCTCATACCAAATCGAGTTCCTTTCCATCCAGAACGGCGTTGACCAGAGCATCGGCGAGCTTGTTCTGCTCTCGCGGAATGTGGATGTAGCGGATTTTTTTAATCCCTCGCGCCAGTCGCAACGCCCGGTCGCGCAGCTCCGCCATTTTGGGATGCCGCGCCTTGTAGCGTCCGGTGAGCTGCCGCACGACAAGCTGCGAATCCAGCCGTACCTCCAGCTCCTCCAGCTCCAGGGCGACGGCACGCTCCAGCCCGGCAATCACGGCGGAGTATTCAGCGACGTTGTTGGTAGCCCGACCAATCTTCTCCGCGCCACGAGCCAGCTCTCCGCCGTCTGAATTGAAGATGACAAAACCCCAGGCGGCGGGACCGGGATTCCCCCGTGAGCCACCATCGGCGTAGAGCAGATTTCTTCCTTCAGCCTGCTTCAGCGGTAGCTCCATTTTGACTGGTCGGGCGGGTTTCTTTACCGGAGTGACTGGAGATTTTCCCAGTCGCTGGATTGCCCAGTCCAGAGCCTCCACCGCTGTAATGACCCGTGGCCAGATGCCATCGGCAAGGTTCTGGCGGAGTGCTTTCAACTCTTTAAGCTGGTGTTCGCTCACGCTTACCATCCTGTTCGGAGAGGGGATTCATTTTTCTCCGGCGAGTGTAACCTGAAGCGGATAAAAAAACGACCCCAATTATCGGGGTCGTTTCGGTTGGGTTAGTTATCGCCAGAGGCGGGCGTTTTTGAAATCCCGATTGCGAATCCCACGCAGGTTATGTTCTGCACCTAGAAGTCCAAACATGGCATTCCTTTCTTGATGCCCCCACAGCACTTGGATAGCAACAGTACTGAGAAGGCGGATAGCGGTTCTTTTCTGGCTGAAAAAAGTTAATTCGTTGCTACCGCAGCCCTCAGCAGCAACCAAACGTATTGTAGCTGTATCCGGGATAATTGTCAAGTGATTTGGTCGGTTATTCTGAGTTGTTGTCGCAGGAGTAAAAACTTGTCTTCGTCCTCCTGTGTATGGAAAGAGGACGGACACCGATTTTTGAAAAATCGGTCCGCCCCCACACCAACACACCGCGTTGGTGACTACGGCCACTCCGGCTTGGTTGATCCAAACGCGGAGACAGCGATTATCGGTCTTTTGGGAACAACCGTGAAGTGTGTCCAGCTTCAAGCTGGCTATTCGGAGATTGTTACGTTGGTGGGTGATTGTTCTCCGTTCACCACGCGCCCGCGAATCATCATGTCCGAGCCGATCTGCTCCCAGGTTACTTCGGAGAGGAGGTGGGCATCGGTCAGTGATTTGATTCCCTGTCCGCCAACAGGGCCGGGGGCTGCGGTTCCGCCGACGATGATTGGCGCGACGAAGGTTACTACTTCGTCAACCAGTCCGGCTTCAAAGAGGCTGGCAGCCAGTCCGCCACCGCCTTCGATCAGCAGGTTGACTATCCCCAGTTCGCTTAGTCGCTTCATCAACTCTCGAACATCCACGCGGACGGGGCTGCCCTCGATAATTTCGACGCTCGCTCCGACCTCGCGCAGAGCCTGAAGGCGGGTTGGACTTGCCTTCGCCGCCACGGCAACAATCGTCCGGGGGTCTTTGGTAATCGTCCGGCAGCGGGAGGGAACCCGCGCTTTGGAATCTACGATTATCTTTTGGGGATGTCGCAGGTCGGCGATGTCTATCCTCACGTTGAGCTGGGGATTGTCGGCAAGAACGGTGCCGATACCGACCATCACCGCGTCGGCCTCGTTGCGGAGTTGGTGAACCTTATGGCGAGATTCCTCACCGGTGATGTACATGCTGTCGCCGGTGTTGGTGGCAATTTTTCCGTCGAGGCTCATCGCCATCTTGACGATAGTGTAGGGCAGTCCCTGGGTAACGCGCTTGATGAAGGGCGCGTTGAGGCGAGCGGCATCCACCGCGCCGACTCCCAGAGTTACCTCGATGCCAGCCTGCTCAAGCCGCTTCAGCCCCTGGCTGTTCTCTGGATTGGGGTCGCGCATTGAGACGACAACCCGACTGATTCCGGCGGGGATGATCGCCTCGGTGCAGGCTCCAGTTCGTCCGATGGTGCAGCAGGGCTCCAGATTGCAGTAGAGGGTAGCTCCCTGAGCGGCTTCACCCGCCTCTTCGAGGGCGAGGATCTCGGCGTGCTTTTCTCCGGCTCGATGATGATAGCCCTCGCCAACAACCCGACCATCTTTAACGATGACCGCGCCGACGAGGGGGTTGGGTGAGGTACGACCGTAGGCACGCGCCGCCAGCTCCAGAGCGCGGGCGATGTGTCCTTTATCCTGGGCTTCGGTGGGTGTCATATGGATTGGTGGGAGTGAGTAAGGGCAGCGATCAACCGGAGGCAGCATGAGCTAGACAGAGTTGGCTTCTGACTCGAAAAGCCCTGTCGTATTCTAAAAGTTCTATCTTTTT
>SWBW01004353.1_pt1 | contig 12653 bp, 12 predicted proteins | sample 4693041 | NCBI WGS metagenome assembly SWBW01 (sample SAMN10267271, study PRJNA491770) | bioreactor metagenome | isolation source: DHS bioreactor inoculated with marine methane seep sediment | place: Japan: Omine Ridge, Nankai Trough | collected 2006-05-06 | reverse complement strand
GCAAATGGCAAATTTAAAAGAAGTACGTGTTAGAATAGCCTCCGTAAAATCTACGAGACAGATCACCAGCGCTATGAAAATGGTGGCTGCATCTAAGCTCCGCAGAGCGCAAAACGCGATCCTCGGGATGCGGCCTTATGCACAAAAGCTCCATGAGATCATGCAAAACCTCAGCAGCGGACTCGAGGGTTCGGATGAAGGTGTTTTTGCTGAAGACAGGGGAAACGACAAGGTTTTACTGGTACCCATTACTTCAAATCGTGGTTTATGCGGCGCATTCAATGCCAATATTATTAAAGAAACCATCAGCTATATCCATACGAAATTGCAGGTCCAGCAAAAAGCCGGGAATGTGGATTTGTATTGCATTGGGAAGAAAGGCGCAGATATATTTAAATCACGCGGATATAACATTGTTGAAATAAATACTGCCATATTTGACGACCTCACTTTCGACAATTCTGTTAGAATTGCTGAAGAGTTGATGCAAGTTTTTGCAGAAAAGAAATATGATCAAATCGTTCTGATTTACAATCAGTTTAAAAAATGCTGCTGTTCAGATGCTGCAGGTGGAGCAGTTGCTGCCGGTTTCAAAAAGTGTTGCTGACGAAAACGCTGTAGTCGAACCCAAAGCAAATTATATTTTCGAACCCAATAAAGAAGAAATTCTTGAGGCTCTGGTCCCTAAATCCATAAAAGTACAATTGTACAAAGCACTTGCAGATAGTCTGGCTGCCGAGCACGGCGCTAGGATGACTGCTATGCACCAGGCTACTGAAAACGCAGACACGCTACTTAAAGACTTGAACCTGACATACAACAAAGCACGGCAGGCAGCTATTACAAATGAAATTCTTGAAATAGTAAGCGGTGCCGAAGCCCTTAAAGGTTAAACTTCTTTTAAAATATTTAAACCGTATAACACTGTTGCAGTTATGCGTTTTTCTTATTTCTATACCTTTGCATCTAATATTTAAAACCTTAAAAAATGAACCAGAAAACAGAAAATGCCCTTAACGAGCAAATAAAAAAAGAAGAATATTCATCAAGATTATACCTGGCTATGGCAAGTTGGTGTGAAGCAAACGGATTTCCAGGTGCTGCTGTATTTTTATACGAACACTCTGAAGAAGAGCGCATGCACATGCTTAAACTAATCCATTTTGTGAACGACCGGGGCGCATATGCCAAATTACTCGATATTGAAGCGCCTCAACTGGATTACAACTCACTACTGGAAATATTCACGGAGATCTTGGTGCATGAACAATACATCACCGAATCAATTAACAATCTGTACCAAATAGCAGTAGATGAAAAAGATTATACCACCGCTAACTTCTTACAATGGTATATTACAGAGCAGGTGGAAGAAGAGAGTTTATTTGGTACCATTCTCGACCGGATCAAACTGGTAGGCAATGATAAAGCCGGCATGTTCCACATTGACAAAGAACTTGAAGGCATGGCCTCAGCAAAGCCAAGCGCTACTGCATAAACTTACTTTTCTATCTGTTCAATAAGCTGATCATACCAGGCTTCACCAAACTTCCGGATTAAGGAAGTTTTGAGGTACACATAAAGCGGTATACCTTCCTGCCGGCCTTTGATGATCGCTGGTGCGCAAATGTTCCATTTATGATAATTAATGGCTGTAAACTCGCCTACTTTGCTTAAGCGAATCGGGTAAAGATGGCAAGAAACTGGCTTTTGAAATGTAATATTTCCTTCTAAAAAGGCTTTTTCGATCGCACAGAAATTGACGCCATTTTCTTTATAAACGAAAGCGCACTCCCTATTATTGACCAGGGGTGTTACATAATCTCCATCGGCATCATAATCAAATACCCCGTTTTTTTCAATCACCACTTTGCCTTCATCAGTCATGAAAGGTTTCACCTCATCAATATAATCTTCCAGTATGGATATTTCTTCTTCTTCAAGTGGCGCCCCGGCATCGCCTTCCACACAGCAGTCGCCATTGCAGGCTTTGAGATGGCAGGTAAAATAATTGTCTTTCAGCTCGTCTGAAACCAGTACGCGATCAATTTTCAACATGCTGCAAAAGTACAATTTTAGCTACTTTATAACGGTCGTTTTTTGATAGAATTGATTGATATATACATGGTAAAATTTCCTTACTTTTGCGCTGCTCTTACAAGGTAAAAACACACTGAAAATCATCATTTAAAAAATCAAATGTCATGGCATATAACCTGAGAAATAGAAATTTTCTGAAGTTGCTCGACTTCACCCCCAAAGAAATTAAATTTTTACTCGATCTTTCCGCCGATTTGAAAAAAGCGAAATACGCCGGAACAGAACAGCAAAAGTTACAAGGTAAAAACATCGCGCTGATCTTTGAAAAAGCATCAACTCGTACCCGTTGTGCTTTTGAAACGGCTGCCTACGACCAAGGCGCTCATGTTACCTACCTCGGACCCACAGGATCTCAGATCGGTAAAAAAGAAACCATGAAAGACACCGCCCGTGTGTTGGGCCGCATGTATGATGGCATCCAATACCGTGGTTTCGGACAGGAAAAAGTAGAAGAATTGGGCCAGTTTGCTGGTGTTCCGGTTTGGAACGGGCTGACCAATGAATACCATCCTACCCAAATATTAGCCGACTTCCTCACCATGATGGAACACTCGGACAAACCTTTGCACCAGGTTTCATTTGCTTATCTGGGCGATGCCCGTAATAATATGGGGAACTCACTGATGGTAGGTGCTGCCAAAATGGGCATGGACTTCCGTGCCGTGGCTCCAAAACAATTTCTGCCTGAAAAAGCATTGGTCGACCAATGTCTGGAAATTGCCAAAGAAACAGGTGCCAAAATAACCCTGACCGACAAGGTGGATGAAGGTGTAAAAGGCGTAGATTTCCTCTATACCGATGTGTGGGTATCGATGGGCGAGCCTGAAGCAGCTTTCAAAGAACGGATCAATTTGATGATGCCTTACCAGGTAAATGCAGACATGATGAAAAAAACCGGCAATCCGAATGTTAAATTCCTGCATTGTCTGCCTGCTTTTCACAACCGCGATACAGAAATTGGCGAAGATATCTATCAGAAATTTGGTGTGGATGCTATGGAAGTATCGGAAGAAGTGTTCGAATCGCCGGCTTCCATCGTTTTTGACGAAGCCGAAAACCGTCTGCATACTATTAAAGCGGTAATGGTAGCTACCCTCGGATCATAACTTTATATTTGTCATTTCGAGGGAAATACAGTAATGCGGAATGACGAGAAGTCTCATCAAATAATAAAAATAGAAGTTTTTTACTAGCTATGCTTAATTCGAGACACAACTCTTAATTAAAACAAACTATGGCCAACCAGGAAGACCTTTTAAAGAAAATAATCGCCCATGCCAAAGAGTATGGTTTTGTGTACCAGTCGAGTGAAATTTACGACGGCTTAAGTGCCGTTTATGATTACGGCCCGAACGGAACGGAATTGAAAAACAATATCAGAAGCTACTGGTGGAAGGCGATGGTGCAGATGCATGAAAATATTGTAGGCATTGATTCGGCCATTTTTATGCACCCAACTATCTGGAAAGCCTCTGGACACGTGGATGCATTTAATGATCCTTTGATTGACAACAAGGACTCCAAAAAACGCTACCGTGCTGATGTGCTGGTGGAAGACCACATGGCAAAAATTGAAGCCAAAATTGACAAAGAAGTCGAAAAAGCCCGCAAGCGTTTTGGCGACAGCTTTGATGAACAACAATTTCTGGAAACCAACCCCAGGGTATTGGCCAACAAAGGCAAACTGAATGATATTAAAGGCCGTTTATACCCAGCGATGGACGATGATGACATGGAAGCCATCAAAAAGCTGATTGAAGACCTGGAAATTGCCTGCCCCATTTCCGGCTCACGCAACTGGACGGAAGTACGCCAATTCAACCTGATGTTCTCTACCAATATGGGATCGACTTCCGAAGGTGCCACCCAAATCTTTTTAAGGCCTGAAACAGCACAGGGCATTTTTGTGAATTACCTGAACGTGCAGAAAACCAGCCGGATGAAAATTCCTTTTGGTATTGCCCAAACCGGGAAAGCCTTCCGTAATGAGATTGTTGCGCGGCAGTTTATCTTCCGTATGCGTGAATTTGAACAAATGGAAATGCAATTCTTTGTCCGACCCGGTGAAGAAATGAAATGGTACGAATACTGGAAAGAGCAACGCATGAACTGGCATACCTCAACGGGTATTCCTGCTGAAAAATTCCGTTTCCACGACCATGATAAGCTGGCGCATTATGCCAATGCCGCAGCCGATATTGAATTTGAGTTCCCGATGGGTTTTAAAGAACTGGAAGGCATCCACTCACGTACCGATTTCGACCTGGGCGCTCATGAAAAGCATTCAGGTAAAAAATTACGTTACCACGATGCGGAGATCAATGAAAGTTACGTGCCTTACGTGATTGAAACCTCTATTGGCCTCGACCGGATGTTCCTGGCCATTATGACCTACGCATTTACTGAAGAAAAGCTGGAAGACGGCTCGGAACGCCTTGTGATGAAAATTCCACCGGTACTGGCGCCTTATAAAGTAGCCGTTTTTCCATTGACAAAAAAAGACGGCTTACCTGAAAAAGCCACGGAGATCATGAATGGCTTGAAACAGGATTATATGTGTTTTTATGAAGAGAAAGACACCATCGGCAAGCGCTACCGCCGCCACGATGCCATTGGTACACCTTATTGTGTAACCGTCGATCACCAGACCCTGGAAGACAACACCGTGACTATAAGAGAACGTGACAGCATGCAGCAGGAAAGAATTCCAATTGAGCAAATAGGAAATATTGTAGCTGATCGATTAAAGGGAAAATAGAACTATTTATTATTAAAAGCCGTCATTGTCCGGTCGATGCCGAGGGTTACAAAGCTTTTAATAGCTTCAACTGCTGTTTCCACACGCGGGATCATCAGCTTTTCCTCCGATCGGCTCCACTGGCCCAACACATAATCGGCCTGGTACCCCCTGGGGAAATCATCGCCAATACCGATTCTCAGGCGGGGAAATACATCGGTATCCAGTTTCAGGATAATATCAGTTAATCCATTATGGCCAGCATCACCTCCACGGGCTTTCATACGAAGTGCACCCAATGGCAAAGCGATGTCATCTAAAACAATCAGAATTCTTTCAACGGGTATTTTTTCCTGGTCCATCCAGTATTTTACTGCTTTACCACTGAGGTTCATATAGGTAGTGGGTTTAACAACGACCAACGTTCTGCCCTTATACTTCACCTTACTATAGGAAGCCAATCGCTCCACTGTAAAACTGCCTTTCAGGTCGTTACTCAATGCATCAGCTACCACAAATCCAATATTGTGGCGGGTGTTGGCATATTCAATGCCGATGTTTCCGAGCCCGACGATCAGGTATTTCAAATTTTTATGTTTAATGATAAAAAGAAAGGGATAAAGTTAAACACTTTATCCCTTTTCAAATATAATTTTTATCAATTATGATTCAGCGCCTTCGCCCTCTGGCTTAGCAGCACCTTCTTCGCCACCTTCAGCAGCACCTTCTTCGCCTTCTCCTTCTTCACCTTCTTCCTCATCAACACCTTCAATTTCTTCAACAGCACGGGCTGTTTTCACCCTAACAATTACACTGTTTGGTGGATCCAGTGTGCTCAATTTATCCAATTCGATATCCTTGATTTTAACAGAACCGCCAATTTCCAATTTTGATATATCAACCAGAATATAATCAGGCATATCGTCAACCAGGCCTTTTACACGGATTTTCTGCATTTTCTTGATCATCTTTCCTCCACGAATTACACCCGGAGATGTACCTTCAAATGTAAGTGGTAATCCAACAATAATTTGTTTGCCGGGAATTACTTCCAGAAAATCGGCATGTAAAACCCTATCGGTTACCGGGTGATACTGCACATCCTGCAATACAGCCTGGAATTCTTTACCGTCAATTTTCAGGTTTACAAGAAATACATCTGGTGTAAAAACCAGTTTTTTAAATCCTAATTCGGTAACGATAAAATGGGTTTGCTCTTTACCTCCGTAGAGTACACAAGGAACGTTACCTTCCCGTCTGTGTTTTTTAGCATCTTTTTTCCCTACGTTCTCTCTTGGAGAACCGCTCAATGATACTTGCTTCATGATTAAAAAATTAAATTATTATTTATTTAAATTAAATAGTGAACTTATTGATTCATAACTTTGTACGCGCAAAATAACTTCAGCAAATAATTCAGCCGTCGATAGCACGGTAATTTTATCACAATCCTGTTTCAATGGTATGGTATCTGTCACAATGACTTCATTAAACGCTGAATTCGTAATCTTTTCATATGCACTTCCCGAAAAAATAGGATGCGTACAGAAAGCCCTAACACTGTTGGCCCCCATATCCATAATCAGATTTGCTGCTTTTGTGATGGTTCCTGCGGTATCAATAATATCATCCACCAATACCACGTCTTTATCCGTAACATCTCCAATTAACTGCATCTGTTCCACTACATTGGGTTTTGCCCGCTGTTTATAACAAATAACAAAACCCGTATTCAATGCCTTGGCATAGCTGGCTGCACGCCTGGTTCCACCTGTATCAGGCGAAGCCATAATTAAATCCGGCAAATTGAGTTTTTTCAGGTACGGCACAAATATATTGGAAGCAAATACATGATCCACCGGTACATCAAAAAAGCCTTGAATCTGATCGGCATGCAAGTCGATGGTAATAACCCGCTGTACACCAGCAGACATAAGCAAATTAGCGCTCAATTTTGAAGCAATCGAAACCCGTGGTTTGTCCTTTCTGTCTTGCCGGCCATATCCAAAGTAAGGTATTACGGCTATTATTTTCCGCGCAGAAGCTCTTTTCGCCGCATCAATCATCATCAGGAGTTCCATAAAATTATCGGCAGGCGGCGTGGTTGATTGCACGATAAAGACATCACGACCTCTGATATTCTCTTCATAGGAAGTTTGAAACTCACCATCGGAAAATTCCGTAACAATCGATTTTCCTAAACCAATTCCAAAACTTGCCGCAATTTTTTCAGCAAGATACCTGCTGTTGCGCCCCGAAAATATGCTAACTCCCTTTTTTGAAGACATAAAATGCTGTTTTTTTGGTGGTTTAAAGCGCTGCAAAAATAGCAATTAATTCATTCGACACAAATATATTAGCATCTCAAACCCGCATTTTAAAGTATTGGCTTTAATTCTGATCAGATATGAATTTTCGCAATCATTAAATCTTGATTATTCCGAAGAGATAAGAGTGATTGGCTGCTATTACAATCCTGCTAACTAATCATTTATAAAAATTGTTTGTACCGCGTATAAATTGGCAGTTAGTGTTATTTAATTAACAGCAAATTCTATAATTTTGCCTGTCAACTGAAAAAGATACAGCTATGTTGTGGTTTAATAAAATGATCGCGTCCATATTGCCATTTATGCCTAAAGGTTTTGTGTGGATTTTTTCAAAAAGATATATTGCCGGTAAAAAAATAGACGATGCTATTCAGGCTTCAAAATCGCTGAATGAAGAAGGCAACATGGTAACAGTTGACCTCCTTGGTGAATTTATCACCAAACTTGGTGAAGCTGAAGAAAACAAAAATGAATACCTGAATATTATAGACACTTTCGAGAAAAATGGGATTGACGGAAACTACTCGCTAAAACCAACTATGTTCGGATTGCTGATCGACAAGGATGCGTGTTATAGATACATTCGTGAAATCGTGAAAAAAGCTGCCGATTATAACAATTTTGTCAGGGTGGATATGGAAGATTCGCAATGCGTGGATCTGGAGATTGAACTTTTCAGAAAACTAAAAAAAGAATTTCCTAAAAACGTGGGACTGGTGCTTCAGGCTTACCTGAAACGCACTAAGGGTGATATTGAAAATATGCTGGATCTGCACACTAAAGAAATTCCTTTAAGCTATCGTTTATGCAAGGGTATTTATGTGGAACCTGAAGAGATAGCCTATAAGAAGTATGGTGTGATCAATGAGCATTTCCTTGAGGACCTTGAATTGATGTTTAAGAAAGGTATTTACGTTGGTATTGCCACGCATGATACACCACTTGTTGAAGGTGCCTATAAATTGATTGAAAAATATAATGTGCCCAAAGAGAATTTTGAATTCCAGATGTTATACGGTGTCACCCCGGCATTAAGGAAGTCGATTACCGATAAAGGCTACCGCATGCGGGTATATGTACCTTATGGCGAAAAATGGTTCGCATATTCAACAAGAAGGTTGAAAGAAAATCCCAAAATGGCCACGGAAATCATAAAGGCATTGTTTGTAAGAGGGTAATTCTTTTCACATTTTTTAATAGTTCACACTTCTTCCTTTTTCACACAAATCGTTGTATTAAAAGTACTTAATTAAAAGTGGGTGTAATTATTAAATTGTTTGGTAGACATTTTTTTACTACCTTTGCACCCTTCAAATCACATATTTTTTTATTATGGAAAAAAAGAGGGTACTCTTTGTCAATCAGGAAATAACACCTTATCTTCCTGAAAACCCAATGAGTGAAATTGGTCGTTATCTGCCACAAAAAACTCAGGAAAGCAACAAAGAAATCAGAACTTTCATGCCCCGTTACGGCTTGGTTAATGAAAGAAGAAACCAACTTCACGAAGTAATCAGGTTATCGGGAATGAATCTGATCATTGACGATATTGATCACCCGCTAATCATCAAAGTGGCTTCCATACAGCAAGCTCGTATGCAGGTATACTTTATTGATAATGAAGACTATTTCCATAGAAAATCGATATTTTCCAACAAAACCGGGAAATTTCATAAAGACAATGACGAAAGAGCGATTTTCTTCGCCAAAGGTGTGTTGGAAACCGTAAAGAAACTCGGCTGGGCTCCTGATCTGATCCATTGCAATGGATGGTTTTCGAGCTTGTTACCTCTTTTTGTGAAAACTGCTTATAAAGATAGCCCGATATTTTCCAATGCGAAGGTGATCGTTTCCTTATATAATGATGATTTTTCCGACCAGTTTAAAAATGGATTCGAGAAGAAAATGCTCATGAACGGCTTAGAAAGTGACGAGTTCATGCACTATAGTGGCGGAACTTACGTTTCTCTCATGAAAGGTGCCATTGACCGTTCTGACGCGCTTATTATCGGCAGCCAAGAATTAAATCCTGAAGTGTTGGAGTATGCCAAAGCATCTGGAAAACCTATATTAGAATATCAAGACAGTGAAGATTATTATGTGGCGTATAACGAATTCTATGACAAAATCATTGGCGAAGAATAAATTTCTTCAAAAACGAAGCTTTTTTAGCTTACTCTATTTCGCATCCTTTTCCCTTATTATTTTTGTTATTTCATGTGCCAAACCTGCCGGAGAAGTCGGGGCTATTATTCAGCCTGAAGACAGCAAACTACAGGTTTTCTGGACTGACACTGCCTACGTGTATGCCTATTCTGTACCTGATGATTCTGTGCGCACAGATGGATTAAGTACTACTTTGCTGGGCAGCATCATGGATCCTACATTCGGCCATACAACGGCTAGTTTTTATAGCCAGTTTATGCTTGAAGAAAGCGGGCACCGTTTTGGCGAAAACGCACAGGTGGATTCCCTCATGTTGCAGTTGAAATATACCGGCAATTCATATGGCGACACAACCACGCAATTAACTGCAAATGTCTATCAAATGGAAGGAGAATTGGATTTAGCATCGGAGTATTATTCAAACGTTGATATTCCGGTATTTCCGATAGATTATGCGAATTATTCCTTCGCCCCGAAGCCACATGACAGTGTTGTTGTGGGTGACGATACCATTTCGCAGGTATTAAGAATCAACCTGAGTGATATAAATCCGGATTTAGCGAACTATCTATTAAATATTGACTCAACCCTCATGGACAGCAATGATGTGTTCATGGATTATTTTAAAGGTTTATACGTCACCACGGCACCCGTCAGCGCTAATGGATCCCTTGTGAATTTCGATCTGTTCAATGCCCGTTCGAAAATGACTTTATATTACCATAACAGTGAAGAAGATTCACTGGAATTTGACTATCCGATAACCGTTATTACGCAATATGCTTCAAAATATGAGCATGATTTCGAATCAGGAAGTCCTGATTTTGTGGAACAGGTGGCGCAGGGAGAAACAGCCCTGGGAAGTAATAAATTTTACGTGCAAGGTATATCGGGCGTAGCGGCTACAATTAAAACACCAAATATACCTGACTGGAGTCAACTTGGCACAGTCGCGCTAAACGAAGCAAAACTGGTATTACCAGGGAATAGCATGGACACTTTATATAACGCACCTATTAAACTGGCCTTAGCTGTAATAAATGGTGATGGTACATATGGTTTTTTACCCGACGAAAATGGGCAGGATCTTTATTTCGGAGGTGAATATAAAGCATCCACAAGATCATATACTTTCAGAATAACTAGGTATCTGCAATCGTTAATTAATGACCCGACCATTCAAAACAACGGTTTGTATCTTATTGTCAGAGGGGGATCCATCTACCCAAACAGATTTGTTTTTAATGGTCATGAACCTGAATCTGACACAACCAGACTACATTTGGAAATTACATATACCAATTTAGATTAAAACGAATATAAAATGTGCGGTATCGTTGCATATATTGGACCGAAACAAGCATATCCAATATTATTAAAAGGATTACAAAGGCTTGAATACAGGGGATATGACAGTGCCGGCATAGCACTTCTAAATGGCGGACTTCTATTATTCAAAACAAAAGGCAAGGTAGCCGATTTAGAAGATTATCTTAAAGACAAAAACCTGGAAGGCACCATTGGAATAGCACATACGCGCTGGGCCACCCATGGCGAACCAAACCAGACAAATGCCCATCCACATTTTTCTCAATCTAAAAAATTGGCCATTATTCACAACGGTATCATTGAGAATTACGCTGCGCTTAAAAAGGAGCTTACAAAAAGGGGCTATACGTTTGAATCAGATACAGATACCGAAGTCCTTATCAACCTTATAGAAGATATCCAGCATAATGAAGGAGTTTCGCTTGAAGAGGCCGTACGCATTTCTTTAAACCAGGTAATCGGGGCTTATGCGATTGTAGTATTATCACATGACAACCCGAATATGTTGATCGCCGCCCGAAAAGGTAGTCCGTTGGTGATTGGTGTGGGAGAAGATGACTACTTTATTGCCTCAGATGCTACACCAATTATTGAATACACAAAAAATGTGGTGTATCTTGAAGATGAAGAAGTGGCCGTTGTAAAAAGAGGTAAAGACCTCCAAATCAGAAATATCAAAAACCGGAAAAAAACACCTTACATACAGGAACTTGAGTGGAACCTCAATGAGCTTGAAAAGGGTGGTTACGAGCATTTTATGCTCAAAGAGATAAACGAGCAACCACGATCGGTAAAAGACAGTATGCGGGGCCGATTGAATGCGCAAAGTGGTATTGTTTCGCTGGGGGGTATTGTGGATTATGAAGAGAAAATGCTCAAAGCCCGCCGGATCATTATGATCGCCTGTGGTACTTCATGGCATGCTGGTTTGGTGGGTGAATATTTATTTGAAGACATTGCCCGCATACCTGTTGAAGTAGAGTATGCCTCTGAGTTCAGGTATCGCAACCCCATTATTGATGAATATGATGTGGTTATCGCTATTTCGCAGTCAGGTGAAACCGCTGATACATTGGCAGCCATTGAAATGGCGCGTAGTAAAGGTGCCACCATCCTAGGTATTTGCAATGTGGTGGGTTCATCTATTGCCCGTGCCACAGATGCCGGAACCTATACGCATGCAGGACCCGAAATTGGCGTAGCATCTACCAAAGCTTTTACAGCGCAGGTGACTGTTTTAACGTTAATGGCGCTTCGCTTGGCCAAGTTGAAAGGTACATTGCCAAAATCAAGGTTTATGCAATTATTACATGAACTCGAAGCCTTACCAGATAAAATTACAAGGGTATTGAACGATAACGGCATTGCGGAGCGTATTGCCAATGAGTTTAAGGAAGCATCCAATTTCCTATATCTAGGCAGGGGGTATAATTTTCCTGTGGCTCTGGAGGGTGCTTTAAAGCTGAAAGAAATATCTTATATCCATGCCGAGGGTTATCCTGCTGCTGAGATGAAACATGGCCCGATCGCGTTGATTGATGAAAATATGCCGGTAGTCTTTATTGCGCCCAATAAAGGCATTTATGAAAAAGTAGTAAGCAATATCCAGGAAGTAAAAGCCCGGAACGGAAAAATTATCGCCATCGTAACCGAGGGTGATACAACCGTGAAAGATCTGGCCGACTATATCATTGAAATACCCGAAACCGAAGAAATGCTGGTCCCAATTTTAGCTACCATTCCGTTGCAAAAACTGGCGTATTATATTGCCATTTTACGAGGATGCAATGTGGATCAACCGAGAAACCTTGCCAAGTCGGTGACTGTAGAATAAAAAAAGCTGCCTGATGAATTCCAGGCAGCCTTTAAATGCTCTATTTTAAGCTATCTTACATCCTTTTTCCAATAGTATTCCAGTCAACTACTTTCCAGAAATCTTCAATATAAGCAGGTCTTAAATTGCGCTTATCAATATAATAAGCATGCTCCCA
>SWBW01004632.1_pt1 | contig 12679 bp, 8 predicted proteins | sample 4693041 | NCBI WGS metagenome assembly SWBW01 (sample SAMN10267271, study PRJNA491770) | bioreactor metagenome | isolation source: DHS bioreactor inoculated with marine methane seep sediment | place: Japan: Omine Ridge, Nankai Trough | collected 2006-05-06 | reverse complement strand
AGTAAGTATCGAAATCGATTGCAAAATTATCAAAATTCATCGCGCCATGCTTTCAAACATCATTATCTATAATGAATTTAAATTGATTAGTTTCACTACTTTTGCCGGATAATTTAGCTTATGAATTTCCTGGCGCATGCCCATCTTTCCGGTTCAAATAAGGATGTACTTCTTGGTAATTTTATTGCTGATGCAATAAAAGGCAAAAAGTTTCTTGATTACAGGCAGGATATTCAGACTGGCATATTGTTGCACCGGCATATAGATACCTACACCGATTCACATGTTTTATTCAAACAAAGTGTGGGCAGAGTAAGAAAAGATTTTGGAAGGTATTCAGGCATCGTAATGGATATTTTTTATGACCATTTCCTGGCCCTTAATTGGAAAGATTATCATGAAGATGATTTAACTGTTTTCGCGGCCTATGTGTATAGAATATTAACACGAAATCTGCTGACCCTGCCCAGTCGCACCAAAAAGCTCTTGCCCTTCATGGTATCACAAAACTGGCTGACTTCATATGCCGAATTTAATGGTTTAAAACAAGTGTTTTATGGAATGGACAGAAGAACAGGAAGAATTTCAGGTATGGATAAAGCGGTGGATGTATTGAGGCAGAATTATGATAGCCTTTATGCTGACTTTAAAGATTTCTACCCACGAATAATTGATTTTTCGAGAGAGAAATTGGATGATATGACAAGTGAACTTAAGAATATAAAGTAAGCACCAGCTTTCTCGGTCCTCCATGGTTCCTGAACTCACACAGGTAAATACTTTGCCACGTACCCAAATTCAAACGATGATTACTTACAGGTAGCGTTATTGATGGACCGAATACGGAAGACTTAAAATGTGCCGGCATATCATCAGGGCCTTCCATGGTATGTTCGTAAAATGGCGCACCTTCAGGAGCCATTTTTTCAAGCAGCGTCAACAGATCGATTCGCACATCCGGATCAGCATTTTCATTGATTGTTAATCCGGCTGAAGTATGTTTGATGAATATATTTAACAAGCCTTTCTCAGGAAAATTTCCAATAGCATCTTCTATGGCACGATCAATAATGTGAAGACCCTTGTTATAAGCAGGTAAGGTTATTTCTTTCTGTACGATCATGATCTGGCAAAATTAAAAAAAGCCTCGCAATGCAAGGCTTTCATTTCCATTAAATATGTCTTACTTAATACCCACCATTTGTTCCAGCATTTCTGTAGTAACCGATTTAGGCCTTTCGATAGGATAACCCAGTGCACGGTCCCAAATAATATTGGAAAGTACACCAAGTGCTCGACCGATAGAAAACAGTACCGTGTAATAATCATACTGTGTTACACCATAATGCCATTGGATCACACCAGATTGCGCATCCAGGTTAGGCCATGGGCTTTTCGCCTTTCCCTGTTCTTTCAAGATCGGTGGCACTACTTTATAAAGAATATCTACATATTCAAAAAGCTCATCTTCAGGAATATGCTTCAGGCAAAATTCTCTTTGAATAGCATATCTTGGATCGGTTTTTCGCAGAACCGCATGCCCGAAACCGGGTATGACCTGTCCGCTGTTTAATGTTTCCCATACAAACTTTTTCATTTGTTCTTCGCCAGGGACTTTTTTACCCATTTTACCCCTTAAATCCTGTATCCACCTCAGCACTTCCTGGTTGGCCAATCCGTGTAAGGGGCCTGCCAGACCATTGATCATTCCAGACGTGGCATAATATACATCTGATAACGAGCTTGCAACCAGGTGACCAGCGTGGGCACTTACGTTACCACTTTCATGGTCAGCATGCAGGATAAAATACATCCTGGCCACGTCATCATACGGCACATCCTTTTGAATCATGTGTGCAAAATTGGCACCGAAGTCAAGTGTCGGGTCCTGGTAGCATTTTACATTGTTCTGATAGAGCTTATTATAGATATAGGCACTGATTACAGGGAGCTTCGATATCAGGTTAATGCCATCCTCGTAAGTTGGATCCCAATAATCCAGTTTATGCATGCCCCGGTGGTACTTTACATTAAACAACGACTCGCGCTGCATCGACATGACTGCAGCAGAGAGAATGACCATCGGGTGGCTGTTATTGGGAAATGAATCTATTACCTCGTATACATATTTAGGTAACATTCTCCTGTTAATACTATCATATATCACATCCGAGACCTGACTTTCGGTAGGTATGTCACCTGTAAGCAATAAATACAGAAGTCCCTCTACATATGGCATTTCAGCGCCTTCTGGCCTGGGAAGTTTTTCAAATACCTCCGGCAATGTATAACCACGGTACCTGATGCCTTCATAAGGATCGAGGTATGAAATATCAGTGACAAGGCTTTTGATGCCGCGCATGCCACCAATCACCTGCTGGACCGTCACTTCGCTGATCACCTTATCACCATGCTCTTCCAACAATCGCTTGATCCGGGGTCTGTGTGCTTCAATTTTTTCGTAAAGCTTTTCCTTTAAAGTTGTCATGTTACCTATTTTTAAGAAAGTCTGGCTTTTAAAACTTCATCCAGTGCGTTCAAGAAATCTTCCGTATTCAGATAATGTGCTGTTTTCAAATCTTTACCATGCAGGATCAGGGCAAGGTCTTTGGTCATTTTACCATTTTCAACGGTTTTAATACATACATCTTCCAATGTATGTGCAAAATTGACCAGTTTATCATTATTGTCAAGATGACCACGGTGCGCTAAACCTCTTGTCCAGGCAAAAATAGAAGCAATCGGGTTGGTTGATGTGGGGTTGCCTTTCTGATGTTCACGATAATGTCTTGTTACGGTGCCATGTGCGGCTTCAGCTTCAATGGTTTTCCCATCTGGGGCCATCAGCACGGAGGTCATTAAACCAAGCGAACCAAATCCCTGTGCCAGTGTATCTGACTGCACATCACCATCATAGTTTTTACATGCCCATACAAAACCACCATCCCATTTTAAAGCGGCAGCTACCATATCGTCAATTAAGCGGTGTTCATAAATAAGTCCTTTAGCATTAAACTTATTTTTATAATCCGCTTGATAGATTTCTTCAAATATATCTTTGAACCTTCCGTCATATTTTTTCAGGATGGTATTTTTTGTTGACATATACAATGGCCATTCTTTTTCCAGGGCCATATTAAAACATGCGTGTGCAAATCCCCTTATTGATTCATCCGTATTGTACATCGCCATGGCTACACCGTCTCCTTCAAAGTCATGCACTTTATAGGTTTCTTCAGGACCGTTTTCGGGCTTAAAAGTGATCGTAAGGGTTCCTTTTCCTTTAGTTAAAAAGTCGGTAGCACGATACTGATCGCCAAAAGCATGACGACCAATAACAATGGGTTTCTTCCAGCCCGGAACCAATCGGGGGATATTTTTAATAAGGATAGGCTCGCGAAATACCGTTCCACCTAAAATATTCCTTATGGTACCATTGGGGGACCGCCACATTTGTTTTAAATCAAATTCTTCAACTCTTAGTTCATCAGGTGTGATGGTAGCACATTTGATACCTACATTGTATTTCTGAATAGCGTGGGCTGCATCAATTGTGATCTGGTCATCGGTTTCATCTCTTTTCTCCATTCCCAGGTCGTAATACTTTATATCAATATCAAGGTAAGGCAGTATGAGTTTATCTTTTATCATTGCCCAGATAATCCGGGTCATTTCATCACCGTCCAGTTCTACAACGGGGTTTGCTACGCGAATTTTTTCCATATTCTTATTTTCTCTTAATTAATTGTGGTAATCAATAATTTAGTAAGGATTGCAAAGGTAAGAAATATCAAGGTTTTTTTATCAGATTTCACAAAACATATTTACATAATTGTATATTTAAAAAATCATTTTAAAAACTTTATTAAGATTTACCGGAGAAAACCGACATTCACCGACCAAAATATGCCGCTCGCCGAATAAGTGTTTACACGCCTGCTCCCTGTCCATATATTTGCTTCAAATTCATCTTTAAATACACTTAAATGGAAAATTCAAATAAACTCTACCGTTCAAATACCGAAAAAATAATAGGAGGTGTTTCCGGTGGTTTGGCCGACTACCTCAACATCGATGTAGTTATTATCCGTATTATTTTTGTATTGCTTGCCTTATTTGGCGGTGGCGGGGTGCTTATTTACATAATCCTTTGGATTGCTATTCCGGCCCAAAGCATCTACAATAACACCATGAAGCGCATGACTGATTCAGAAACTGTGCTGGATGAAGAAGCAACCCAAGTGAAACAACCGAACAAACAATCCAACACGGCACTAGGCGCTGGTATCGCGCTAATAATCGTCGGTTTATTATTTCTTGCCGACAGGCTGATGCCTTTTTATAACTTGATCGATTTCTGGCCTGTTATTTTGATTGCTGTCGGTGTCATCATCATTAAACCTGATCTTTTTAAATCATCTAAAAAACTTGAATCATGAAATTCAGAAACATTTTCTGGGGAGTAATCCTCATCGTAATCGGTGTACTATTCATACTGCAAAATTTACATGTTGTTGACTTCGAATGGGTAAGACTATGGAGACTTTGGCCTGTATTGTTAGTGCTCTGGGGTATTTCTATTCTGCCTGCAAATAACTGGATCAAATCAGGATTGCTGGTGATTGTGCTGGGCGGCTCATTGTATTTTATGCTGGACCAGACTATTGATTGGCGTTCTGATCGTATCTATAGCAGGGATTATAATTATGATTATGAATACGACGACAACAAAACAGTTATTAACCAGGATTTTGATATTCCTTTTGAGGATAGTTTATCCATGGCATATTTAGATTTTGAAGCTGCTGCCGGATCTTTCTATCTGAGTGATACAACCAGCCAGTTACTGTCTTTTACAAAAAAAGGAAAAGGTGGAAAATTCACTTACGCCGTTAAAAGATCTGAAGAAAAAGCCAGTATTTACATTGAAAGAGAAGATGGGGATTTGCGTTTTAACGATGAAAATAAAGGCGCAAAAATTAAGCTTGCATTAAATGCAGAACCAGTTTGGGATGTTAACCTTGACGTAGGTGCTGCTAAACTTGATTTCGATCTTTCGAAATTTAAAGTGAAAAAACTGGACCTTGATGGTGGTGCAGCTTCTTTTGAGATTAAACTGGGTGACAGATATGAAAAATCTTATGTCAATATGGTGCCGGCGCTTCTGAAATCATCATCAAAGTGCCCGCAACTTCAGGGTGCGATTTGAATTTGAGCACGGTACTTTCAGGCAGAACCATTTCGGGTTTTGAAAAAGTGGATCACGGGCATTACAGGACTGATAATTTTGATTCTGCTCAAAATAAAATATACATTAAGGTAGACGCAGCCGTATCAAGCTATACTATAACCAGGTATTAAACCTGTCAATATAATCTCTCTATTTTACATCTAAGCCACAATTTTGTGGCTTTTTTTGTATTCCTACAAGTGTATTAGTTTGGCTATGGAAGATGAGTTTCCTGATATTATTTTGATATAATACATCCCTGAATTTAATTCACTCCCATCAGAATCACGACCATCCCATTCAAGCTCATAAACCCGGTCCTTTTCCATATCCGAAGGTAATCTTTTAGTGTACATCACCTGTCCAAAGTTGTTGAATACCTGCAATAGGTTTGGCCCGGGTTCTGGCAACCTGAATTGAATAATTATATGGTCAGTAAATGGGTTTGGAAATGCTGTTATGGATAAATTTCCTTTTGCAATATCATCAAACTCATTAATTCCAATAGAACTTTCGTGCAATCCAAAAAAATCAGTTATAAAATACAAATAGTCTTCTGCTTTATACGAAGTATCTGTACTCCCCAATGAGCCATATTCAATAATTGACGCGACTGTTTTATAGTTACCGCTCATATTTGCCACCACACAAGCGGAATCATTCCTGGTAAAATTAAGAATGGGAAACGCTCCATCCTTTGGTGAGAAATAGTAATTACAATAAGGTTCGGCATGATTAAAAAACAGACTTTGCTGAGTAATGGAATCATTTTGACTTGTGTAAACGCTATCTATTATAAAAAACTGATTCCCTGAAATGTCAACATTAAACGCATCGTGAACCGGGGAAGGCTGTTGTGACCATGTAACCCTGCCTTCCATATATATATTACCGCCTTCGTTAAGAAATTCATTCAGTTTTAAGCCCTCATTATAGGTAATTTCATGGTATGAATAATGCGTTCCCAGAAAAACAAAAACAGATTTATGTTTCGATAAATCATCAGGTACGCGCGAGCTCGTGGAATAGACCAGATTTAATTTCTCCAGATCATTCTGAACTTTTAATAAGGAAACATGGTTTGGATCCATGTCAATTAATAAAACAGAATTTTGCCCAACCTGTATTTCAAAATCGTTTTGTTCAATTAATGCATCATCTATATAATATTGAAGTTTACATGGAATAATTGAACCCGGCGAAACCATTGCATCCGCTTTTATTTTAAAGTTTACAACTGTATTTTCATTGGGGCGTAATCCGTTGATATTTATTGTATTATTGCCAACTACTTCGATCGTGCCACTTTCGCAAACGAACCTGGCGTGTATTGTATTTGCGATTGAGTGACCTGAGTTATCTATTTGCAATAGTATGTTTTTTGAAAGGCCGGGTTCTATCCAGTCATCTCCATTCCAGTATATATTATTTACATGAAGTACCGGTGCATTTGCAGTAATGGAAGTATTCAAATACCAATTCTTTTGCAAGCTACTCATTGAACATTTCAATTCTAACAGATGCTGGTCTGGTATCAAATTTTCTATTTTCATTACGAGTGAGCTGTCAACCTCTTTGGTTTCACCAGCTAATAACGTAGCTACAATCAATTGCTCTTCTAAAGGTAATATGTAAGGATCATCCATATCGTAACTCAGCATCACATTCTCAAGTGTTTGCGAAGAAATATTTTTTACAGAAACATGAATTGCAGCCACTTCACCGGCATCCATTTTATTATCATCACCTGATTGTATTTCATACGTAAGCATCAGTCCCGTAGAAAGCTGAAATTGCTTCACGTCTGTTATTTCCTGGTTATCGGTCACCGCCACTCTGAATTGAGAAATAGATTCATTGTTTTTAATTTCAGCTTCAAATTCACCGTTTGTAGTTAATGAAAGCATATTTTCGCCGGACGAAAAAGAAGTATAGCAATAGCTTTTGCCGGTTAAGTTCGTTGCATAATTCAAAGAGTTGTTTCGCACGTAATTCACCATATCTCCTTTTGAAATACCGGGGGTCCAGATTATGTTGTCGGATATTTCCGTACAATTGTAATAGGTGATGATTTTACCGGTCGGTAACAGCTTTAACGCGAAAATAAAAGGTGATTCATTTTCGTATTCTGCATGGGTTGTTTCCCAGCTTATCAGCACATAATCCTGTTCTGACTTAACCATTACCTGATGCCCCTCTTGCGGTTTTAATTGCAGGTCTGTCATAAAAGGAGCTATCATTTTATGCTCTGTCAGCATGGTTGATTCCCCGATAAAATATGGATATGGAAGGCTTGTATTTTCAAATGTTACAAAACCATCAATGTGGATATAAATTTGATGCATTGTGTCGCCGTAAAAGGGAAATGAAAAAGGCAAATCAAACATCACTGCATCCGTGTTATTATCAGAAAAAACGACTTCTTCACCGTCATTTAAAGGAAATGGCGCTTCGTTTAAACTTATTTGATAATCTGTCAATAGTGACCAAGTATAAGGTGGCAATCCGCCTGCCGCTTCAAATTGAAAAGTATAGGGCAGGTCCGGTTCGATAACCGGTAACGCTTCCGTTTGTATATGAACTTTTTCAAATTGTGTTTGAGCGACACCCGAAATAGATGTAATGCTGTTGTTCAATATAGACTTTGGGGTATTTAAAATGACTGTTTCCTGACCGCTATTAAAATCAAAAATAGCTGCATGCAGAATTTGTCCGGAACCGACATCATCCGGATCTTTTTCAACAATCTGAACAAAGTATTTCGCATAATTACCAGGATCAACTTCTCCCAATAAAGGGGTAATATCCAGCACTAATTCAAGTTCATCAGCATTACTGATGGTATCAACGCCTTGCAATGTATGATTTCCGCCCTGAAAGTTAAATATGGGAAAATCGATAAGCTTTTCAGGATATGTGAGTATTGTGTCAGCAGTTACTCCGGCAAGTATTTTTAATTTATTGCGGGAATTATGCTTTAGTTTTATTTTAAGTCCTAATAATGGTTGATAATCTGGTTTGACTTTGAGCACATGAACAGATTGATTCCAGATACCACCATCCCCAAACGCCTGTGCCAATGAATTATACATCAGGTAACAGAAACCTGAATCTGCCCAGGCAACACTATGGCTGTTTGCAAATAGGAAACCACCAATTTCCCAATCCTTCGCATCAACAATTCCATCATCATTGATGTCGATATGGTTTGTAAACTGTCCATCGTTATTGTAATCATACCTAATTGAATCGTTATAACCTACAAGGTCATCGCGTGCGTAGCCGGATAAAACCATTCGGTCACTACCGTCTTTCCAGCTTCTGGACTGTTTGCAGGTAAGGACTTCATATTATAAGGGCTTGCCGCGTAAAAGCTTGCCACACCCCCAATTTCAGCCCCTTCAAGATGGTCATATATCCAGTATTTTAAAGTCTCAATGCCCTCGGCAGTACTTACATCTATGAAATATACTTCTTCAATTCTGTTATGCATACTGTTTAGATAGGCTTCATAACCCGACATCCACCATCTATTTCCTCCGTTATACATTCCGCCATAATCTTCGATGCTAGGATTTCCCACTTTTTTTAATATCTCGAAACTGTGAAAATAACTCACACCATACCAGCCTTCACCCCCATTCATAAAATTCCAGGTGAACTGTGGCGTATATTGGTTTGATTCAGTGTTTGCAGGCAACCCCCTGGCCCTGTTTATTTCATATGTATAGTTGTATCCAATACCAGCAGATTGGCCACAGTTCGGGTAATATTCCTGGGTAAAAATAGGCCTGAAATAAGGTAATTCTGCATTATTTAGAGATGGAGGCAAATCTCGCCCATCTCTTTCCTGGTAATTTTCGGGCAATTTTATTTCAGGAATAGATAATGCAAATATAGAATCCCGTATGGTTAATGGGTAAATTTGCTCAGCAGAATCAGAACGTCCAACTATATCAGTTACATTTTGCCCTGTTAAGCTTATACCCATGCTTGAAAGAAGGAACACATAAAGTGCTTTGGTTGCGATTTTTCTCATAAAATATTTCAGTACAATCGCAATAAAAGTACAAAAAAGCCTGGTACAGGCAAATATTAAGAAAGGTTGATGCGTTCACTAAACTTTTTTTAATTACTTTGCAACATCATTACAAGAATCGGCATTTTATGAAATTACAGCAACCATTTATTATCAGTCTACTATTGTTATTCCTGGTTTTTCCTGCATTTATTTCAGCACAGGAATCAACTATAAGGGGCTTCATATATGAAGAAGAATCGGGTGAACCCGCCATTTTTTCAAATGTTTACCTAAAAGGCACTACTTATGGCGCTTCTACAGATAACAACGGTTATTTTTTAGTTTCCAGGATACCGCCAGGAACCTATAGTTTAATGGTAACCTATTTAGGCTACGACACAATTCAAATACCTGTGCAATTGGAAGCTGATGAGGTATTTACACAAAATTTTTTGTTGAAAAAATCGTCAGTGAATCTGGAGACGGTAACAATAAATGCCGAAAGGATTGAAGCCCGCACCGAAACAAAAACTTCGGTAGTTAAAATTACACCTAAAGAGATAAGACAGATACCTTCTGTTGGTGGTCAGGCTGATTTTGCACAGTATCTCCAGGTAGTACCGGGTGTCATCTTCACAGGCGACCAGGGAGGGCAGTTCTATGTGCGTGGCGGTTCGCCTATTCAGAACAAAGTGATACTTGATGGCATGACGGTATATAATCCGTTTCACTCAATTGGTTTGTTTTCCGTATTTGAAACCGACCTTATCCGTAGTGCAGATGTCTACACGGGCGGCTATAATGCGGATCAGGGCGGGCGGATATCATCCGTAATGGATATCACTTATAAGGATGGTAACAAAAAACGATTTTCTGGTTTAGTAGGCGCTTCAACATTTGGAGCCAATGCCCTGATCGAAGGGCCAATTTCAAAACAAAAATCTCCCGAAAGCGGCAGCGCTTCATTTATTTTATCATATAAAACTTCTTATCTCGAGCAAAGTTCAAAAGTACTCTACTCCTATATTGATGAAGATGGCCTGCCATTTAACTATTCCGATTTTTACGGAAAAGTATCTATAAATGCGGGCAATGGTAGTAAGGTGAGCTTTTTTGGATTCAGTTTTAACGACCAGGTAAATAACTACAAGGCCATTTCAAATTATGGCTGGAACTCGTATGGTGGGGGTGCTAACTTTGTTGTAATACCAGGAAAATCACCCGTTCTGATCGAAGGTATTTTTGCTTATTCGCAATATGAAAGTAGCATCAGTTCTGCTGCGCTTAATAATAAAAGGAGTTTAATAAATGGTTTTAACGGAGGGTTGGACTTTACCTATTTCCTCGGTAAAAACAGCCTGAAATATGGCGTTAACGTGGAAGGTTACCGTACTGAGTACGAGTACAATCTGATCACCGGCGGTAAAAAAAACAACCTGACCGAAAACACTACCCAATTGGGATTGTATGCAAAATATAAAGCGATTATTGGGAAATTCATCATTGAGCCAGGCTTTCGCCTGCAATGGTACGCCTCCCTTTCAGAAATCTCACCTGAACCCCGCCTGGCTATTAAATTTAATGCAACCGATAAATTCAGGCTCAAGTTTGCAGGGGGCATGTACTCACAGAACTTTATCGCAGCTACCTCCGACCGGGATGTAGTAAACCTGTTTTATGGTTTCTTGTCAGGACCTGAGAATTTACCACAGACTTTTGATGGGGATGATGTGAGCAGCAAACTTCAAAAATCTGATCATTTGATACTAGGTGCTGAGTTAGATATTGGAAAATATCTGAATCTTAACATAGAAGGTTACTATAAATATTTTCCGCAGCTTACAAACATTAACCGTTTCAAATTATTTAATGAAACGGATGCCCCTCCGGGTACACCTGATGTGCAAAAAAAGGACTTCATCGTTGAAAAAGGAGATGCGTATGGTGTAGACCTATCCTTGCAATACGATTACAAAAAAATATATGTTTGGTTCGTGTATTCATTGGGATTTGTGAACCGCCAGTATGAAAATACTGCAGGTGAAATGGTCAGCTACACACCGCATTTCGACCGGCGACACAATATGAATTTTATCTTATCCTATGTGACAGGGCCTAAAAAACAATGGGAATTCAGTGTTAGGTGGAACTTTGGTACCGGTTTTCCTTTTACACAGGTACAGGGTTTTTATGAGCACCTCACATTTCCGGGTGGTGTAAACAACGATTATGTGATTGAGAACGGACAATTAGGACTTATCTACGCTGAACTTTTTGGTGGCAGGCTGCCCACTTATCACAGACTCGATATTGACGTGAAAAAGAATTTTTACCTGGGCGCCAATACCAAACTCGTGTTGGACCTCAGTATAATCAATGTATACAACCGCGAAAATGTGTTTTATGTCGACCTGGTAACCAATGAAATTGTGTACCAGCTTCCTTTTATGCCAAGTGCAGGTTTAAGTCTTTATTTCTAATTATATTCAACCTTAAAAATATGAACAGGCTATCTTCTAATTTAATGTGGATCGTCATACTGCTAACCTTTATTGGGTTTGCCGGATGCGATCAAAAAAGTAAAATATCTATGAACGAACCAATTGCCAAAAAGATCGATACCGTATTTAACGAGCATGGCATACAACGTGTGGATCCTTATTACTGGCTGAACCAGCGAGAAGATCCGGAGGTAATTGCTTACCTGAATGCAGAAAATGATTACACTAAAGAGTTGTTAAAAGACACTGAGAAGTTACAGGAAAAAATCTTTGATGAGATTGTCGGACGCATAAAACAAACGGACATGTCGGTACCTCACACAGTTGATGGGTATGAGTATTATGTACGTTATGAAGAAGGTGGTGAATACCCCATTTATTGCCGGAAAAAACTTGCTGAAAATGCCGGTGAGGAAGTGATGTTAAATGGCAATATGATGGCCGAAGGATATTCATTCTTCCAGATAGGCGGCTGGAAAGTAAGTTTTAATAATGAATTATTAGCTTATAGTGTGGATACGGTCAGCCGGAGAAAGTACACCATCCATTTTAAAAATATTCAAACCGATGAAGTGTTTGAAGATGCCATTGCCAACACATCGGGAAATATGGCCTGGGCCAATGATAACAAAACGCTGTATTATGCCACCAAAGATGAAACGCTTAGATCATACAAAATATTTAAGCACGAACTGGGAACGCCTGTGGAAAACGACCAGCTAGTATATCATGAAGAAGATCCAACCTTCAGCACGTTTGTGTATAAAACCGAATCAAATAAATATCTCGTAATCGGTTCCCGAAGCACTTTATCAGCCGAATATAGAATTTTAAATGCAAATAATACAGATCCTGAAGCGAAATTCAGGGTATTCCAGGAAAGGCAAAAAGATTTGGAATATGGCATTTCGCATCAGGAAGGACGTT
>SWBW01005178.1_pt2 | contig 12700 bp, 18 predicted proteins | sample 4693041 | NCBI WGS metagenome assembly SWBW01 (sample SAMN10267271, study PRJNA491770) | bioreactor metagenome | isolation source: DHS bioreactor inoculated with marine methane seep sediment | place: Japan: Omine Ridge, Nankai Trough | collected 2006-05-06 | reverse complement strand
TCATTAAATACCTTTGTGGAAATGAACGCAACATCATATAAGTACCAGTCTGTTGCAAGATCAAAATTTACCACGGTTTTTAGTGTATGATCAAAATTGTAAATAGCACATGTATTATTTATAAAATCAACCGAGTAATAGTATTCCCCTTCAAGGTAGGCGAATGCAACTGATTCCGGATAAGCGTTTTCAAGTGTTATCTGTGCATGCATTGTCAGCGTACTGAATGCAATTGTGAGAAGTATATAAAATCTTTTCATATTAAGTTTTCTTATTTTTGTAAGATTTGATTAAAACCCTATGTGTAATATAAGGTCGTTTTGTCTCACAACCAAATCTACCCTACCCATTAACAGCTTTTTAACAATAAAGTGCAAATGTGGATAAACCTTAAACAGATCAAATAGATATGGTCATGATCTTTCTCAGCAATAACCAAGTTCGTCCTACATAGGTCATAGATCACAAAGTAAAGTCTTCCAAATTTAAACCGCGGCAATCACCCTTTCCAGCATGCCCTTTATCTCTCCGGCAAGTTTTTCCAGTCCAGGGTTATTTACTGCCATCATTGAAGCCTCGGGATTTACTGCCGCTACCTCTACTTTGTTGTCATCAAGTTGCTGCACGATGACATTACAGGGTAGCATGGTACCGATCTTGTTTTCGGCCTTCAAGGCTTCGTAAGCTTTGGGCGGGTTACAGGCGCCCAGGATTTTGTATTTCCTGAAATCCACATCCAGCTTTTCCTTTAACTTTTCTTGAATGTCGATTTCGGATAACACCCCGAATCCTTCTTTTTTCAGTTCTTCGGTAACTTTTTCCACAGCCTCGTCAAAGGCGTAGTCTGTTGTTTTTTCGATATAGTATTTCATATTTTTCGTATTTATTCTGCGATTACGCTTTATATATTCTTAAACTAAAAAGAATAAAACCGGACAGGCATTTGATTTATCCTGTCCGTTTTGGGTTTTTACATCAAATCCTTTTTGCGTTCTTCAAATTCCGCTTTATCAATTTCGCCTCTGGCATACCTGTCTTTGAGGATGTCGAGTGAGGATTTATTTCCGGGAAGGTTCGTTTGGGAGTTCTGATTAGTGGCTCTTACCACGAGCCAGATAATCAGCGCCAATGCAATGATGCCGATGATCCACCACCAGCCCATTCCAAGGCCCATTCCCCATCCATGGCCGTCATATCCATTCATCATGATAATACTCCTTTCTTTTTAATGGTGTTCTTCATGTCTTTTTAATGGTGTTCTTCATGATCCTGATCCTCTTGCTGATTCATCATACCGTCCTGGTTCATCATGCCACCAGATCCCATCATCATTCCTTCCTGGTTCATCATCATGTTTTTCAACTGCTCTTTTTGTTCGCCGGTAAGCAGTGCTTTCATTTTACCTGCCGTTTCATAAGCAGCTACTTTCATATCCACTTTGGTATCGGCACACTGCTTCATTTGTGTTTTTACCTCGGCGGCAGATGCATTGCTATGCAACAATTTCTTCATCTGCATTTGCTTTTTTGTTAAAGTAGCCTTGTAGTCTACCTGTTCTTTTTTAAAGGCCGTTTGCATATCAATCATCTGATTCACCTGCTCATCGCTGAGCGACAATTGTTCCTGCATGGCGGGCAGCTTATGTACCATCATCATGTATTTTTTCATGGGCATTTGCTGCTGCATCATTTTGCCGCACATGGGGCACATTCCATTGCCCATCATGCCTCGTTGCATCATTCCTTGTTGTTGCACTGATTGTTTGTTGTGCATCTGGCCCATCTGGGCTTCTACCGTAAATCCGCTTAAAAAGAATACGGTTGTTAAAATCATTACTAATTTTTTCATGGTATTTATTTTTAAAGTGTTCTATGTGTTTGTATTTAGTTCTAATAACAATTGTTTTCTTAATACGTAGCTCGTAAAATAATTATGCCAGAAAGGATACGGGAAGCGAAACACATCTTTGCCTGCTGTATTACTGGCTCACAAGTGAACCGGTAAATAGCTGAAAATGAAAACTGTGCAATTATTTTCACAAGACTGTAGAAATAACTCTACAAAAGGTATATTATAAAAATGCGGAAACCTGCTAGATAAAGGTATCCATTGCCGGCAGGTTCCCGCTGCTATGGCCCAAAATCTTTCCTCTTGTTTAGTCTTCCTCTTTTTTTGAATCCTCCTCACGGTCATACCGGCAGCATCCCGGAAGTTCATCATAGGTTTTATCATCCGCCTTTACTTTTTCCGTATCGTGACCTACTTTGGCAATGGCCTTGTGAATCTCTAAAGTTTCCACTTGAGCCGGATCGTATTTTACATCGATCATTTTCGTTTCCTTGTCCCAGTCGGCTGACTCAATACCTTCAATTGATTCAGCAGCTTTTTCAATGCGTGCTTCACACATGCCGCAGTTGCCATACACTTTAAACTCTGCTGTCGCAGTTTGTGCCTGAAGACTTCCCAGACCTAACAGTAGCAGAGCTACTATCAAAATTGATTTCATTGTTCTTTTCATGTTACCTTGTTTTTAAAATGTTTAATTATTCTTTGATTGTTTCTATTGTTCTTTTGTGCCTTCAAACTGATAGCTGACATCAGACTGGCCTCCCGGTACGAGACTGTATGAAAATGTATGGTGTTCCATGTCAAACCCGCCATAATGCATATCGCCCGGCTCGTGTTGCTCATCCATGTGGTGGTTCCAGTCCATGTGGTTGTTGTCGCCCATCATGTGGTGGTCTTCATCCAGGCGGTGGCCGTATTCATTGTTAAACTGCTCACCGGTAAGGCAAACCATTATACTGTCAGCATTTTCATAAAGGTTCAGCATGAAGGCCGTGTCGAGGTGTTCACTCATCATGTTCAGTTGTACCGTGCTTTCGTCAACCTTCGTGATTTCGAGGATTGCATCATTGCTGTTGGCAGGGTCGTCAGATGGCGTAATGCTGCCTTTGTACGTTCCGGTTACTTCCGATGTTAAGTCGGCCGGGTTTTCGTTTTTATCCTTTTTACAGGATGTAAAAAGCAAGGGGATTACGAATAATGCGGTGATTAAAATTAATTTTTGATTTTTCATTGTTTGAATTTATTTAAATGTTTAGAATTGATTTTTATTTATTTCTTAGTCGCAAGGCATTCGATATAACGGATACCGAGCTGAAACTCATGGCGGCAGCAGCAATAATGGGGCTTAGCAAAATGCCGAAAAACGGGAAAAGCACCCCGGCCGCCACCGGCACGCCGAGCGCATTGTAAACAAAGGCGAAAAACAGGTTTTGTTTGATGTTCCGCATCACTTTTTGGCTGAGTTCCCTTGCCCTGACAATGCCGTTCAGGTTGCCTTTTATCAGTGTGATCTCGGCACTTTGCATGGCAATGTCGGTACCGGTGCCCATAGCGATGCCCACGTTGGCCTGTTCAAGTGCCGGGGCATCGTTTATGCCGTCGCCGGCCATGGCAACAATATGGCCCTCTTTCTGGAGCGCCAACACCTTGTTGTATTTGTCGTCGGGCAGGCAATCGGCCTGGAAGCCGTCCAGCCCGAGTTCGTCAGCAACTGCTTTGGCCGTAAACTTATTATCGCCGGTAAGCATATGCACTTCGATGCCTACCTTTTGTAATGCTTTAATGGCTTTGGCCGAGCTTTCCTTAATTTTATCTGAAACACTGACAACCCCTTCCACTTTGTTGCCGATCATCAGGTATATGACTGTCTGGGCTTTCAACTGCCAGTCTTCCACAAGTTTTTTGCTGCCCTCGTCAAGCGTAGCTTCAAAATCTTCCATCAGTTTATGGTTACCCAAACCGATGCGTATTCCGTTGTACCTGGCTCTTACTCCTTTTCCGGTAACGGATTCAAAGTGGTTTAGTTTAAGTAGTTCAATGTGCTTTTCTTTCGCACCTGCAACAATCGCATCCGCAAGGGGGTGCTCGCTGTTGGCATCAATTGAAGCCGCCAGTTTTAAAATTTCGTCGTCAGGCAAAGCACCGAACGACTGATAGCTTTTCAGGCTGGGTTTCCCTTCGGTGAGGGTTCCGGTCTTGTCAACAATGAGGGTGTTTACCTTATTCATTTCTTCGATGGCGCGGGCATCCTTTACCAGCACACCCGATTGGGCACCGCGCCCGGTACCCACCATGATAGACATGGGTGTGGCCAGGCCGAGGGCGCAGGGGCAGGCGATGATCAGCACGGCAACCGCGTTAACAAAAGCATATACATAGGCAGGCTCGGGACCCCAGATTGCCCAAACAACAAAAGTGACGACAGCAATGGCAATCACAACCTGAACGAAATATCTTGCCACCGTATCGGCCAGTTTCTGGATGGGTGCCCGCGAACGGCTGGCCTTGTTCACCATTTCGATGATCTGCGCCAGCAGGGTATCGCTTCCTACGTTCACGGCTTTCATTTCAAACACGGTTTTACCGTTGATGGTGCCCCCGGTTACCTTGTCGCCTTTTGATTTTTCAGCAGGAATCGGCTCACCTGTGATCATGCTCTCGTCAATTACCGCGGAGCCTTCTTCGATCACCCCGTCAACCGGCACTTTTTCGCCCGGTTTCACTTTCAGGATGTCACCCGCTACAACCGCTTCGAGTGGGATTTCTTCTTCTACCCCATTGCGGATAACTCGGGCAACAGGCGGTACGAGTCCCAACAAGGCTTTGATGGCCGAGTTGGTTTTGCTGTGGGCCCTCAATTCGAGTACCTGGCCCAGCAACACCAGGGTTAAAATAACGGCTACCGCTTCAAAATAAATATGGACATTTCCCTGGTCGTCAAGAAACTGAGGCGGGAAAATGCCGGGTAGCAGCAGGGCGAAAACACTAAAAACGTATGCCGCGCCAACGCCGATAGATATTAATGTCCACATATTAGGTGTCCACCTTACGATTGAACTCCAGCCCCTTTTGAAGAAAACCCAGCTTGAGTAAAACAATACAGGCGTTGCCAGCACAAACTCAATCCAGTTCCATATTTTTTTCGGCGCCAAATATTCGGGATTAACAAAAGGAATATATTCTGACATGGCGATGATAAGCACCGGAACCGATAAAACAACGGCCACCCAGAATTTTTTTGCCATCTTTTTGTAGGCTTTCTCTTCTTCGCTTTCCACATCTCCTTTTTCGGGAACCAGGTCCATGCCGCATATCGGGCAGCTTCCGGGTTTGTCACGCTTGATCTCGGGATGCATGGGGCAGATGTAAATGGTATCACCCGAAGGTTTGGCGCTTTCCTCCTTTTTGAGGTGCATACCGCATACGGGGCAGTCGCCCGGCTTGTCGTAGGTTTTGTCGCCTTCGCAGTGCATGGGGCAGTAATAATCACTACCCGGAGCAGGAATATTTTTAACCGACTGCACCTGTTTATGTTGAGCCTGGTGACTTTTATGATCATGCTGTTTTTCACTTATGCTCCTTTCCGGAACTAGTTTCATTTGGCAAACAGGGCATTTTCCCGGCGCCTCATATGTTTTATCCCCCTCACATTTCATTGGACAAGCAAATTTATTTTCCATCGTATTTTCCATATGTTTTAATTTTTTCAAAAGTATTATGAACCAGGCTCCTAACAGTTACACAATTATGGAAATGATTTACACTACTTTTTTATTTGAGGCCGAACTGTATTCTCTGAGACAGCCAATGTCAGTGTTCACTAAATTGCAGCGATGCCCTTCTCATCTGTTTTTATTTTATAAACTTCGTCTACCGGGGAAATAATGATCATTCCGTCACCCCGGTATCCTGTCCTGCCGTTTTCGCGAATAATCTTAACCACAGTATCAACGTTTTTTTTCTCGACCAGGATTTCCAGTTTGATCACCCGGTAGGCATCGGCAAAAGGGTATTTCTCGCTTATATGGTCTTTTTCATGATCGGAATACTGGCCTGTACCTTCACCTTCCATAAAGGTCATGCAACAATATCCGGCCTCATTAAGTGCCTTGTAAACCTCTTCAGTTTTTCGGTATCGTATGTATGCTTTTATTAATTTCATGACTTTAAATTTTAAGTTCGTAAACCATTTGTTTAGTGATGAAGCAAAATCTCAGTGCCTTCTCTACTATAATAACTCTTTGATTTCGCCGCATGGTGCCACTTTCATACCCGTGTATGGGTTTTTAATGTCCATTGTATTGCTTATCCAGTAAGCACCGGCATCATCAATAGCATTTGAACAATACACAGCATATAAATCGCCTTGTTTTAATCGGAAGCTTTTGATGGTGCAATACATAATCTCTGATATATGGCTGAAATAGGATCGTTTACCCTCCAACCCTTCTACATGCCGCATCTCCTGCAATTTGTCATTATATAATCTGAGGTGGTCTTCCCAGGCTTCCAGCCCCTCACCGTCCAGTTTTTCGGGTTTAACTTCTTTAATTTTGCCGTTCATGACACTGATCGCTTTATCGGTGGCAACAACATCATCGTTTACCAGCGCATCTTTCATCAACAGATAAGCATCAATTACCTCTTCGAGTTCTGACTGTGTCTGTTCGTTTACGCGGTACACCTCATTGAGTATTACAATATTCTTATGTGCAAAATTATCGGCGAGGTTGTTGTGTTGCTTGTGCATTTGAGTTGAGCCGTTGTTTTCGGTCAGGCCTTTTAATTTTTCCTGTTCACCATCCCGTTTATTGCCCCCGGCACATGATGCGATAGCCAGTAAAATTATGAGGCCTCCTAAGTGAAAAAATTTAATTTTGAATTTCATGAGTAATATTTTTTGGTAATTGTAAATCCTTGCTATTATTGTTTTTTAGCAGTAACATTATACAGTGAAGCAATTACTGCTCCTGTTAACCAACCCAGAATAAATATTTCCACAATGCCTAACAAAGCTTCCCAAAACGGCACATTCATCCGTATGATTGAAGAAGTATCTAACCCGTGCAACAGGTTGTTGAAAAAGTAAACAGTACCTGATTGACCCACTGTGGCCATTAAAATGATACATCCCAGGTACAGGATTGCCCCGGTTAAACCGAAAGCCAGTCCAAATCGTTTAATGTGTATCGTGTTCATGATTTTAATTTTTAAATTGTTATTCACTATTTATATTTTCTCTCCTGACGCAATGTATGTTGAGCCGAAATAGTATTCATCAAAAAGTCTTTAGTTTGAGGTGCTTTTTCAAAGATTCCCATGCGTGGCGGTCCTTTAATTCGCAGGTACCGCCATGTGGTTTGTTGAACAACATCAGCATTAATTTTGAAAATCACGTTGGCCAACCTTCGGGCTTCTTGAAAACAAGAAACAAAGTAATCAAACACTGAACAGTACTGTTGTCCAGAAACCATATGCAAATCCACCATTATCTGTTCCGTGCATTATCGTTAAATTAATTTTCATATACTTTTTGATGTGCTGCTTTGCGCTCTTCCCTTACGCTGCGGATTATTACCCTGTCGCCCTTGTCGTATGTGAAGTAGCTCCATATCCAGTTAACAGCTATCAGTAATTTATTACGTATGCCCATAATGCTCATCAAATGGACGAATGACCAGAGAAGCCATGCAAAAAATCCGCTGAACCGCCTGTTGTTTATTGCAGCCACGGCCTTTTTCTTTCCGATGGTTGCCATCGAACCTTTGTCACGGTATTCAAAATTCCGCAATGGTTTATCGTTGATAATAGCCATCAGGTTATCAGCAAGTTTACGACCCTGCTGAATGGCCACCTGGGCTACCATGGGATGTCCGTTGGGGTAAGTGTTTTTAATAGCGGCAACATCTCCTATTGCAAAAACGTTATCGTAGCCAATCAGGCGATTTCTCTGATCAACCATAATCCGGTTTTGTTTGTTTAACAAAGTACTATCCAGTCCAACCGGAACATTTCCTTTAATACCGGCTGTCCATATCAGTGTGGCTGCATTGATAACGTTCGCTTTATCGAGTGTTACCAATTGTCCATCAAATGCTTTTACTGACGTATTGAGCTGCACATTTACTCCCAATTTTTGGAGATATAGAAGCGTTTTTACCGAAAGTTTTTCAGGCATATCCTGCAACAATTTTCCGGAAGCTTCCAATAAATAAATATTTATACTGGTATTTCTGAGCTCAGGGTAATCCTTGGGCAACACATATTTCCTGAACTCGGCCAAAGCACCGGCCATCTCAACCCCGGTCGGACCACCGCCAACAATCGCCACGCTACTCAGCGTTTCCCTTTCCTCTTCATTACAGCTAATGACTGCTTTTTCAAGGTTCTGAAGAAGGAAACTGCGGATATCTAACGAATCGGTTACTGATTTGAGGCCAAACCCGTATTTTGCCACACTCTCGTTACCGAAAAAATTAGTAACACTTCCTGTTGCAATAACCAGGTAATCGTAATCAATGGTTCCAATATTTGTTTCAACCTTATTCAACCGGGTGTCAACTCTTATCACTTCGGCCATGCGGAACAATACATTTTTATAGTTTCTGTAAATTTTCCGGAAAGGGAACACAATGTTGTCCGGTTCAAGACCACTGGTAGCCACCTGATAGAGCAGGGGCATAAACTGATGAAAGTTTTCTTTGTCAATCAATATTACCTGCACGGCTTTGTTTTTCAGCTGTTTGACAAATGATATACCCGCAAAACCACCTCCAATTACCACTATGCTCGGAAGGTTTGTTGCAGGAACACAGATCCGGCCCTTTTCATAGCAGTTTATATTATCATTACATTGCATGGTTAAAACTTTTGCATTGTTTTTACAAAACAATAATTGGCGGTTTGTAAAAACTCAACAATTTTGTCTATTTGTTCTTTCGTCATATAATTGCATTTAGTCATTTACCCTGGCCAGCAATGATTGTACCACCTGCACATGGATTTCGTTGTGTAGTCCGGCTTTTTGGTATTCTTGAAAAACTTCATCTAAGTCATCCAGACTGAGCGTAAAAGTTAAAGTCAACAAACATGCACTCGATGTTCCCTGCACACGGTGAATAAGATTGCCACTGCCGATTATATGGTTATCTCCGGGATAAATCGTTCCTTCCACCACGAAATCAAGAGGAGGGTGTCCTGTTGTATTTATATAATCAAGTCCCAGTTTACCTTCGAATGTGATAGATTCAGGTTCCATATCGTTTAATTTTTGTTGTATGGAATCGTTATTGGAACGCAAAGCCGGTATTTCCTGCTTAATCATTACCTTTCCTGTTTCATAATCAAGCAGGATGAGCAGTTCTTTCGCTTTTAAATCAACGGACTTGCCTTCCTGGTGCACCGTTACGATCAGCAGTCCGGAAGATGTTTTGTACATTTCCTGTGCACTGGCATCTAACAGATTCATCGCCAATAAAAGAATCAGAATAATGACTGTTTTGATAAAGTGGTTCTTATGTTCAGTAACTGTTTCCATGCAGGGATAGTTTTGCTTTTTAAACCGTGAAGTGAAATGAAGCAACGTTTAATTCTTTTTTTAGCGGAAACCCAATGTCCTTTAGTACGGTTTTAAAAGATTCAATGCTGAACCTTTTAGGGTTGTATTCAATGTATAAATTACGGGATTCGAGGCACATACTGATCATCCCTTCTATTCTTAATAATTGTTTTAGTTGAGACCTAAAAGCATTTTGTTCATATTGGGTGAGAATTTTTTCAGTTTTCATCACCTTTAGTCTATTCATCGTTTTCATGATTCTTAATTTAAAAGGTTAGTAATTTGTTATTTATATTCAATCCTGTTCTTCATTTTTAGTCAGGTTTTGGCTGCACTTTGCAATCCGCCAACTCCTTGACTTTGCAATGAGCACACGCAGCATTTTCGTCGGTGCTGTTCGTATCAAGGTCGCACGATTGCCCAGCCACGGAGGCGTTTTTATCGAAAAACATTTTTAAACCCATGGCTGCCATAAAAAACCCGGTAATGATTATTGATAGTATGATCAGATATAGCCACATCATGTCGTTATTATTTAAAGATTAATTCAATTTTATTTATTTACCACAGCAAGATAGAGGATGCCCTCCGAATGCTTCTTTGTTGTCATGGCCCAGTTTTTCGATCAGCTTTTTAAATATTCCCGGTTTATCATTTTCCTGTTTAAACGGAAAACCGGCCTCTGTCAGGGCATCATGGATCATCTCATCAGAAAGGACCTGCCGGTAATACTCTATGCTGGCCAGTCCGGTTTCAACGCTTATCGATGTGACACCTTTCATCTCTGTGAGTTTGATCCGTATTTTTTTTACCTCATCCTGGCTAAGCGTCCGCTCAGGATGGAATACTATGCTCGATGTTATTGCATTCATGTTGTTCGTATTTAAGGTTAGTCAATTTGGTCATCAAATCCATAAACTTCCAGAAGACGTTTACTTTTCAAGCCATCAGGTTGTGTTTTGTAAACGAGCAATTTGTTGTTACCATTGGTTGACAACAGCTTGTAATCACTCGCCTCGGGCACTTTCAAAAGAAAATTACCGCTTTCATCAATTACATTCACCGTAAATATCTGCCTGGAATGGAATCGAGAAACATCCTCTATTGGATAAGTCCGGTGGTAAAAACACGTAAATAGTATGGTAAGCTGCTGCCCATCTTCGTCAGAAACGCCCTTGATAATCGTGATTTCATCAATTGAATGGCCTTTTGGGACCGGGAGGTTAATTGATTTCCAAAGCGAATTGTCGGTACTAAATACCAAAAGTTTGTTTTCGTCTGGATCAAGTTTAAAAAACTTAAGGGTTCCGTCAGATAGTTGCATTGCCTTCATGTTGGCGTCCAACTTTCCTTCGTACGAAACTTGAGCAAAGCCGATGTCGGTGGCAACCAATAATATTTGTATGATTAAAAGTACTTTTTTCATGATACTTGTTTTTAGTAATTTATAGTGAATTTTTAGTGAATGCATCGTAGTTTCCGATGCAGTTCCTATTACATTTTACCCACTTTTAATCTTATTGAATAATTAAAGGGAAAATGAATTAGGGTTGCCAGGGTACATACAATCCTGTTACAAAAGGTAGGATTGAATTTTAGCTAGAAACAAATGAATCGCTGGTGGGTGTGCCGGATCCGTCAGAGAGTTCACCACAACAAGTTGATCGGCTAGTTTTTCTGTTAAATTCAAAGTGGGTGTATCGAACAACATCGTTTCGAAAATGCTGATAACTGTATTTACCGGTTGGGTAAAATCAATGTCGAGAATGAAAGTTTCATTTTCGTTGTGGCAGCAATTATCTGCCTCTTCATCACAGCAATTGTCAGCAGGAATATCAACTTGCACAGAAACTAATTCGCCATTGCAATAATGCCTGGTGATAACAAAACCAACCGTTGTTAAAATTAACAAGGTTGCTATCGCTATATATCCTATTTTTTTGATCATGGCCTAATTGATAAACAAATGTACTATCCTATTATCAATTAAGTGTTACAGAATTATGGATTTGATTTACGTTTTATTTGAATCTGGAATATTTTGTTTCGTATCAGTAATATTAATTCAGTTCATCATTTATTATATGCATGTCTTTTTCTAAATGAAGCAATTTTACACTTTTGTAATAAACGTAGGGTGTCAGGAATATATCATTCAGCAACAACTTTTTTTTTGCTGTATCGAAGGGCATTTTACAGAGCCAAACGAACAATATACGCAACAATCACCTTGCTTTGGTTTTAAAACGGTATGGCAATTTTTGCATTCATAAAAGAATTGACATGAATCTGTTGGTATGTTTTCTTTCTGCAGAAAGCCACAATTTGGACAGCTTATTATTGATTCTAAAATTACTTCCATGTCTATTTACCAAGTTTCAATATCCTGAAAGCCCCCCTAACCACGATTAAAAATACAATTGCCCCAATGATTAAATCGGGATATTTTGATTGGGTCAACAAAACCAATACACCGGCAACAATAACCCCGGTATTGATAATTATATCGTTTGATGTAAAAATCATGCTGGCTTTCATGTGTGCTTCTTTGCTCTTTGACTTTTGCAACAGGTAGAGGCAAACAGAATTGGCAATCAATGCCAGTATTGATACAATAATCATGGTTTGAAAATCCGGCACTTCTTCAAAACTGATGAACCGCCGAATAACCTCCGAAAGACCCAGCAGGGCAAGTGCCAATTGAAAATAGCCGCTCATCCGGGCTACTTTTTTCTTGCGGATTACCGTTGAACCAACCGCCCAAAGGCTAAGGCCATAAACAAAAGCATCTGCCAGCATATCCAGCGAATCGGCAACCAAACCCATTGATTTTGAAATAAAACCCGTGGTGATTTCAATGATAAAAAAAGCAAAATTGATAATCAGAACTGTCCAGAGGAGTTTCGATTGTACTGATGAATCGTCCTTGAACTCATTCTGTTGGACAACAATAGTTTCTTTGTGTTCAGTGCCTAAATTGAGTTCTTTCAGATGTTGTTCTATTTCCTCATTTTCTTCTGAATGAAATACAGTGAGCTTCCGGTTTTCAATATCGAACACCAAACCTTTAATGGCGGATAGCCCTTCCAGTTTCATCCTGATAAGGGATTCTTCGGAGGGGCAATCCATTTTTGAAATATAGAATGTTGATTTCTTCAAAGTAAAAAAAGAGATTGGTTTATAAATTCTCTAAAAAGAATCAGGCGCTCCGGTTAGATGAAAGAACACCTGATTTTCCATTAAATTATTGAATTGAACCAACAAACTGTTGAGAGTAACTGCTTGAAGAGGTCT
>SWBW01003777.1_pt1 | contig 12760 bp, 9 predicted proteins | sample 4693041 | NCBI WGS metagenome assembly SWBW01 (sample SAMN10267271, study PRJNA491770) | bioreactor metagenome | isolation source: DHS bioreactor inoculated with marine methane seep sediment | place: Japan: Omine Ridge, Nankai Trough | collected 2006-05-06 | reverse complement strand
GAGCCCAGTGTCGATGAATGGCTGGAAGCGATCGACCGCTACCACCTGAGTGAGCGGCTTGGCGATGTGGCCACGGTGACTGAACCGAACCCAGAAATGCGCGAGTTGTTGATCGAGCAATGGGATCAAGACCTTGCTGACGACGACGCGGCGATCGATCGCATTGAGCACTACCTCGATGAGCGGCTATGGTGGTTTGATGGCAAGGAACTTGAGACGCTGCAAGACACGTTGACGTATATTCAGAACAACGGCGACCGGATGCGATATGTCACCATACGCGAGGCAGGCCTTCCTATAGGCAGTGGCATAACCGAAGGGTCGTGTAAATCACTGACGGGGACGCGCGTGAAACGCAGCGGCCAGCGGTGGCATGATGCCGGCGTCTCTGCTGTGCTTACGCTGAGAGCGATCCATCAAAGCGAAAGGCTGCCTCGCTTTTGGACCCATTTGAGTCGGCGCTATATTGCGAAAGTGGAGAAGGCTGCAGCGTGATCGTGATCCGAGCGCGTTCCACACCCCTCGAATCTCTGCTACAACGGTAGCACTGGTCGCTACAGCTTTGAAATCGACCCCGATTCGATGCCCTCCTCCTAGTCGTCCTCGAGTTCGAGTTGGTGCTGGCAGGCGGCTGTGCAGGTTGACGATTCGGGGAGCGGGGGTAGGCGATTGGCGAGAACGTCAACCAACGCCTGTGCTACAGCTTCGGCTCGGGCGGCTCTTCCCTGGCGGCACCGTCCGCCCGCAAGGCCTTGACCACACGCTCGAAGGCCGCCTCGAACTTGTCGTGGTCCTTCCATTCGATGAAGTCCGAGATCTTCCGTTCTCGCAGTATGCTGGCTTTGCCGCGGACGGAGTCCGAGAGCACATAGTCGTCCAGGCGAACCGGAATCAGGGCGAGCTGCTCAGACCCCTCCTTCATCAGCCGGCGTTCTTTCTCGAAGGCCTTTTCCAGCTCTTTGTCCACCCACCAGGATGTCAGCGACGCCTCCGAACAACAGAGGAGGACCTTGTCCCAGAGCTTGATGCCCCGGTCTATCCCTCGATAGATGTCATCACCGGGAAGAAGCTGGTGCTCGTCGAGCCAGCAGCGGATCCCCTTGCCTTGGAGCTGGTCGTGAAGCCGTCGTGCGAAGGCCTTGTCCACGTGGCTGTAACTGATGAAGCAGGAGTAGAACTCGATTGGCTTCCCGATGAGGGAGCGAAAGTAGGCGATATCGCCCTCGGTCAGGCCGCAACCGCGGAAGAAGGTTTTGACGGCGCCCTGGTTGCCTGGGAGGTCGGCGAGGTCCTGGGCGGTGAAGTGCAGGTGCTAGTGGAGACCAGGCTGGGCCATTGATTATAGACCTCCGCCAACCCTTTCGTGTCGGCCAAGCTCAAATCTCCAACGGTAGTACCACCAAAATGGGTTTCGTTGAGGTAGACCCCGCCGAGGTAGGCCCCGCTTATGTTGGCGTTGCGGAGGTCGGCCGCACTGAGGTTGGCTCTGACGAGGTTGGACCGGCGAAGGTTGGCCTCCCTGAGATCGGCCCTACGGAGGTCGGCCCCGCCGAGGGCGGCCCCGAAGAGGGCGGCCTTGTGGAGGTCAGCCCCGTGGAGGTTGGCCGCGATGAGGTTGGCCGCGATGAAGTTGGCCGCGATGAAGTTGGCCCCGTGGAGGTTGGCCCCATGGAGGTTGGCATGCTGAAAATCCCGCTCTCCCTCAGCGTACGCCCTCAGCAACTCTTCTGCGCTCTTGACCGTCATGGGCATCCCCTCGCGTGTCCTCAGAATGCTTGGACCGGAGCCGGGGGTCAACCTGGAGGAGGCTGCTAGCGGACTGGTTTTGGGGTGGCAGAAAGTGGTGGGCCGGCTGGCAGCATGACCATGGACACACTGCTCCGTGCTCCGCCAAATCCGTCGCGTCGCTGAACAGGCTGACCTGCTGCACGGCGAAACCGAGGACCCCAACGCTCTCGCCATTGGAGACGTGCTCTGGAAGGTTTGGGCTGCAGCAGCGCGCGCACCGATGGCAAGGAGGACGACGCGGCCTACGGCGCCGCTGAGGCGCTGTCAGACGCACTGAACACCAGGTCAGGTGATCCCAGGGCGATAACTATCCTTGATGCCCGAGGCGCTCGGCGAGCTTCACTAGCAGCTTGAGGTCGGCCGCGGATAGCTCTTCGATGGACTTTCCGAGTATCTTGGCCTGGGTTGTCCACGCGCGCTCGCCGGCCGGGAGCTTCATCCCCGCGGCCCAACCCGTGAAAAGCTGCCCCAGCGGTACACCGAGGGCCTTCGCGATCTGGTCCAGCTTGTCGATGCTGGGCTGTCGTTGGCCGATCTCGATGCGCGCCAGGTAGGAGGTGTCGGCCTCGATTTGCTCGGCCAGGACCTCCTGGGTCATGCCGGCCTTCTTGCGGAGGCTGGCAATCCTCTTGCCGATGTCCTTGCAGATGTCGGGGACTTTGCGTTGCTCGGCCACGGCGCTCGCTCCTTGACCAGTGGTACAGGGGCGGTGCCCCACGGACCATTGCCCCAGGGGCAGCAGACTTGACCAGGCGAGTGCCTCGCACCTACTATATCAAGGGGAAGGAGGAACCAGATGCTACACGGTCCGAAGTTGGTTGAGTTGCTGGGATTGATCTGCGTTTTTGCTGTCACTGCATGCGGAAGCGAAGAAACGGGCACCACCTGCTTGAGCAACACGGAATGCCCAGCGGGTACATACTGTAGTCCCACCGGAAAGTGCACCTACGAATGCAAGACGGACACGGACTGCTCTGGTGGAACCTGCAACATCCTCGGAAAGTGCGTGACCACGCAGGTGGACTCAGGCCCGCCAAAGCAGGACGGGGCCCCCAACAAGTGTGGCCCTTCCACCTGCGCGGGGTGTTGCGTAGGCGACGTCTGCCAAACAGGCACGACGACGAGCGCATGCGGCAAGGGAGGTGCTAACTGTACGGCATGCACAGGCTCCGCGGTCTGCACTAATGGTGCGTGCACGGTGGCGCCGTGCGGCCCCAGCAACTGCGCCGGGTGTTGCAGCAGCAACACTTGCCAGACTGGAACAATTGTCAATGCATGTGGCAAGGGAGGCGTAGCCTGTGCCATTTGTCAGTCTGGCCAAGTCTGCTTGCAGAGCCAGACCTGTGGTAAATGTCAAACCAACAAGGACTGCGACGCTAACTCAGTGTGCTCTACTGCAACTGGGTGCGAGTCGGCCTATAACACTATCTACTTGATATCAAACGTGAAAGCCAAGGTGAACCAGTTCAACTATTCAACGGTATCAACCGGTGCGGTTTGGGATCCCCTCGACTTTCCAGATCCATACTTCTACCTAACGGTAGGTGGCAAACCGAACTTGAATCTGTCGGCAGTCATCCAGAACACGCTCACACCATCTTGGCCCACACCGGGCATTACCTTCACCGTGAAGAAAGGCGAGTCGTTCCGAATCGACGTGCTGGACCAAGACGCGCCAGCAGCTGAATTCATCGGTGCCGTGGAATGGAAGACTGAATTAGACCTCGCAATTCTGAAAGCTGGGAGCTTCTCGTTCAAGTCGACGAACTCGAAGTACGGCCTTCAGGAGCTTTCATTCTCCATCCTTGCGTTCTGAGTCTGCTTCTTGCTAGGAACGCAACACGAGGAGATTTGGAGTTCATTTTTCTCTTAGAAACCACAACGGCAGCACCTTCCTCAACCACGCACACCGAAACCCCTCTACCCTGTAAACTCCACCACCCGTCCCAGTCCTCGTCCCAGGCTCCAGAGTTCCGTCCGGGTGTCGCAGGCTCATCGAATACGGCACGTATTCGGCAAATTGATGTGCAGTATTCATTTGGGATACTTTTTTCCGGCCGCGAAATGGAAAACTGCACCATGACTGTAGAAGCGTCGAGTAGGTTGTTTTCCTTTGATATAGTTCTTCAACTGCGGCTATCCGGTAACACTTTGTTGTCGATATTGGTCTGCAAAAAGCCAGAAAATCCCAAATGTAGCGTCAGGCCCCCGACGGAACTCTGGTGCACTGACACTCCGAGCTATCCATCCTAGCGAGCGCCTCCCTCGTTTCTGGAGATCCTTCTCACACTGCTACACCGCGCGAATCCCTCATTGGCTCGGATATTCCCACACTTTTCGTTACACCAACCGGCTCAACAACCAACATTGTCAATTGTCAGGGCCACGACTTACCGAACGGGTACTGGTAGAATGCCTTCTGTCACATTGGCACGTTTGTCGAGGAGCGATTTGAGTTTGAGAAGGGAGGATGTAAGAATGAAAGCAATTAGTTGGAAAGCGACGCTGACCGTGCTGTTCACCGTTTGTGTCAGCACCAGTTGCTCCTTTCAAGAGCAAGATCCTCCAGGGGACTCCAAGTCACTGGCCGACACGGGCAAGCCAGACGGCCCTACACTGGCCGACACGGGTAAGCCAGACGGCCCTAGTGACGATGGTCCTATCGAAGACACGGGCAAGATCGATGTTCCCGTCTCGGATGGCCCAGTCGCCGACTATGTAACCGACATCTCTGTCTCTGATGGCAAAGGTTGCACGGGGTGTTGGACTGGTTCGACCTGCCTCCCTGGCAATACGGTCTCGGCCTGCGGTGACAATGGTGCCAACTGCACCAGCTGTTCTACATCGGACGTCTGCAAGAACCCGGTCTGCAACACTGGGGGAAATTGCGGCATGACCAACAAGCTCAATACTGCCATATGTCCGGGTGGCAAGTGCTTCGGCGGTAGCTGTTGTAAGGGCTGCTGGTCTGGCTCCACATGCGCTGCCGGAAACACCGTCTCTGCCTGTGGGGCAAACGGAGATAGCTGCGTCAACTGCGTGGATCCTGGTGTCTGCAAGCATGCCATCTGCTCCAGTGGGACCTGTGGCAGCGCCGACGATTCCAACCTCTCTAGTTGTGTAGGCGGACGATGTACTAGCGGTTCTTGCTGTACTGGATGCATCAGTGTTGGCCCCATTTGCAGGTCCGGGACCAGCATCATCTATTGCGGGTCTGGAGGGGCAATCTGCACTGCCTGCGTCGACCCAGGAGAATGCAAACACCCCACCTGCTCCGGTGGGAGCTGTGGTGTTGCCAATGATGCTAGCGGGACTTCGTGCAGCACCGGCTCGGGCAAATGCATGGACGGAATTTGCTGCACAGGCTGCTGGACTGGGTCCAGCTGCGTCTCCGGGACTACTACTAGTTTCTGCGGAGACAACGGCAACTTCTGCTCATCATGTCCCGATCCGGGCACCTGCCAGCACGCCACCTGCTCCGGAGGGACCTGTGGCAGCGCCTACGACACCGCCGGCACATCCTGCTCTGGGGGCACCTGCCATGGCACCGCCTTCTGCTGCACCGGCTGCTGGGACGGCACCACCTGCGAGCCGGGCGTGGCCGACATAAAATGCGGCAACGGTGGAGTGACCTGTCTGAATTGCCAGGGAGGGACCAAATGTGTCAGCTACACCTGTACATTGTAAATGTTCGGGAACTCCGGGGTCATCGTGGCTGATCCAACCTTGTTGACAGACCCGCATAGATGCACAAGTCAGCAAGTAGTCTAGAACCGTATCAACATCATCACACTTTTTTCCATTCCAAACATAGGGGCCACGGCAAATTGATGCCATTCCACTTTGCTATCAACCTCTTCTTCAAAATCAATATTTCTACCCTCAATGTAGTACAGCACAACTGATACTACAGCCAAAGCTCCTGCCACTGCCCACATGACGTTTGCTCCAGTCATTTTCTCTGGAATTGACTCTTCAAGTTCATCAAACCGTTGTCGGTCATTTGTTTCTTTATACTCATCATAGTCTAGGCAAAACGAAGCGCCTAGACCAATTGCTGCCGTAGCAGACGCCAAGGCACTTCCAGCTACTATCCAGGTCCACAACCTCCCTTTGAACGACCAGCACCATCCGCACACATCATCGTCAACCTCATCGTCAACATCATTCGATGTGCTGTTATGCCTCCCAATATGTCTTTTGTGGCCCCAATCATCACCCTTGTCCTTTGGGTCAGTGCTTTTTGTGTCTTCCCTGTCAACACCAGGTGCTACAGCAAAGGACCTTGGAGGAAACACATTCTTTTTGCCATAATAGATGATTGCTATTCCTCCGTACCTTTTTAAGCCACCGTGAGTGTACGCCTCGATTTGGTATTTTCCCACAGGCATCCTTCTAATAAGCGGCGTGCTCCCCACCTTCTCCCCATTCAGCATCACTGACAAAGATTCCGCACCAATTGACCTCACTACAATCTCTGCTAGCAGGCTTTTCCGTACCTCCTCCAGTACTTTTGCTACTGTGTTGCCATGTGTATCTGCATTTACGCTTTGAACTGGGTCCACTTTCAAGGCCATTTTGAAGGCCAATGTGGTTTCCCCTTTTCTCTCATTCAAGCGGTGATAGCAGAGGCCAATCCACTTGTAGGCCTCTCCCAGCAATTTCGCATCCTCCGCATGTCTCTTTGACTTTTGAAGCAACTTCAAAGAGTATTCCTTCAGCAACTTCAAAGAGCGTTCTTCGTTGCCTTCGTAATATTGTCTGCGGGCCTCGGAGAACAAATTCGTTAAGCTTGGCCCCGTTGGGACGAGTTTCTGGCCCACATTTGACTGTGCGATTTTGCCAAAATGGCGGGTCCGTCCATCAATCAGCGGGTCTTTGTAACTCCGTGACAGACGCTCGTAACGACGGACTCGTCGCAAAGGATCCTCGCTCAAACCCTCTATATCCTCAGCGCTTGCATGAACAATTGGCAGGAGCAATAGCACGCAGCCAGTCATGATACCGTACAGGCACTTCACAATTCCACACTCCCACAGCACATTTCACCTCTTCAACTTCAATAAATTCAACCTTACTTTCTTACTACTCGCCGTTATCAATACTTTCCTTGAAACAGCGTAGCCTGTTCTTTCTGCAGCGAAAAGATGTTCCCCGAGTTCAAGTTTCAGACACACCTTTGGCTCATCACCGACGATTTTTGTACCATCAACCAAGATATCAGCTGCGCGATTTTTACCATTGACAGACACCAATACACATATTTTCACTGGCCTCCGTCTTGGCTCCGCCTTCACTGTTGGCGCCTTCTTGGCTAGCAGAATAGCAGGTGCCACCATGGTGTCAGGGTAGTGCCTTGGCGCATCAATGGTATCGCCGGCATCCATCCTATCTTCGGACACTATGGCAGCATCTTTTGAATGGCGGATTTGATTGTCACGCTTAACCATCTTCGAAGAATCTAAGACAATCCCAAGGCTGCTCTCACTAGATTGGAATGTGTCTTTTCTTCTTTCATTCATCAATAGTAAAAGCAAGCCAGCAAAGGCGAGACCCGCTGCAATGGCAACTGCCAGCCACTTCGTAGCAAACGCTCTCGCCACTCGCTGAGGAGTGCTGTCATTATTCGAACTATCCGAATAGAGACCTCTCGCACCTTCCTCGACATTCAGAGTTTCGATCTCTTCGTCGGCGGTGTAATCACAAGATTGGCTGGAAACTGTGCTTTCACACTTTGCATCACAGACAATATCTTCTACCCGATAAACAGGTCTTGTATTATGCGAAGCCATGACGACCGGCGCCGCAAGCACCATATGGACGTCTGAGGCAACGTCCTTGCCCTGCAGCTGTTTACAACCTCTTGAGCTACCTGTATTTTCCAGACTGCCGGATTTTGGTTGTTCTCTCGTTAAGGCTCGAGCAAAGTCATCTGCAAAGTCCTTTACCGAGCTTTGGCGATCACCCCTTTCCTTGGCATGAGCCTTGGATAGCACGGATTGAATGCCTTTTGGCAATTCGCAAACAACATCGCCAATAGGCTTGGGGGTGGTTTTGCATATCTTGTACATGATTGACTGAGGCGAATTGGCGCTGAAAGGATGGACGCCAGAAATGCACTGATAAACAATGGTTGCAAAGGAAAAGATGTCAGAACGGGCATCTATTTCAATGTGGGTCCCAAATTGCTCTGGCGACATGTAAGGAAGCGACCCTGGTACACTATCCGCACTTGTGAAACCCCTATTCTCTCCTTGACGTTTTGCTATGCCGAAATCGAGGAGCTTGAACTTGATGCGGTCATCGTTGCCCTTGGCTCTGAAGATATTCGCAGGCTTTAGGTCGCGATGAATATACTCCATTCCGTGGGCTGCATGAAGAGCTGAGCCGATTTGCTCAACAATCTCTCCTACTTCTCGTAGCTCAATCGTTTTACTCTTTTCTAGCCTTTCTTCTAAGTCTTCACCAACAAGCAATTCCATAACCAAATAGTGAAAGTGGTCCCCATTTTCTCCAATAACCACATCGCCAATATCGAACACATCCACGATGTTGGCATGGCGGAGCGATGCGCTGATTTTTGCTTCTTGTTTAAATCGTTCATATGCGAAAGGTGTTCTCTCAAACGAAAAGGGATCGAGAACCTTGATTGCGACCGATTTATTGAGCGCAAGACGATTGGCCCTATAAACATATCCCATCCCCCCTTCACCAATAACATCAAGGACCTCGTAATCCCCAAGCAATTTGCCAACGAGAGCCTCTGGTTTGAAAATCGATGCTGTCCGGAAAATGGGGCTACCCGCTGGTATTGCAGGTTTCTGCTCTGCATTTTCTAATGCCAGGCTATTAGGAGAATTTCCTGAAGGAGACTCATTGGATTTTGATGCATTGGAGTCTTCATCATCCGAGCAGATATTCAACGATTTCGAAATTGCAGCACTGTTGAGCTTTGCTGCTTCGTCATTTTGTTTATGCTCTGCTGTCTGTCTATTTTTTCGATGCGTCATGCAAAACTTCCTTGACCACCCTTTGCATTTATTGGAGTCGAAGGTTGATCCTCGTAGAAACCCTGTTTCGTGGAAAATCGCCCTCTGCAAATGCCCTCTTCGCACATCAAATCAGGTCTTGGAGGCTGAAAACATGGATGGTTTTGGATCCGCATGACTTTTTACGAGCGAATCAAGGTTCGGTCTGATGTAACCTGGCCCCCTGGCCCCCCCCGGTCGTTGTCGAAGTGGCTTAGTAGGCAACTTTTGCACTTTGCGGTCGCGCGTGACTCGGACTGTGACCTTGCCAGTGCGTGGATTCCCTTACACACATTGGAATTATAGTTGACAAGGGCACCTGTAGACACAAGCGGCAGCAGCACCGCTCGCCGATATCAATTACTTCAAGATGAAGTAGTCCCATTCTAACGAATCAAACCACGCATTCGGGGAAGGGTGAAACTGAAGTAGTGGCAATCCCTTCAAACCATATTCCGTGAGCACACCATAGGTATGATCGGCGCAGTTGTTCCCCGGAAATCCAATCACAGAGTAGCCAGCCAACATATTGTTGCGCGCTTTGATAAGCGCGTAATCAGGGAAACACGGATCAAAACACGTGCGCTTGTAGTCATTGTATCCAGGCGCACCATGGACACCTTCTTTCATAGAACAAAGCATGGCTGAATACGTGCCCGTTTTGAACCAGGCATGGTTGTTCATGCCTGGAAGCAAGAGGAGAGCACCCTCAGCATTCTCGGTGGCGCCAAAACAATAAAGGTCATTATGATGAAGTAGGAAACCCCATCCGACATGACCCCGTTTCATTGCGCCAGAACTGCGACAAAAAACGTAAGCCTCCCCGCGCATCCATATCCTCCAATCAGCAGACCCATTTCTTCTCTGTCTGCAGCAGAGCGCCCTGTATGATATCAATCATACGCCTTTAGGGGTCAAATCACAGTCGCGATGATATCAGTATACTTAATTGGGGCACTTGGAACTCGCGCGAATCTCCTATCCCGGTGAAATAGGAATAACAACCTCTTTCTGCGAATGTCCCATGTATTCCAAAGCGCTTGGGTATTTCGTTGTCTTCGGAGCGTGCCCGTTGCTAGTCCCCACGCGACGCGCTGTTGAAGATGGCCACCTCGGCGGGGTGCTTCGAGGCTCGGAACGTTCGGCTACCCGAACCAAGGCAACAGCGCAGATGTGTTCGAAGTGGCTGCGAGGCGAATACAGGGGGTCCTGGGGGCCAGGGCGGCAGGTCCGGCCCCCCTGGCCCCCAGGACCCCTTTCACGGCTCAAGGTTGAGCAACACGACCTTCAAGGAGAAAGTGCAGCACCACGTTGAAGCGACAGTCGCGCCGCAGACTCAGGAGCAGGAAGGTCCCCACAGGCGACATAGCAAGCTCCCTATTTCAGTAGAAGGTAAAGAGGCCTGGGTGAAGCGTTGTTACAGAAAACAGATCGCCCAACAAGCTGTAATCAAACACAAACAACCTGGGCTCGCACTCTAGAGGCTGTGGATTCGATTCCCGCCGCAATGGCCTTAGGACATCGGCAGGACCGAGTCTGATCTGCAGGGGTACAACCTGCAGGAACTGAAGGGGAGGGAACGGAGTTGGCGGCGGAAGCCCGAGGGGGGGCTGTTGAAGTTCAACACGGCTGTGGGGTTGGAACTGGACCTTGCGAAGGGGGCTAGTTTTGAGGGGCAGAACTTCCCCCAACGCTTCCCCCAAATCGGTCCCCGCATGGTGCGTTTTCCCCTGTTTTGTCCTGCCTAACCCATGAATACCTAATGAATACAACAAGACGCGCTGGATTCAGGTTCCAGTGGGGGTTCGAGTCCCCCCTTTCGCATCAACTACTTAGGCCGATCCTTCGGGGTCGGCCTTTTTCTTTCTGTACAGAATTCTGTACGATATTTCGGGTTCTTCTCACTTGATGGTGGGTTTCAGCTGAGACCCCTTTTGCGCGCCGGCTGCAGCAGCCTCTCCCGTCACCGCTCCACCTGAACCTCGTCGTCCCAGGCGTCCTCGGAAAGCCCCGGGGCGTGGAGATTCTCGATCAGCACGTCTGCCCAGGCCTCTTGTGTCTGTGGGCCTAAGACTCCGTCCACCGACGCGGGGTGATCCCAGAGGTGCACCAGGGCGGCCTGGATGGCCTGGACGGCCTGGACGCGGCCCTTGCATGACACGCAGTGATTGGCACGTAGTGATTGGACACACCGCCCCCTTTCGTTGACACCCCGCCCAGGGTGCCAGACTATTGAGCGGTACCAGCTGCAGGGGAGGCACGCATGAACGCAAAGGAAGCTCGGGAGCTCATCGATCAGGTCTGCGCCGAGTTGGACGCTGCCCGGGACCACCCCGGCCAGGCGGCCAGCTTCCTCAAACGCGTGATCCGGCCTGCAGGGCTGGGGCTGCTGATGGGGCTGGGCAGCGCGGGCGCCCTGGCCGGGTGCGGCGAATCCGGCGATCTGTATCGCATCCCCCAGAGCGACGGCTGCTGCACCCAAGACATCGTGCACGGTGCAGACGCCGACGCGGTACTGGATATGCCGCTCATTGACGGCGGCGTCGATGTGTATGGCGTTTACGACGCCCCGCCGGCTGGTGACATGTACGGTGTCCCCGACGCAGGTGTCCCCGACAGCGGCAACAAGAACGGCTAGCGGCCTCCCCTCTCATGCTCGCGCTTTTTCACCGCCTCGGCCTCGTGCCGCGCCGCTGCACCTGGGAGATCACCCTGGCCTGCAACCTGCGCTGCGGCCACTGCGGCTCCCGCGCCGGTGAGGCGCGGCCCGATGAGCTGACCACGGTTGAGGCCCTCAAGGTCGCCGACGATCTAGTGACCATGGGATGCAAACATGTCACCCTGGGCGGCGGTGAGCCGACGCTGCGAGCAGACTGGACCGAGCTGATGGGCCGGCTCGTGACGAGCGGCGTACGCACCTCGATGATCTCCAACGGGCAGTCTTGGACCCGAGAGCTGACCACACGGGCCCTGGAGGCCGGGATCCACCGCATGGGCTTCTCTCTCGACGGACTGGAGCGGACCCACGACTGTGTGCGTCGAGCCACTGATGGCTACCGCAAAGTGCTGGCTGCCATCGACCTGTGCGTTGAGGCGGGGATCGAGATCGTGGCGGTGACCCACATCACCAAGCACAACTTGGCCGAGCTGGAGCAAATCCACACCCTGCTGGAGCGTCGCGGCGTGACGGTCTGGCAGGTCCAGCTCGGCGTGCCGCTGGGCAACCTGGCCGAGGACGCCGAGGCGATCCTGGGCCCTGCGGAGATTCTCGAGCTGGTCCCTCGGCTGGCCGCGCTCAACAAGCGCGACTCCGCGCTGAGGGTCTTCGCTGCCGACAACATCGGTTACTACGGCGAACATGAGCAGTCTATCCGCCCCTCGAGCGCGCGGATCCCCTTCTGGATCGGCTGCCGCGCCGGACTGGAGGTGCTGGGGATCGAGAGCCATGGCGACGTCAAGGGCTGCCTCTCCCTTCCCTCGGAGCTCAACGGTCGCAGTGACTTCATCGAGGGCAACGTGCGCGATCGTTCGCTGGTGGAGATCTGGCACGACCCGGACGCCTTCGCCTACAACCGCCGCTTCCGCCCGGAGCACCTCCAGGGCCCCTGTGCGGGCTGCGAGTTCGGCGAGATCTGCCGTGGGGGCTGCACCTTCTCCTCGGTGGGGCACAGCGGGCAGCCGCACGCCTTCACGCAGTGCTACCATCACCACTCGAACCAAGAATAGAAGATCGGAGGCCACGCTAGACGCGTTTGGTCGCCCGGCGCAGCGAGGTCTCGATGAAGTCTTGGTGCGGTTCGCAGGCGCTGGCGATTGAGCCCTTGCCTGGCCTGATGAGCCCGGCCTCAGTTCGGCTGACCTGATCCGATCCAGTTCGGCTGACCTGATCCCAGACCGAGCTGGACTGCTGATCACACCGAAGCCTCGCGATGCGACGCCGCGAT
>SWBW01008644.1_pt1 | contig 12830 bp, 11 predicted proteins | sample 4693041 | NCBI WGS metagenome assembly SWBW01 (sample SAMN10267271, study PRJNA491770) | bioreactor metagenome | isolation source: DHS bioreactor inoculated with marine methane seep sediment | place: Japan: Omine Ridge, Nankai Trough | collected 2006-05-06 | reverse complement strand
TGGGATAACAATGGTACACCTGGATATGATGAATCAGCAAGATTGGATGATCAGTTATTCAAAGCTGCTCCTTTAGCAGGGTCCGAATTTTGGGATTTCGCAGTTGATCATGTTGATGTAACATTTGAAGTTTGTGCATTCTACAAAACAAAAATTAAAATAGATGTACTATGCTTTGTTCCAAATGACTTTGAGTTATTCGGATTCTTTTGGTTCGAGATTACAGAAATCACTGTAAGAGAAATGTGTCTCTTTGGCGACTTCTGTATTGAAGACCCTTCTATTTATGCAAGTACCGAGTATGCCTCAGGTGGTGGTGTATTTATAGACGAAGCTGCCATTTTTGAAATCAGGGCGCGTCATCAAATTGGTGATGGTCAATTAGCAGATATGGTTGGAACTGATTTCAATAATATGGATTGGGATGGTATCGGAGAACCATTATGTATCCGATATCCTGATTATGATGCTGAAGTGGATTACTATGAGTTTGACCTGTATCTATGGGCCATGGTCGGCAGTACAATGGACTGGGTATTAATAGATACTTATGTCTGGAATGATATCTTTGAAAACACCTATGATCCAGGTACAGATGGCGTTTGGGATTTTGTAGTTGGTGATTGTGTTGCATCCGAATCAAACATTGTTTACCCACCATATGTAAATATACCTGACCCACCTTTATCTGCTGGCGACTTAATTATAACAGAAATCATGCAAAATCCTTCAGCAGTATCTGATGCAAATGGAGAATGGTTTGAGGTTTATAATACAACAGATCATCCTATTGATATGCTAGGCATGACTATTCGTGATGACGGATCTGATAGTCATGTTATAGCAGAAAATCTTATTGTTCCATCTGGTGGCTTTGTAATTCTTGGAAATAATATTGACGACATGACTAACGGCGGAGTTCAGGTTGACTATAGTTATGGGAGCAGTTGGTTTCTTGCCAATGGAGATGACGAAGTGGTCATTGAAACAGAAGATCTATTGGAAATTGACCGTGTTAATTATGATGGGGGACCTAATTTTCCTGACCCGAATGGCGCAAGTATGAGTTTAGACCCAGACTTTTTTGATGCGACAGCAAATGATGATGGTGCTAATTGGTGTGAAGCGACTTCCTCTTATGGAGATGGTGATCTAGGCACACCTGGGATAATGAATGAAGATTGTCCGGTTGAACCTGATCCACCTACTCCACCTACTCCAGGAGATCTAGTTATAACAGAAATTATGCAAAATCCTACCGCCGTTTCAGATAGTGATGGAGAATGGTTTGAAGTATATAATGCAACAGATCATCCGATAGAAATGATGGATTGTGTAATAAGAGATGATGGTTCTGATTTTCATGTGATTGGTAACAGTCTTATTGTACCTGCATACGGATTTGTAGTAGTTGGTAATAATGAAGATCAAGGAAGTAATGGTGGCGCACCTGTTGATTATAACTATGGTGGAAGTTGGTTTCTTTCTAATGGTGCCGACGAAGTAATAATAGAGAACTCTGATTTAGTTGAGATTGATAGAGTTGAATATGATGGTGGGACTTACTTTCCTGATCCTACCGGCGCTAGCATGACGTTGGATCCAACTTTGTTTAATGCAACATCTAATGATCAAGGTTTCAATTGGTGCGAAGCACAATCACCATTTGGAGATGGAGACCTAGGAACACCAGGTACAGGAAATGATTTTTGTTTTGCTAAATAAGGGGGATTCTATTCATATATTTAATTGACTTAATTGATCAACCAATATATTACTGTATTAAAAAGCCGCTTTATTGCGGCTTTTTTTTTATTCCCCCGGATAGCCAATTCATAGATTTGTAACTTTACATACTTTAATGAACAACAAAATGACCAGATTATACGAATACCCCAAACACTTTGCCCGCTTTTACGATACCATATACATGGAAATACGCGATAGCACAGATAAGGACTTCTTTTTAAACAAAATACGTGAAGCCCGGGGAAAAGTGCTGGAAGTAGGTGTAGGCACAGGGCGTTTCTTTAAAACCGCCTTGCTGGATGAGGCAGATATATATGGCATCGACACCAGCCCGGATATGCTGGGTGTATTGTACGATAAAATAGCCACCGAAGATCACCACCGCATCAGCCGGCAAAGTGTGGTTGATTTTAAATTCGATTTCCAGTTTGAGCTTATCGTTGCGCCCTTTCGTGTGATGATGCATGTAATGGAAAAAGAAAACCAAATCAAAGCCATCAACAATGTGTATGACCACCTGGAACCCGGAGGCACATTTATATTCGACGCTTTTGTACCCGATTTGAAATACATCATCAAAGGATTTGAAAACTTTGTGGATTTTGAAGGGGAATATGAAGAAGGGAAAAAACTAAAACGAACCACCTCATCCTACCCCGACCTGATCAACCAAATTATAAAAGCTGAATTTATCCTCGAATGGGAGGATGAAAATGATCAGGTACAAAGTGAAAAATGGATAGTGCCCTTACGGTTTTTCTTCCGCTACGAACTTGAGCACCTGATGGAACGGACAAAATTTGAATCGTACCACATACTGGGTGATTATAAAGGCCGTCCATTAAATGAAAAGTCAAAAGAGTTTATTGTCGTTTGCAAAAAATCCAAATAGTCCGATATTTATGTAACTTTACTTTTTAAAATGCAATGAAAAGGGTATTTCAATTCATATGGGCTAACCTGGAATTATTCTTCTGGATAATCGCATTGATCTATCTCTTTTCAATGAATGCCGACAGCACGCATTTTACCCTCTGCCCTATCAAAAACCTCGGCTTTAACTTTTGTCCGGGTTGTGGTATCGGGCATTCATTGCACCACATCATGCACCTGGATATCCGTGCCTCATTCTCGGAGCATCCCCTTGGCATTTTTGCATTGATTGTTATTATTCTTAGAATATTTACATTAGTTAAAAACCTTTTTAAAACACAAACTTATGGCATCAAAACTTTTACACATGATACCGGGCGTTGAACCCAACGAACTCGTTTATCTCGAAAACCTCACAATAGAACTGACTGAAGAGAAATTGCAAACTTTTGCTACCTTTTATAATACCGAAAGAAAAAAATCAGACACCATCCTTATCGGGGCTGTGATCGGATTGCTGGGCGTGGGTGGTATTCAGCGGTTTATGATCGGCCAGGTTGGGATGGGCATCCTTTACCTGCTCACTGCCGGTTTATGCTATATTGGTACCATTATCGACCTGGTAAACTATAAAAAGTTAACCTTCGAGTTCAACCAGCAGGCGGCCAACGAAGTATACCGTGCTGTTGTAAACATGAAATAAAAGACTAAAACCAGGATTTAATTTTTAGCTTCTTTTCTTTTGAAAAGCAGGAACAAGTAAGCACTGAAAACCACACTTGTGATTAGCTGCAGGTAAATAGGTGTCGAGATCAGTTCGGTATCAAACACGGCAAAGCTGATCAATCCGAATTTTAAAAGATAATAAGCCAGTTTGCTGAGCACGATACTGAGCAGCATCACTGCAAATGCATTTTTCCATTTCTTGCTGAGGGTGTAAAATAACCACACATTCAATACGAGTTCCATGGTCATAATGACCGCTTTAATGGCAACGGGGTGCCCCGACATCAGCAAGGAAAAAACAGGTAAAGTAAACGCGATGATATAAGCATTTCTTCTGTTGGTATGCACCATGGCCAACACGAGCATCAACCGCATAGGTTCTATCAGATAGAGAGGAACACTTAAATAGTGCGAGATGGTTGGAACAAAATAAATGAAGGCCAGTGCCACGATGTCAAAAAGGATACTTTTGATTTTTTCCTGCTTGAATACCATTGATGTACCTGTTGTCATAATTCGTTTTCTTTATTTAGAACAATTTTCTTTAACTATTTTACTATGTAAAGAAACAAAAATTCATTGTATTTTTATCCATGATTCTCATTTAAATTTTAGACTATGAAACGCAGGGAGTTTATTATAAAGACAGCGGGCGCCACACTAGCCTCTACTACCGCAATGGTATTTGGTAATCTAAATACCCTTTTTGCTATGCAAAATCCACCTGCAGGCGAAAGTTATGATATGGTGGCCGTGATGAATGGAGAACCGGAATTGATGTTCGATAAGGCAATTGAATCGATGGGTGGCATGGGCGCTTTCGTAAAAAAAGGACAATCGGTTGTTGTAAAACCAAATATTGGTTGGGATACCAATGTAGCCAGGGCAGCCAACACCAATCCAAAACTCGTAAAACGGATCATTGAACAATGTTTCAATGCCGGTGCCAGCGAAGTGTATGTTTTCGATTACACCTGCGATGAATGGACCAAATGTTATGAAAACAGTATGATTGAGCCTATGGCAAAGGAGGCCGGCGCTAAAGTGATTACCGGAAATTCAGAAAAATATTACCGACCTGTCACCATTCCTGATGGCGTTTCTTTAAAAGAAGCCAAAGTTCATGAACTGATATTGGATACAGATGTATTTATCAATGTGCCTATTTTAAAACACCACAGCTCTGCCGATTTATCCATTGCCATGAAAAACCTGATGGGCGTGATCTGGGACAGAAGGTTCTGGCACCGTAACGACCTGCATCAATGCATTGCCGACTTTACCACCTATTGCAAACCCGACCTGAATGTAATTGATGCCTACCGGGTGATGATGCAAAATGGCCCGCGCGGCGTATCGGAAAGTGATGTGGTTACGTATAAAACACAAATTCTGGCTACCAATATCGTCTCGGCTGATGCAGCTGCAGCCAAGGTATTTGGATCAGATCCAATAGATATACCATACATTGCCAAAGCATCTGAAATGGGTGTCGGCACGTATGATCTCAGCAAGTTGAACATCAACAGGATTAAGCTCTGATCGTATGACCTTCAAATGGCTTAAATGGCTGAGAGTCCTTATTTCTATGGGCTTTCTGATACTGATCACTTTTGCATTTATTGATTTTTCAGGAACAATTACACCCAAATGGTACAATGGAATTTTATACTTTCAATTTGTACCATCACTTTTAAAATTCCTGCACCTTTTAGGGATCATGGCAACAGGTTTTATCATTGTGCTCCTGCTGACCATTTTGTTTGGCAGAATTTATTGTTCCACCTTATGTCCGCTGGGCGTTTTCCAGGATATTTTCAATTTTGTGGCCGGAAAATTCAAGAAAAGAAAACAGTTGAATAAATTTGCCAGACCCCACAACTGGCTTAGGTATACTATTTTGATCCTTGTTATACTTTCGCTGTTTATCGGGCAGATTTTTCTTGTAAATCTATTGGACCCTTACAGCTTGTATGGTAAAATTTCTGCCAACCTGTTCCGGCCAGTGTATTATTTCTCAAATAATGTCATTGTATTCTTTCTGGAGCGAATGGAGAACTTTTCACTGTACCATGGCGACCTCAAGAATATAGGATGGTTCACATTCGGATTTGCACTTTTTATGTTCCTGCTCATTGGATTTATGGCGGCTACAAGAGGCAGGTTGTTTTGCAATACCATTTGCCCGGTAGGCACATTGTTGGGATTCATCTCTAAATTCTCTGTTTTTAAAATTAAACTGGATAAAGTGTCTTGTACAAGTTGTGGTATTTGCGGTTATGCCTGCAAAGCAGATTGTATTGACACCAAAAATAAAGAAGTGGATTTTTCAAGATGCGTGGGTTGCCTCAATTGCCTTACCGTATGTCCGGCAGGTGGTGTTGAGTATAAATTCGATTGGGTCAAAAGTAGCAATCAAGATGAATTTCAACAAGAAAAAAACGACAGGAGGGAGTTCCTTAAAAAATCAGCTTTTATTGCCACCGGAGTCAGTTTGATAGCCAAACAGGCATATAGCGAAGGAAAAAACAATGGTAAAAAACCTGTGATTAAAGAATACCCAGTGATTCCTCCGGGTGCCATGACCATTGATCACTTTGTGGATGCATGTACCGCCTGCCAACTGTGTGTGAGCGTCTGCCCGACACAGGTGCTGCAACCTTCTTTCCTGCAATATGGATTACGTGGGATGATGCAGCCTACCATGGATTACAACACAAATTATTGCAATTTTGAGTGTGTGCTGTGCGCCGATATTTGTCCAACCGGGGCCATACAGCCCATTGCTGTTGAAGATAAAAAGCTAACCCAGCTCGGAAAAGCCAAATTTATTAAAGAGAATTGCGTGGTATATACCGACGAAACAGCCTGTGGTGCCTGTTCGGAGCATTGCCCCACAAAAGCGGTAAACATGGTGCCTTATTTCAGCCTGAAAAAAGACAACCTGACCATTCCGGAAGTTGAGGACAAAATTTGTATCGGTTGTGGTGCTTGCGAATATGCCTGCCCAACCGACCCAAAATCCATCTATGTGGATGGAAATCCTGAGCATGTGTTTGCAGAAAAACCGAAGGAAAAGAAGCTGGAAGAATCCAGGCAGACAATAGAAGATTTCCCTTTCTGATGTACGCCGGTAACTTCTTTAGTAAGTTGAACATTTTTACTTTATTTTTGTTATGAGTTTATGAAATCAATCAAACAAATAGGATTTATTTTATTAATTCTCACCGTTTTATCAAGTTGCAGCACCCAAAGTGAAATGGCTATTGACAAATCAACCGTTGAAAACTTCAAACTAAATAAATACCTCGGTACCTGGTATGAGATTGCCCGGCTTCCAAACCGTTTTGAAAAAGACCTGGTGGGCGTTACAGCTACGTATAATATGCGGGATGACGGCAAAGTGGCAGTTATCAACCAGGGGTATAAAAACACATTGGATGGCAAATTGAAAAAAGCCACCGGCAAAGCACGTATTCCTGATCCATCCGTAGCAAAACTGGAAGTTTCTTTTTTCTGGATATTTTATTCGGATTATTATGTACTTGAACTTGACACCGTCGATTATCAGTATGCGCTGGTGGGCAGCTCATCAGATATCTATTTGTGGATTTTAAGCAGAACACCACAAATGGATGAAGAAATTTACAATACACTTATTTCCAGCGCAAAAGAACGTGGCTACGATACCAATAATCTATTTAAAGTTCCCCAAAAAACAAAAGAATGAGCTTTTTTGAAATATACCTGTATGGCCTGCTGATCATCATATCGATGATGACCCTGTTGTGGATCGTGAGCATCATTTTGAAGAATGTGAGCATCGTTGATATTTTCTGGGGATTTGGTTATGTATTGCTTGGTATTTTTTATTTTTTATTTACCGATGGATATGAAACAAGAAAACTTATTGTACTTGCCCTGGTCGTTATCTGGGGATTGCGGCTCAGTATTTATCTAGGCTGGAGAAATATTGGTAAAGGCGAAGACTTTCGCTACCAGGAATTCAGAAAAAATTATGGCGAACACCGTTACTGGTGGGTCAGTTTCTTTCAAACTTTTTTATTACAAGGCATTCTCCTGTGGCTTATCTCAGCACCTCTGCTGGGAGCTCAATACATGCCTGCCAGCGACAATCTGAACCTTTTTGATTATATCGGAATTGCTTTCTTGATCATTGGATTTACCTTCGAAGCGGGTGGTGATTTTCAACTGGCTAAATTCAAAAAGAATCCAGCCAACAAAGGAAAAGTACTTGACACAGGCTTCTGGAAATACACACGCCACCCCAATTATTTCGGCGATGCATCTGTCTGGTGGGGATTTGGATTCTTAAGTTTGGCGGCGGGCAGCTATATTCCTGTGCTGGGTTCCATTTTAATGACGGCACTCATCATTAAAGTTTCCGGTGTGGCAATGCTCGAAAAATCACTGAAAGATAAAAAGCCTGATTACCAAGCATATATCGAAAAAACAAGTGCTTTCATTCCCTGGTTTCCAAAAAAATAGTTATGTGGATTGTTGAAAATATATGGCTGATATTATTCGTTCTGTGGGGAATTCCACTGACTTATTACCGAAGCAAATTCAGAAAAATGGTCTATCAAACGGATAGCTGGATCATCAATATAAAACCTGTTTTTATAAAAGAGTTAAGAGCACTTTTTGGAAATACCTTTCCGGAAAATAGAAAATATTTGAAATTCAGAAACTTCTACAGGTTTTACCTGTTTATTTACCTGGTATTGTTTGGAGCCTATTTTATGTTCGGGCAAAATTCACAGGATTTAGGGGAAAAGATCAAAATCGGAAGTACCATCCCGGTATTTTCATTGCCCGATCAGCATGGAGAAATGTTCGACATATCGACAGTGCTTGGCAAAAAGAACCTAGTTATCTATTTTTACCCTAAAGATGATTCACCAGGCTGTACCAAACAGGCCTGCTCATTCAGGGATCAATATGAAGATTTTGTGGATTTAGATGCCATGGTGATCGGTATCAGTTCGGATGATATGGAGAGCCATAAAGCCTTCGCAGAAAAACATCAGTTAAATTTCACATTGCTTAGTGACGAAGATGGTGCTGTGCGGGATCTTTTTGGTGTGCCCAAAAGTTTTCTCGGACTGATCGAAGGCCGGACTACCTATGTTGTTAACAAAGACGGTAAAGTGGTATATATCTTCAACTCACAGTTGCAGGCCGAAAAGCATATTACTGAAGCGCTGCAGGCACTGAAAGAATTGTAAACTTCTTCCTACTTATTTTCTTTTTTCTCTTGTCAGGCACAGGTCATTTAATTTAACACATTGACATATCATCGAAAAACCATTACATTTGGTTTTTAATCACCAACCAACAAAAGCTATGAAATCAATCATTACACTGATCATAACCGCCTGTTTTTTCATGATGAATCCTACCATGAACTATGGCCAATGCACACCCGGCGATGAAACCACGTGCCCCGATCCGGAAAACAATGGCGAAGTTTGTCCGGCTGTGCTTCCGAACGGAATTATCGGGAAAGCATACAACCAACAGTTTACCATAATAGCACCCCCTGAATATGATATTGAAGGTACCATTATTCCGTTACACCATATAAAAATCGTTGATGTAAAAAACCTGCCTCCGGGAATCACCTGGGAAACCAATGCAAGTGACAGCATTTTTATGGTCGGCACCTATTATTGTGTTTTACTATCAGGTATATGCAACGAAACGGGCACCTTCCCTCTAAAAATTGTGGTTGATGTCTATATTGATTTTTTCGGACAACCTGTGTATGCAACTCAAATTTCTGATTCAACTTCCATTTCAATGAAAGTTACATGGGATCCCGATGGTATAGATTCATATCAGGAGAGTACTTTAGCCATTAAGCTGTGGCCCAATCCTTTTCAAAACGACATCTATTTTGAGCTGCCTGAAAATGACAACAATTTGGTAGATGTGGAAATCTACTCGATTTTGGGAAAAGTGCTCATGAGCAAGTCATTCTCAGGAAATGTGAACAGCAATAAATACCGCCTTGATATATCACATTTACATGAAGGAACGTATTTATTAAAAGTTAATTCAGGCGACAAACAGGTTTCAAAACTTATTCGTAAAACACCCTGAATAAGATAAATTGAGGCATCTGTAAAAAAGGCAACAGGTCATATTTATGCATTCATTCAAATTATTCGGATTGCTTTTGGTGCTCTTAATCCTTGTGAATAAAGCTTCTTCACAGGATGCATTTGTGTATGGTACCGTATCCGATTCAATCACCAAAGAAAGCCTGCCAGGTGTAAATATACTGGTTGACAATGTCAGTGGAATAGCAACTGATGGGAATGGCAAATACCTGCTGAAACTCGCGGCAGGAAACCATGAAATTACCTATTCCTATCTTGGATATAAAAGTAAAATGCACCGTATTCAAATATCACAGCACGACAGCTTGGAAATACATATCAGGCTTCAAAGTACTGCTTTGTTATTGGATATGGCTGTTGTTTCTGCGGGAAAATATGAGCAGCGAATATCGGATGTAACAGTCTCCATCGAAGTTATGAAACCCGCATTTATTCAAAATATCAATACCCCCAGTCTTGAAAGTGCTTTGAATTACGTACCCGGATTGGATATTCTTGACGGACAGGCAAGTATCAGGGGCGGCAGCGGGTATAGCTATGGTGCCGGCAGCCGGGTGATGTTGCTCATTGATGACCTGCCTATTTTGGCTGAAGGTACGGAAGAAGTCAAGTGGAATTTTTTACCGGTAGAGAACATTGACCAGGTTGAAATTTTAAAAGGTGCCTCTTCAGCATTGTACGGATCATCTGCATTGAATGGCGTGATCAATATACGCACCGCCTGGCCCGGGATAAATCCTGGCACCACTGTTACGTTATATTCAGGTGTGTATTCAAAACCGAAAAGAAAAGAGCTTTCATGGTGGTGGAATACAAATCCTTTGTTTGGTGGAATTCAATTCACCCATTCTCGTAAAATAAAGGACATCGACCTCGTAGTTGGGGCCAATGCCTTAAGCAATGCAGGATACAGAACCGATAATTTCGATGAGCAGGTCAGGATGAATGTCAAGTTCCGGCATACACCCAAAAAATTCAAAGGATTCTCGTATGGACTTAATACAAACCTCCAGTGGCAATACACCTCCGACTTTTTTATCTGGATGGACGCTGACTCCGGAGCATTTGTTCAAAATCCCCTGACCGTAACACCAACTAGCGGCCACCGGTTTAATATAGATCCATGGGTTACCTATTACGACAAGCACAACAACAAACATTCACTGCTGACAAGATTTTACGATGTAAGCAACAGTTTTAAAGACGACCCTGATAAAGACAATGCTTCCCGATCCTATTACGGTGAATACCAATTCCAGAAGCAATTTGAAAATGGCCTGAATTGGATCGCCGGCCTGGTAGGAAAATATGGGTCTACCATAGCCAGCTTGTATGGTGATCATTATAGTTCCAACATAGCAGCCTTTACCCAGCTTGATTACAAATTTTTCAGCCGGCTATCGGCATCCCTCGGGGTTCGCTGGGAATATCATACGCTAGATCATTCGGAACAGGAATCAGGAACTGTTGTGAGGGCGGGACTTAATTACCAAGCAACCAAAAAAACATTTATCAGGACATCCTTCGGCCAGGGATACCGTTTTCCATCCATTGCAGAAAAATATACAGCTACTCAACTTGGGAGCGTGAACATTTTCCCGAATCCTGATTTGAAGTCAGAAACAGGCTGGAGTTCAGAAATAGGAATAAAACAGGGTTTTACCATCAGAAACTGGTCTGGTTTTGTTGATGTCGCCGCTTTTTGGACTGAATATAGCGACATGATTGAATTCACGTTTGGTGCGTATCCACCCGATTCATCCGACATCATCATGATAGATGATATTGGCTTTAAATCACTAAACATAGGAGATGCCAGAATTACCGGGATCGATATTGGTATTTCGGGAACAGGCTTGATCAGAAAAACACCTGTGACGCTGTTCGCAGGTTACACGTATATGAACCCGGTGGACTTAAGTACAGATACACTGGAAAATAACATACTGAAATACAGGTACCGCCATTCTTTCAAATCGGATATAGATGTACAGGTTCGTAAATTCTCATTCGGACTCAGTACCATTTACCGGAGTTTTATGGAACGCATTGACGAGGCTTTTGAAGAACCTATCATAGGCACGGAAATTTTTCCAGGTTTAAAAGCATACCGACAGGAAAACAATTCAGGTGACATCATTTTTGATCTAAGGATATCATATGCATTCAATCCTTCCACCAGTTTATCATTCATTGCTAAAAACATTTTTAACAATGAATATATGGGCCGACCCGGAGATATTCAACCACCACGAAGCTTTACATTACAATTTTTATTAGATTTATAGCGCTTTAATACTTAATTAGTTTTCTTATAACCCAATGACCATTAAACATATACAATTGATGTTTATTCCCAAAAGGGCATAAAATAATCGAAAAATAAATTGTACCTTTGCACTCAATTTTTAATTAGTCCAAATTAATACTGAATACATGTTCAAAGAATTTGATCCGTTAAAAAAGAAAACCTTCCGGTTAATTGACAACAACGGGAAGGTAATTAATACGAAATGGTTCCCGGATCTCCCCAACGAAAAAATAGTTAACGCATACAAGGATATGCTTTTTGCCCGGACTGCTGACATGCAAACTGTTTCTTATCAGCGCCAGGGAAGAATATATACTTACCCGCCCAATTACGGACAGGAAGCCATTGCCATTGCTGCCGGCCAGGTGATGAGAAAAGAAGACTGGATGGTCCCCGCTTTTCGTGAGATCGGGGCACTACTGGCTAAAGGGGTTAGTCTAAAAGAAGTATTTCTTTATTTTATGGGGTACGAAGATGGTTCGATCTATAAAGACGCCCATCATGTATTGCCCATGTCTGTTCCTATTGCATCCCAATTATTGCATGGCGTAGGTATCGGGTATGAGATCAAATACCGAAAAAAAGATGAAGTGGTGTTTGCCTTTGTAGGCGATGGTGGCACTTCTGAGGGTGACTTCCATGAGGCCGTGAACTTTGCCGGCGTTTGGAATGTACCCGTAGTTTTTATTGTTCAGAACAATCAATACGGCATCTCCACACCTTTCAGAATGCAAACAGCTTCTGATGGTATTGCGATTAAATCTGTGGCGTATGGTGTAAGAGGTATCCAGGTAGATGGCAACGATTATTTCGCGATGCATGCAGCACTATCGGAAGCAGCTAAACTGGCTCGTGAAGGTAAAGGAGCCACACTTATTGAAGCTGTTACTTACAGGAAAGGAGCACATACTACTTCCGATGATCCTACAAAGTACAGAACAAAGGAAGAAGAGATGGAATGGGACAAAACAGATCCACTCATTCGATTGAAAAAATATCTGAAAAGCAAAAAGCTCTTTACCGAT
>SWBW01000031.1_pt1 | contig 12868 bp, 10 predicted proteins | sample 4693041 | NCBI WGS metagenome assembly SWBW01 (sample SAMN10267271, study PRJNA491770) | bioreactor metagenome | isolation source: DHS bioreactor inoculated with marine methane seep sediment | place: Japan: Omine Ridge, Nankai Trough | collected 2006-05-06 | reverse complement strand
GGGGGGGGACTCGTCCCACAGGCTGGGAAGGGGGGCGTTAGACGCTTTACCCCTCACCCCCAGCCCCTCTCCCCAAAGGGGAGAGGGTAGCTAACCTCTTGTGTCTGTTCAGAATACGTTTGTAGGGGCGGACCTAATCTATAGAGATTGGTATCCTCCCTGAACAGGTGCGTAGGTAGATTGTGAGGACACACCTGATCTCTGGGGATTGGTATCCACCCTTTATCATATCATATTACAAAAAAAGGGCAGGCACAGGTACCTGCCCCTACGGGATCAAAATCTCGCGGTTGCTATCCCCTCTCCCCTCTGGGGAGAGGGCTAGGGTGAGGGGCAGAACGTCTTCCCCTTCTTGCGGGCCGACCTAAAGGTCGGCCCCTACGTAAACCCTTGTGTTTGTTTAGAATACGATTGTAGGGGCGCACCCGTGTGTGCGCCCTGAATAGGTGCGTAGGTGAACCCAGAGGTAATCAACGAAGCGACCAGCGGGAGCGTATCCGTGGAGATAACCACTATGCGTCGTATCGGTTATTCGCGAGGCTATGTGCAGCTTTAAGCTGCTGCGCCCTTACATTAAAAACCAACCCCAGCCCCCCTCCCCGACCCTCCCCCCAAAGGGAGGAGGGGGAAAGGTAAGCGACCAGCGGGAGCGTATCCGTGGATATAACCACTATGCGTCGTATCGGTTATTCGCGAGGCTAAATCACTTTGACATGCCGATTTTCTGGACACGCTGGAGGAGTTTGCCTTCGGTTTTGATGGAGGGGGCGATGATGATTTCGGAGTTTTGCATCTCCTTGATACAGTGCGCGCCAAGCGCGCCCATGCAGGTTGCCAGCGCGCCCATCAGGTTTTGCGAGCCGTCGTCGAGCTCCGCCGGACCAAAGAGAATCCGCTCCAGGCTGGCGTTCTGCCCGACGTGAACCCTCGTCCCACGGGGGAGATTGGCGTGGGGCGTTGCCATTCCCCAGTGATAGCCCCGTCCGGGGGCCTCGAAGGACTTGGCGAAGGGCGAGCCGATCATCACGGCATCGGCACCAGCGGCGAAGGCCTTGCAGAGGTCGCCGCCGACCCGCATTCCGCCATCGGTGATGATGGGGATGTAGCGACCGGTCATCTTGTGGAAGCGGTCGCGAGCGTAGGCGGTATCCACGGTGGTGGTGATTTGGGGAACGCCGATGCCGAGGACTCCGCGAGTGGTGCAGGCGGCTCCGGGGCCGACTCCGACGAAGACAGCGTCCGCGCCAGCCTCCATCAGATCGTAGGTAACCTGATAGGTCGAGGTGTTGCCGACCATCACGGGAACGCCGAGGTCGTGCATTTTCTTAAAGAAGTCGGCGAAGTTGAGGGTGGGGTAGGCGGTGGACTCGTGGCGCACCGTGGCAACGGTGGACTGGACGACGAAGATGTCGCAGCCCGCCTTCGCGGCGAGGGGACCGAACTCAGCCGCTCGCTGGGGAATCGCGCTGACCACTGCCGGCGCGCCGCCAGCCTTGATCTCGGCAATTCGCTTGGCGATTAGCTCCGGCTTGATCGGTGCTTCGTAAATCTTCTGGAGGAGGAGGGTGCTTTCGTCGGGACTGGCGGAGCCGATTTGGTCGAGAACCTCCGCCGGGTCGTCGAAGCGGGTCTGAACACCTTCGAGGTTCAGCACGGCGAAGCTGCCCAGCTTGCCCATCTCGATGGCGAACTTAACGTCCACCACGCCGTCCATTGCCGAGGCGATAATCGGCACGGAGAACGTTTTATCGCCGATTTGCCAGGTGGTATCCACCTCTTCGGGGTTGATTGTCAGCGAGCCGGGAACCAGAGCCACATCGTCGAAACCGAAACACTGCCGCGCCTTGCGACCAACACCTATGTACATACCCATCACGCGCTCCTGTTTGGTTTGGGTGAAGTTTGCTAAGTAAAAGCGGTTAGTTTGACTGCGTTTATAAGTGCGGGGAAGTCTTTGAAAGGTCGAAGGTTATGAGTTTCGCAAGGTTCTGTAGGGGCGGACCTATGTGTCCGCCCTTCGCATAATACGCAGTTATTCCGCAAGGGGTTAAAACCCCTTGTCTTAAAATCAAAACCGCGCTACTTTTGTATCTTGTTGATATGAAACGAGATAGCGTTTTGCTCACGGTATAACAAAAGCCGCCCCCAACGGGCAGCTGACCCGTTGGTGAATACTAGCATATCGGTAAGGGACTTTTCAAGGGGGTTGATTGGTTTCCTTGACAGTCGAGGTGCTATATACTATATTGTCTGCGGGATTGTGGGTTATTCCCAAACCAAACTGGTGAGGAGATTACAATGCGTACACTTACCCTGCTACTACTCGCTCTTGTCCTGGTCGTCGGTGCCGCTACCGTTACCTTCCAGCCCGATGCCACTGTGGGCAAGGATGCTCCTTGTACCAAAAACGACGATGGAGACCAGGGCAGAAACTTTGGTAACAGCCCAACAATGGGGTGTGGTTCGTTTCATTCGCATTTTTACGACGAATACTGTCGCGCCTACATCGAGTTCACCGAACTCAATGACTCTGCGTATCAGGGAGCGACTGTTGCCTCTGCTTCTCTGTGGCTGTATGTTTACTCCACTGAGAGTGTTGGGTCGGCACATTATCTGGGAGTTGTTGATAGCGAGTGGGATGAAGATACGATTACCTATAACAACTCTCCAGGACTCATCACAGGCTCCGTGTTTTATTCCTGTGGTAATAACAGTTGGCTGGAAGTGGATGTTACGGGCTATGTTCAAAAGTGGCTTGATGGTACCTGGGAAAACTACGGTTTCGTTGCCACAGAAGACGGTACGTATAGATTATGGTGTTATTCCAGCGACTATACTGGCGATCCCACTCGGCATCCAAAGCTGGTGCTGAATTACTCCGGCGCGGCAGTAGAAGAAGCCACCTGGGGCGAGATTAAAGCAACCTTCTAGTAGCGTGGATATGTGAATGTAGGGGCGAACTTTATGTTCGCCCTTTGTCAAATACAGAAAGGACACTGCACGCCGTACCCTTTTTTCTTGGAATACGAGAGGTTTTCTGCTATATTAATCTCAGCGTGGGGGTGGCGGCAGGCTGCCTCCGCAAAGCAGAACATTCACAATTCTCCCAAAGGAAAAACTATGCGCGCGATTACCCTGCTGCTACTCGCTTTTGTCCTGGTCGCCGGTGCCGCTACCGTAACCCTCCAGCCTGACGGCGCGGTGGGGAAGGACACGTTTACCAATTCAGCTAATCCCACTGTAAACTACGGTACCCATTCTTCCATTGCCTTTGGAATGTACTCGGCTGGTTCTTACGCCTCCTTTATCGAGTTTACTGAGCTAGATGATGCCCAATACCAGGGAGCAACCGTTAACTCCGCCTTCCTTTACCTGTACTGCTGGGAGGCTCAAAGCCCCGGACAGTATCTGATCGGACCCTGCAATGCCCTCTGGGATGAATATACAATCACCTGGGACACTATGGTTGGGGTACACGAGACCAACCCGCCCAGTTATCCCTCAGGCACGGGCTGGATAATGTATGGCGTTTCAGACTGGGTGCAGAACTGGCTCGATGGCACCTGGAACAATGACGGCTTTGCCATTTTCGATAACGATGGTTCTAGCCAGTATGTGATAGCCTACTCCAGCGACTACACTGACGATTCCACCCTGCGCCCCAAGCTGTACCTCGACTACACACCCGGCGCGGCAGTAGAAGAAGCCACCTGGGGGCAGATAAAGGTAGGGATCTAAACAGCGTGGATATGTGAATGTAGGGGCGAACTTTATGTTCGCCCTTTTCTAGTTCTGCTCCCCTTCCCGACCTGAGGGACGAGTCGCCCCTGCGTGGTCAGAAACCTCTTGATTTTTAATCGCTGGTTGTCTATAATGCGCCTTCAAAACTCAGTGGCGGGGTTCCCGAGCGGCCAAAGGGATCAGACTGTAAATCTGACGGTGGATACCTTCGAAGGTTCGAATCCTTCCCCCGCCACCACAACATCTTCGATTGTTAAAACCGGTTATTGCGCCGGATCGCGCCTCCGGCCCCCGTAAGGGGGCGAGCTGTATGCGGGGCAGGCAACATTATGCTTGCGGGAGTATTTCAATGGTAGAATATCAGCCTTCCAAGCTGATCGTTGCGGGTTCGAGTCCCGTCTCCCGCTCCAAGTTTTTTAAGAGGCACTGAGCGCGGCGGTAGTATCCAGCCGGATTAGATGTAGTTCGCGAGGCTCGCCGTGGCCGTAGCCACCTCCCGCTCCAAGTTTTTAGGTGTAAAATTGATGGCATAAAGTTCCAAGAAACCCCTTGCAAGGCGACGCATTTTGTTGTACAATATGCCCCCGCTCGAAAGGGGTTTTCGTATCCCCCTTTTTTAGGCGTGTTGAAAGTTAGCTGTTTAGACAGGCGCAGCACCGCAATTATACAGTTTAGGTTTCCAACTGCCCTCGTAGCTCAGTTCGGTAGAGCACCTGCATGGTAAGCAGGTGGTCACCAGTTCAAGTCTGGTCGAGGGCTCCATTTTAAGGGGGCTGGTCGGGATACTCGCCGTGGTTTGTAGTTCTCAGCCACCTGTACTTCCGCCAATCTCCTCAGTTTAGCAGAAAACGGATTTATCATGGGTTCAGACAAACGGATCATCCTCACGCTGGTTTGCTCAAAATGTAAGCGCAAGAACTACACCACGACGAAAAACAAGCGCAACATTCAGGGTAAAATTAAGCTGATGAAGTACTGCCCCCACGACCGGATGCACACCGAGCATCGCGAGGGCAAGGCTTAGTTTGGCGTGCGCGGTTGCTGTAGGGGCGAATCTTGTATTCGCCCGGTAACGACCAGCGTGTACGCAGGTGTGAGCGTTTTACGTTTTGAATGGTTGGGCGCGAAGTGTGTCCAGCTTCAAGCTGGAGGCCAGTAGCTCTAACGGTAGAGCAGCGGATTCCAAATCCGCGTGTTGGGGGTTCGAATCCCTCCTGGCCTGCCATCTTTTGCGGGGTTTGAAGATTTGCCCGAAGCGGTATCTCCCCAACGGGGAGCGGGATATTTTCTTATTATTGACATCTTCGGATGAGGATTAGCAAGACTGCTTTAGCGTCGTTCAACGGAGCGACGCTCTTTGGTCTTTATGGGGTGGGTCGCAGGGCTGGCTCCGTAGCGTGATGTTTGATTTGGCTTTATAGGTTTTTAAGTTCTATTCATCCCATCGGGACAGTACCATCAGGATTGGGTAAAACGATGTTCAAAAAAATTGGTAAGTTCCTCCGCGAGACCCGGGTTGAGTTGTCCAAGGTTACCTGGCCGACCCGCCGCGAGGTCGTTTCGCAGACCTACGTCCTCGTTATTCTCTGTCTGGTCATGGGCCTGATCATCGGTCTGATGGACTTTGGCATCAGCAAGGCCGTTGACTTTGCCTTCAGCATCGGCAGATAACGATGGCAGCTGAAGATAAAAAAGTCGAGGAGACCACCGAGGACAGCGTGGTCGAGGATACCGACGGCGAAGAGACTCCAGAGGTTGCCGAGTCCGCCGAGGAATCGGAATCTTCTAAAGAAGAGACCGTGGGCGATGACTCTTCTGAGTCCACCGAGGAATCTGAACCTTCTGATGACGAGTCTGAAGAATCGGATGAGTCAGAAGAGGAAAAACCCTCCGGTCCGCCGAAGCTCACCAGTCAGGGCAAACGTCTGGACTGGTACGCTGTTTACGTATATTCAGGTCATGAGCGCAAGGTCAAGGGCAACGTCGAGCGGATGATCGAGGTCAACGAGGCGGAGCATCTCTTCGGGAACATCGAGGTTCCCCTGGAGGATGTCGTCATCCAGCGGGCTGGCAAGAACACCCGCACCAGCCGTCCTTCCTTCCCCGGTTATGTCCTTTTCCAGATGGTCGCTCGCGACCTTTCGCTGGAGCGGCACAACGACCGCGACTTCATCGCCGCTATGGAAATCGTCGGCGATACTCCGGGAGTGCGGGGATTCGTCGGTGGTAAGCGCGACCCGGCTCCCCTCTCCGACGAGGAAGTCCGCAATATCCTTAGCTCCGACGAGCCGACAATCGAGTCCGCTCAGGAGGCTCCCTTCTCTAAGGGCGATAAGGTTGTCATCGCCGAGGGGCCCTTCGCCAACTTCGACGGCGTGGTTGACGAGGTACTCCTCGACCGCCACAAGGTTAAGGTACTGGTTACGGTCTTCGGTCGCTCGACCCCCATCGAGGCCGAGTACCACCAAGTGCGCAAGGTAAAGAAGTAGCAACGCGGTGCGGCAGCATGATGCTGCACTCACTACTGACCTTCGGTCAGAACATCATTGCCACGGTCATCCGCTCCCGCTGGTCGCTTCGTTTGGGTTTAATTACATTGGGTTAGCAACGTAGTACGACCAACGGTCAGGTCATGTAGGGGCCGACCTTTAGGTCGGCCCGCGAAACGGCGATGATTGTTACCGCCCTTCTAAAAACACATTTTTATTTTCTACATCTTCAGGGCATGTCTGGTGCTCTGCGACCAACGAGGACGATTGCAGCCTCTAAGGTCAAGCCGCCTCGGTTCCGCCTCTCAAGCAGGAACCGAACGGTCAGCAACACACGGGTGAACAGCGGATGAACCGGAGGGACGCTTCCGCCGCCAGCAGCCCTAACTAACAAGAGAAGATCATGGCAAAGAAAAAAGTAAAAGCGGTAGTTAAGCTACAGTGTAATGCTGGTGTTGCCACTCCGGCTCCGCCAGTTGGTCCTGCACTGGGTCAGTACGGAATCAATATCGGGGAGTTCTGCAAGGCGTTCAACGCCCAAACCGCCGATAAGGTAGGTTTGGTTATCCCCGCTGTGATTACCATCTACGCCGACCGCAGTTTCAGCTTCATCCTCAAAACCCCGCCCGCAGCTGTGCTGATCAAACAGGCACTGGAGTTGGCAAAGGGTTCTGGAGAGCCGAACCGCGAGAAGGTCGGTACAATCACCACCGCCCAGTTGCGGAAGATTGCCGAAATCAAGATGCCCGACGTTAACGCCAATACCGTTGAGCAGTGCATGGCGATGGTTGCCGGCACGGCTCGCTCGATGGGCGTTGTTGTCGAGGGCTAAGCGTACAACAAGCTAACCGTACTATCTACAAGTAGTTAAGGAGAAACTATGTCAACTGGCAAAAAGTATCGCGAACTGCGGGACCGGGTGCCTCAGGAAGCTCTCCCTCTGCGGGAAGCCCTGGAGCTGCTCCGTGAGCTGTCGCAGGAGAAATTCGATGCCAGCGTCGAGATCGCTATCCGACTCGGAGTAAACCCTCGTAAGGCCGAAGAAAACCTGCGCGGCTCCTGCCCGGCTCCCGCCGGACTAGGAAAAACCGTGCGGATCCTCGCCTTTGTCAACGCCGATAAAGTACAGGAAGCCCGCGATGCCGGGGCTGACATGATCGGCGACGACGAGATTGTTCAGAAAATCCAGGACGGCTGGTTTGAGTTCGACAAGATCGTCGCCACCCCGGATCAGATGAAGAGCCTCGCCCGACTGGGTCGAGTCCTCGGTCCAAAGAAGCTGATGCCGTCGCCCAAAGACGGTACGGTTACCTTCGAGATTGGCAAAGCTATCGGCGAGATGAAAGCCGGTAAGATCAACTTCCGCGTTGACCGCAGTGGAATCGTCCACGCCGTCATCGGCAAGCGTTCCTTCGATACCGACGGACTGTTACAGAACGCTCGCGCCCTGCTCGATAACCTGGTGCGCCTGCGTCCCTCCACAGTCAAAGGTCGTTACATCAATAGCATTTACGTCTCCACCACCATGGGGCCGGGAATCAAGATTGACGCGAAGCGAATCGTGGAAGATCTTACCGCTGTCTAAGAAGTTTTAAGGAGAAAAAGTGACCCGCGAAGAAAAACGAACCCAGGTAGCAGAGCTGACCAGCCTGTTCAAAGACGCCGATTGCGCGATCTTTGTTAATCCAATCGGGCAGACGGTGGCACAGTCCACCGACCTGCGCGCGCGGATTTTTCAGGCCGACGCTTCGCTCCGGGTAGTCAGGAACCGCCTCACCTACCTTGCCTTAAAAGATGCCGACAAGAGCGAGTTCAAGAAGTTCGTCGAAGGTCCCACGGCGGTTGCTACCAGCACCCAGCCCGTGGAACTGGCGAAGGCTATGGTCGAGTTCCGCAAGGAAAAGGCGAACAAAGACAAGCTGGAAATCCGTGGTGGCTGGCTCTTTAACAAGATGCTTGACGAGAAAGACGTTATTGAGCTGTCCAAGCTGCCGCCGCTGCCCCAGATGCGCGCCAAGCTCCTCGGTACCCTCAACGCTCCGATTTCCAACTTTGTCGGACTGTTGGGACAACTGCCCGCGAGCTTTGTCCGCGTAGTCAAGGCGATTGCCGACCAAAAGGCAGCCGCTGGCGAGTAGGCGTTACCTGCTACCCAAACCAAACAACCAAAGCACTTTCAAGCTAGACTTTCAAAAACAACCAAGTCAAGCGATACTAACTGTCGCTTTTCGGAGGAAAGATGTCAAAAGACGAAATCAAAGAAGCATTGCGCGGCATGACCGTGCTTGAGCTGTCCGAACTGGTTAAAGAACTCGAAGAAGAGTTTGGTGTTTCCGCTGCCGCTCCCGTCGCCGTAGCCGCCGCTCCTGGTGCTGCTGCCGAAGAAGAAGACGAGCAGACCGAGTTCGACGTTATCCTCTCCAGCTTCGGAGACAAGAAGATCCAGGTCATCAAAGAGGTTCGTGCCATCACCGGTCTCGGCCTCAAAGAAGCCAAAGAAGTCGTTGACGGCGCACCTGGTCCGGTCAAAGAGGGCATCGAAAAAGAAGAAGCCGATAAAATCAAAGAGCAGCTTGAGGCCGTCGGCGCGATCGTCGAAATCAAGTAGCAACGCGGTGCGTTGCATCACAGGGCTGGCACTTCGTGCCAGAACACCCTGGGGTAAACCGCTCCCGCTGGTCGCTACATTGATCTGGTTTTGATCTGTCGTAGGGGCCGACCTTCAGGTCGGCCCGCAAGAACGGGAAGACGCTCTGCCCCTCACCCCGACCCGTGGGACGAGTCCCCTCCCCAGAGGGGAGAGGGGGTAACATCAGCAAGGCTTTGCACGGGCAGATCGGTCGGCCCGCAAGAACGGAAGTGTGCTGTAAATCTAACTCGGAAACCCCGCCTGGGGTAACGGGTTTGTGTAGTCTTTTATCAATTCCACAATAAGGAAGTAGGGAATTATCCAGCGGGCCTCGTCGTAACAACGATTGAGGCCGTTAGTAGTTCCTGCTGGCAGATTCCAGAAATACGCAAGGTTTTTACGTAGGGACAACCCCCCGTGGTTGCCCAGGGATTACCGGAGCGATGACAATGTAGGGCGGGCATTTTAATGCCCGCCGCGAGATAGGCGAAGGCTTTACCTCGGTGAGGGGCAGAGTACCTGATAAAGCCCCCCTTCCCGGCCTGTGGGACGAGTCCCCCCACCAGTGGGGGGAAGGAGAACAGCTCGGATTTTATCTCGTTTAATACAGCTATTTTACTCTTTTGCAAAAACCTCAGAAGAGAAGGAAGTCCCTTCATGGCACAGCGGAACAGTATGAAGAAAATCGAGAGAAAATCATACGGCAAGCTCCCCAGCGCGATGGAGCTACCCGACCTTTTGAAGGTACAGCGCGACAGCTTCCGCAGCTTTCTCCAGTCCGATGTCCCCACGGGCAAGCGGTCGCGAGAGGGGCTTCAGTACGCCTTCGACCGCGTCTTCCCCATCGAGGACCCGTCAGGGGTCTTCGAGCTGGAGTTTGTCAAATACAAACTCGACCTGCCAAAGTACGAAATCGAGGAGTGCAAGGACCGGGATATGTCCTACGGGGTTCCGCTTCGGGTAACCTTTAAGCTCCACGTGTATTCCGTTGACCGCAAGCACAAAGAAGACAAGCAGCTCATCGACATGCGCGAGGAGACGCTCTATCTGGGCGAGCTGCCCAAGATGACCGACTCCGGCACCTTCGTTATTAACGGAGCCGAGCGCGTCGTCGTTTCCCAGCTTCACCGCTCGCCGGGAGTCTTCTTTAAGGAAGACCAGCAGCCCGGAGGTCGCAAGCAGTACAGTTGCCGGATTATTCCGGTGCGCGGCTCCTGGCTCGATTTCTCCATCGACTCCCACGACATCATGCACCTGAGTATCGACCGCAAGCGGAAGATGCTGATTTCAACTTTCCTCCGCGCTCTGGGTTATGCTTCCAACGCCGAGATTCTGGCACTCTTCAGTGCCGGCGACCCTGTTCCCATCGAAGACAAAGCCCGCATCGTTGGTGGCGCGCTGGCGACGAAGATTTTCGACAGCACCAGCGACCAGCCCGACGAGGTTCTCTTTGAGTACGCCACGCTGATTGACGACGAGGTTTACGACTCTCTCGTTGCCGCCGGAGTCCGTCAGGTGCGCCTGCTCCCCGACCTGCTCCCGATTGGCGATTCCCAGCGTATCGTCGGCTCCATTGCCCTCGACGACGTAATCGACCTCTCTTCGGGCGAGTTGCTCCTTGAAGCCGATACCGAGATCAGCCCGGAGAACTACGCCCGGCTGCTGGAAAACGGCGTGGAGTCGGTGCGGGTGCTGCCCGACCCCGACTCGATGGAGCTTCAGGTCATCCGCAATACCCTGGACAAAGACACCATGCCTAGCAAGGTCGAGTCGGCACTGCGGGTCTATACCCTGCTGCGCCCCGGTGAGCCGCCGAACACCGAAGCTGCGGTGAAGTTCTTCAATACCCTCTTCTTCAACGCCCGTCGCTACGACCTGGGCAATGTCGGACGCACCAAGGTCAACACCAAGCTGGGGCTGAACATCCCCCTGGACGAGCATCGCCTCGACCGCGATGACATCGTCGAGACCTGCCGCTATATGCTCAAGCTGCGGGCGGGTCAGGCGGGAGTTACCACCGACGATATCGATCACCTCGGCAACCGGATTGTCCACTCCGTCGGCGAGCTGCTGGAGAACGTCTGCCACGTCGGCATCGCCCGGCTGGAGCGGGTCGCTCGCGACCGCATGGCGGTACAGGAGCCGGGACGCTGTATGCCTTCCGACCTGATCAACTCCAAGCCGCTGACCGGAGCGATCAAGGAGTTCTTCGGTTCCTCGGCTCTGAGCCAGTTTATGGACCAGATCAACCCGCTTTCCGAGCTGACCCACAAGCGGCGTATCTCCGCTCTGGGACCAGGCGGACTCTCCCGCGACCGAGCGACCTTCGAGGTGCGCGATGTTCACTACACCCACTACGGGCGGCTCTGTCCTATCGAGACCCCGGAAGGGCCGAACATCGGGCTGATTAGCTCCCTGGCGACCTACGGGCGCATCAACAAGCTCGGCCTCATCGAGACCCCCTACCGCAAGGTAGTGAACGGCGTGGTTACCGAGGAGATCGAATACCTCTCCGCCGCCTCCGAAGAGAACCTTACCGTTGCCCAGGCGACGGCTGCCATCGACAAGAACGGCAAAATCACCAGCAAAGAGGTCTTGGCTCGGCAGCAGAGCGACTTCGTTTATGTGGCTCCCTCCGAGGTCAGCTACATGGACGTTAGCCCCAAGCAGGTCATCTCTATCTCCACCTCGCTGATTCCCTTCCTGGAACACGACGATGCCAACCGCGCGCTGATGGGTTCTAACATGCAGCGGCAGGCGGTTCCTCTGATGACCACGGAGGCTCCCCTCGTCGGAACCGGAGTCGAGGGCATTGCCGCCAGGGATTCCGGCGTGCTGGTCGTGGCATCTCGCCCCGGCGAAGTCGTTTACGTCGGTGGCGATACCGACAAGAACGGTCAGGCGACTACCAGAATCGAAGTAGAGACCGCCGAGATTGACGGTTTTACGGGTAAGCCAGTCCGCGATGTCTATTATCTCCAGCGTTACGTCCGCTCCAATCAGGACTCCTGCATCGACCAGAAGCCCATCGTTAGCCGGGGCGACCGGGTGGAGGCGGGAACCGTCCTTGCCGATGGTCAGTCCACGGCAGGCGGCGAGCTGGCTCTGGGACGAAACATCCTCGTCGCCTTCATCTCCTGGTACGGCTACAACTACGAAGATGCCATCGTCATCAGCGCGGACCTGGTGCGCGGCGATTACTTTACCTCGATTCACATCGAGGAGTTCGAGATAGAATGCCGCGAGACCAACCTGGGGCGCGAAGAAATCACCGCCGACATCCCCAACGTCTCTCTCAAGAGCCTACGTAACCTCAACGAAGAGGGCATCATCCGTATCGGTGCCGGCGTTGAGCAGGGCGACATCCTCGTCGGTAAGGTCGCGCCCAAGGGCGAAACCGAGCTTACCCCGGAAGAAGGCCTGCTCCGCGCCATCTTCGGTGAAAAGGCGAAGGACGTTCGCGATGCCAGCCTCAAGGCTCCTCCGGGGCTGGAGGGCAAGGTCATCGGCGTGAAGGTCTTCTCTCGCAAGAACAAAGAGGAGAACAACGAGCTGACCGATGCCGAGCTGCTTCAGATCGAAAACTTCCGCGACCAGCGCGACCGGGAACTAGAAGACCTGAACAAAGAAGAAGGCTACGGGCTGCTGGAGGTTCTCTCCAAAAAGTGGTCCAAGCTCAAGGTAACCGAGTCTCGCGCCTACGCCGAGGATGTCAGGAACGGAGTCAGGGACATCGACGACGGCCTCCGCGAGGAGATGGACGAGGCACTGACTAAGTTTGAAGAGCTTAAAGCCCGGGTTGACCTCCAGACCCGGATCAAGATCGAGCGCATCGAGCGCGGCGACGAACTCAAGCCGGGCATCTACTCCATCGTCAAGGTTTACGTTGCCAAGAAGAGCCGCCTGAGCGTTGGCGATAAGATGGCTGGTCGCCACGGAAACAAGGGTGTTGTCTCGATTATCGTCCCCGTCGAGGACATGCCCTACCTCCCCGACGGCACGCCAATCC
>SWBW01002946.1_pt1 | contig 12870 bp, 10 predicted proteins | sample 4693041 | NCBI WGS metagenome assembly SWBW01 (sample SAMN10267271, study PRJNA491770) | bioreactor metagenome | isolation source: DHS bioreactor inoculated with marine methane seep sediment | place: Japan: Omine Ridge, Nankai Trough | collected 2006-05-06 | reverse complement strand
TCCCAAAGAACTGGTCTATTCAGGTCATATGAAACTGACGGACGCATCTGAGATTGAAGGCATGGATGTCGGAAAGATGGTCCTTTCCCCTACCCGGACTTATGCGCCTATCTTGAAAAAAGCTTTTGAGCAATTCAGAAGCCAAATTCGTGGTATCATCCATTGCAGCGGTGGTGCACAAACCAAGGTGCTGAATTTTATCGGCGGTTTACATATTCTAAAAGACAATATGTTCCCAACACCACCTTTGTTTAAACTCATCCAGGAGCAATCAGGAACGGATTGGAAGGAAATGTACCAGGTGTTTAATATGGGGCACAGAATGGAGGTATATTTACCCGAAACTTTTGCATCAGACCTCATTCATATTTCAAAATCATTTGGTGTGGATGCAAGGATCATCGGACGATGTGAAGCAGCTGAGAAAAAGATGCTGACCATTGTTTCCGAACATGGGGTGTTTGGATACTAATTCTCCAAAGCGCAAGCACCAAATTTTAAATAAACTCCAAATCTCAAATAAATTCCAAATTACAAGTTCCGAACTTCAAATAAATCCCAATAATTAAATATTCAAACGGTTGTTCGGTTTTTGAAATTTGTTTTTTGAATATTATTTGTTTTTTGTGATTTGATTATTGATATTTGAAGATTACAAAGACATATGACTTATGCTTAGTTGGGACGATTTCGAAAAAGTAGATATGCGGGTGGGAACGATCATTGCTGTAGAGGATTTTCCGAAAGCCAGGAAACCGGCCTACCGCTTAACCATTGATTTTGGCGCCTTGGGCATCAAACAGTCCAGCGCACAAATCAAAGATTTATATACAAATGAAGATCTCTTGAACCGGCAGATTATTGCTGTAGTCAACTTCCCACCCAAACAAATTGCCAATTTCATTTCCGAATGCCTGGTGATGGGTGTGTATAGCGAAGACAACTCTGTAGTGTTACTTAAACCCGAGCGAAATACTGCCAACGGGATGAAGGTCGGTTAGTTATCATTCTATTTTACTCCTTCTTTTTCATACTCAAGGATATCTCCCGGCTGGCAATCCAGCACTTCGCAAATTAATTCCAGCGTGGAAAAACGAATGGCTTTGGCTTTTCCCTTCTTTAGTATCGAGAGATTGGCCATTGTAATACCCACTTTTTCTGAAAGTTCGGTAAGGCTCATTTTCCGGCGGGCCAGCATTACATCAAGGTTTACAATGATTGCCATAGCTATACGGTTAGTTCTTGTTCTTCCTGAAGTGTAACGCCCCGCATAAATATATGGGAAAGTACCCAGAGGAACAGGGCTGCTAACAATATCCCACCATATGAATCGAAATTACTGGTAACCTCCAGGTGCTCAAATGCCAATTGCTTTGCAATGAAATAATAAAACAACCGGCCGTAAATATTTGTAAACAACCAAATGGCTACCAGCCCATAGGCCATGTGTTGCAACATTCGGATGTTGTATCTTTCAAATACAATTCCTTTGTACACATTGACGATAAAATTCTTGAACTTCAACAAAATGTACAAGAAAATAATCACAACACATAGCATGGCCAGGCCCAACCATTTGGCTATTACTTTATTAGTATTGATGAAATGAATTTTTCCTGTAGCCTCCACAAATTCAACTTCCTGGCTAACATGCGCCACTTTAAGAACTCCTTTTTCGGTGTAGTTAAATTCAATCGGTGTCCCCGCGTGTAGTTCCAGGTCATCGCCAAACCATCCAGTCTGAAGACCAATATTCAGCACGATGGCTCCAACGAATATCAAGACAAACAACCAAAAAATGACTTGTGTTAACCAATATATAACTTGAATACTGAACGGGTTTTTTCTTTTTTCCATGTTTTTATTTTTTAATTATTATCCAGAAACCACAATACATGTCCGCAATTTCCGCATACGTAATTAGTAGCTTTCCTGTTTGCCCATTCCAAATTGAAGAATGTAAGGCCTACAGTATTCATTAATGTTTGCCGGGTCCAGAACTCGCCATGTTTGCAAATCGGGCATTCTAAAATATTTCCGGCCACTTTCCTTTTACTAATCGTTTTTTCCTTAGCCATTTTGTGTAAAGTTTAACTCAATTAATAATTGCAAATATAAAAACTATTTATTGTTTGTCAAGCTTTTTTTATTGTTTTTCGATAATTTATTATTGCTCTGCATTATTTCTAATACAATATTCTTAATATTGAACTAATGAGATCTTTATCATTAATCTGAATATAATTAAGTAAATTTAGCAGTTTGAAAATGGAAACACTTTTAGAGGAATAAAGGCAATTGTCTCTATTCGGATGTTGTGGATTATTTAAATGAAAAAAAAATCTATCATAGCAGATTTGTTCTCAATTCGCAAAAGTGGAATTTGGAAAGATTTTGCGCATGAATTAAATGCAGAGCACATTGATCGTGGTTTTTTCAGAGAGGATCGTTTAATTATTGAACAAAATGGTTGGGCCATTTTAATGGATGTTTATTTATCAGGTTTTAATTTACGGATTCCATATACAAGACTAACTGCGATTTGCAAAGAAAAAAGGCCTTTCTATTTTAAAATAAAATCAAAGAATCGGACTTTTTTTCCATACTACGGAACAGTTAAGACTAAAAATGAATCAATAAATGCTAAGTATTATATCAAAAGTTCAAACAAATATCTAGCTGAAAATCTCTTTAATACAAAATCTATTGTGCAATCACTACTAGATACTGAATGGTTAAATTTAAGATATGATAAAACAGGCTTATTCATAGATGAAGGAATAATATACCCTGAGCTACAACATACAGAGATAGGATATATAAGTGATGTTGAAAGACTAAAAAGAACCATTAACTTATTCATTGAAATACTCAATTACTTGGATAAATATGAAATAGCAGAAAAACTCACATACAAGCCATAACAAACAGTTTCAGATAGAGCAAAAAATATTAAAATCTATTTCAAATCCCTATTGAGTAATCTTAATCATTTAGAAATCATCCCCCAACTCACCCCCAATAAATACTATTTTTGCAGCCGAACCGCTAAAAACGAATGGCCGGCACAAACAAAATAATCAATATTGGCATTGTGGCCCATGTAGATGCAGGGAAAACCTCAGTAACTGAGCAATTTCTGTATAAAAGTGGTGTGATCCGCAACCTGGGCAGTGTTGATAAGGGGACATCGCAATCCGACAGCCTGGCAGTAGAAAAAGAACGTGGCATCTCCGTCAAAAGCAGCTCCGCTTCTTTCGAATGGAACCAAATCAAGTTCAATCTGATCGATACGCCGGGACACGTCGACTTCTCAGCGGAAGTGGAGCGATCCCTGCGGGCACTCGATTGTGCCATCCTCATATTGTCAGCAGTTGAAGGCGTCCAGGCCCATGCGGTAACTATCTGGAAAGCACTCAGGAAAATGAACATTCCGGTCATAATATTTGTCAACAAAATTGACCGGATGGGTGCCGATACGACGCCTGTGATCCGGGAAATTAAAAAAGAATTGACCCCTGATATCGTTGTGATGCAATCGGTACATCACGAAGGCAGTCACGAAGCCATGATAACCGACATCAGCCAACCGGCATCATGGGAAAAATTACCGGAGGATTTCATCGAATCCATCCTGAACCATGATGAAAGCTTGATGCATCGTTACCTCGAAAATAAACCGATCACAATCCCGGATATCAGGAAATCCCTGGCTGATCAAATCCTCGGCAATACGTTATTCCCGGTACTGTTAGGTAGTGCAAAATTTGATACAGGGATAAAAGAGTTGCTGAATGCCATCACCCAATGGATGCCCCGGGCGAATGGAGATAACAATGCCCCTGTTTCAGGCATTGTGTATAAAGTGTCGCATGACAAAACCATCGGAAGACTTGCCAGCATACGGCTATTCAATGGTACTATTCAAACACGGGATGCGGTTTTCAATGCCACGCAGGAAACAGAGGAAAAGATCAGCCAGATCAGGCAACTCCAGGGACAAAAACAAGTAGACAAGGGTATTCTGTTTGCAGGTGATTCGGCTGTTCTCTGCGGAATGAATCGTGTAAAGGCGGGCGATATCATCGGCAAAGATGAAGGAATACGTATGCCCGTCAAATTGCATGCAGCTTTGCTTACCGTCCAGGTTTCAACTGCAACCCCCGAAGATTTCCCGGCCCTGGTTAATGCCTTGCAAATTCTATCAGATGAAGATCCTGCATTGGATATGAACTGGATCAAAGAAACACGCGAACTGCATATCAAGGTTATGGGACTCATTCAACTGGAAATACTGGAAAATATGTTGGTGGAACGATTCCAACTCAGAGCCATATTTGGAAATCCGAACGTCATTTACAAGGAAACACCCGCCGTTTCAGGCGAAGGATACGAAGAGTACACCATGCCGAAACCCTGCTGGGCGGTCGTCAGGTTTAAAATTGAACCCGGTGAAGCGGGCAGCGGTGTTGAATACAGCTCGCTGGTGGGTGTGAACCAGATCGCGCAAAGGTATCAGAATGAAATTGAAAGAACCATTCCGCTGGCACTCCAACAGGGCATACTCGGCTGGGAAGTGACAGATATAAAGATCACCTTAATAGATGGAGAACATCATACTATTCACTCGCGGGCCGGAGATTTTGCAGTAGCCACTCCTATGGCCATCATGAATGGGTTAAAAGCGATCGGAACTACCTTACTCGAACCGATGCTGGATTTTACCATCACCGGGCCGGAAGAAGACCTGGGCAAAGTGATCAGCAGCCTGACACAATTGCGGGCAGAAATTGGCAATCCCATGGTATCAGACGAAAAGTTTAGCCTGAAAGGCACTTTACCCGTGGCTACTTCCCTGGATTACGCGGCCAGATTAAATTCGCTTACTGGAGGAAAAGGCAAATTAGCCACCCGTTTTTCAGGATACCGGACATGTCCGCTCGAATTGGGTGCCACTACCCCATTTCGGGGAATCAGCCCACTTGACAGATCAAAATACATTTTACAGGCCAGAAAAGCTTTATAAGCATATGAATAGTAAAGCAAAGACCGAAAGCTTACAAGTAGTTGAAGCATCAGAAAACAACCTGAAAAACGTCAGCGTCAGCATACCCCATAATTCACTGACGGTCATCACCGGTATTTCCGGCTCGGGGAAATCCAGCCTTGCTTATGATGTGATCTTCAAGGAAAGTCAGCGGCGGTTTTTGGAATCTTTTTCCGCTTATTCGCGGCAGTACCTTGGTAAGTTGGAGAAACCCGCTGTAAAAAGCATTAGCGGATTGCAAGCTGCACTGGCCATCAACCAGAAAACAGCGACAGCCAATCCCAGGTCGACCGTGGGAACCATGTCGGGCATTTATGATTACCTGCGGTTGCTGTTTGCCCGGACAGGCATTGTCCACTGTGTGCATTGTCATCAGATCATTAAAAACAAGAAAACAGACCGTTGCGACAACTGCGGAACACCATACCCGGAAATTCAGGCCAAATTATTCTCATTCAATGCCGCCTATGGCGCTTGCCCTCAATGCAAAGGCCTGGGGATTACCGAACAAATCGATCCTGAAAAACTGATCGCTGACCCGAATAAAACCCTGCATGAAGGCGCACTGGTTCCAACCACTCCTAACGGCTATATCGTGTATTCGCAGGTCAGGGTGGATGAACTGGACAAGGTTTGCCAGGCACATGGTTTCTCCGTTGACATTCCCTGGTCAGAGCTCACAGAAGAACAGCAAAAGGTCATCATGTATGGCAGCAACCGGATCAAGATCCTATTCGGCAAACACGCACTCGAATCGCGTTTAAAATGGAAAGGCATTACGGCCAAACCCCGTGAAGAAGCCCATTACAAAGGCATGATCCCCATCATGGAAGAGATTTTGCATCGTGATCGCAACGACAACATTTTGCGCTTTGCCAGCACCTTCACCTGTCATGCCTGCCAGGGAAACCGCCTCAGGCCGGAAGCGCTTTCTATTTTCATTGATAGCAAGAATATCAGCGAATTAAGCAACATGCCCCTATCAGAATTATACGAATTTCTGAATCATTTGACCCACACAATTTCAGACCAGGAAGTCACGGATCACATTCTCTTTCATGCAATCAAACGACTTGAGTATCTGAAACTTCTCGGATTGGAATATTTGAGCCTTTCGAGGGCATCAACCACACTGTCAGGCGGTGAAGCACAGCGAATCAGGCTGGCGTCGCAGGTAGGAAGCGGACTGCAAGGCATTTTATATATTTTGGACGAACCTTCCATCGGCTTGCACCCACGCGATAATAAAAGACTGCTGAAAGTACTTCAATCTTTGCGCGACAATGGAAACACGTTGTTGGTTGTGGAGCATGACGAGGAAACTATCAAATCGGCAGATTATTTAATAGATATCGGGCCAAAGGCAGGAATACACGGTGGTGAAGTGCTCTACCAGGGAGATACGTTCACACTGTTGAACAACAAGAACAACTACCCCGGAAGTCTCACAGCAAGTACGATGGCCAGAGATTCGAACAAGAGAGATTCTAAAATTACCAGGCCTGATGGCGGCCTCCTCAGTATCCGCGGTGCTTCCAAACACAATCTTAAAAATATAGACGCCGATTTCAGGCTGCATGCTTTCAACGTGGTCACAGGTGTTTCAGGTGCCGGAAAATCAACATTGGTACACCAGGTATTGGTACCCGGTTTGAAAAGTAATGAAACGAACAAGCATTGCAAAAGAATTGAAAGCAGCACAAGCATCAGCCGGATCATCGAAATAGACCAATCCCCTATCGGGAGAACACCACGCAGCAACCCAGCTACTTACACAGATTTGTTCGACCACATCAGGGATATTTTCAGTCGTCTTCCCGAATCGAAAAAAAGAGGTTATAAAAAGGGGCGTTTCTCCTTTAACAACAAAGGCGGGCGTTGCGAAAACTGCCAGGGCGCCGGAAGCATTCAACTGGGTATGCACTTTTTAGGGGATGTTGAAATCGCTTGCGAAACCTGCAACGGGAAACGCTTTAACGATGAAACGCTGGATATCCGCTTCCGGGGCAAAAACATTTATGATGTATTGGAATTGTCCGTTGAGGAGGCCATCCCCTTCTTTGAAGGCGAAGATAAGGTCATCAGGATACTGGACCAACTGAACCGCCTGGATGTGGGTTATTTGAAACTCGGTCAGCCATCCACCACACTTTCGGGTGGCGAAGCACAAAGGGTAAAACTGGCATCGGAACTTTATAAAACCTCCAGAGGGCACAACTTATATATACTTGATGAGCCTTCCGTAGGCTTGCACAAAGCCGATATCAGCTATTTGCTGGATGCACTGAATGCCATCGTTGACAATGGCAATACCGTGATCGTCATCGAGCATGATCCCGACATCATCCGGCAGGCAGATCACATCATCGACCTGGGGCCTGAAGGCGGACAAAAAGGCGGTTACGTTGTGGCCAGCGGCAACCTGAATGATATTATTAATTGCGAAGAATCCCACACCGGGAAAGCCCTGAAAGCCTTAGGAATTGAGCAAAAGCGTCTGTCAAATCCACAAAAAAGGCTCAGCAAAGCTTCTGATATTGTATTTAAAGGCATCAGCACCAACAACCTCAAAAATATTGATGTCAGTATTCCGCTCAATAAAATAACGGTCATTACCGGGGTTTCCGGCAGCGGTAAATCATCCCTGGCATTCGACACCATTTATGCCGAAAGCCGCAACCGTTTTACAGAAAACCTCTCTTCCTATGCCCGCCGGATGATGAGCAAAGTAAAAAAAGCGGAACTCGAACAATGTTCCGGACTCACGCCGGCCATTGCCATCCGTCAAAGTCCGTTTCAAAAAAATCCCAGGTCTACCGTGGGTACAGCCACTGAAATCTTTGACCACTATCGTTTACTATTTTCAAGGGCCGGGAAGCTGGCCGATGGATCATTTACAACGATGCCGGCATCACAGTTTTCATTTAACAATATCGACTCAGCTTGTCCAACTTGCAAAGGACTGGGCATCATGATCACGACCACACCTGAGCAATTCATCAGCCACCCCGAAAAACCATTGACCGATGGCGCCCTGGAAGGAAGCCTGCCCGGTAACTATTTTGGTGATTCATATGGACAATTCGTTAACACGCTGATCGAAGTGGGTCGTCAAAAGAATATTAATTTCAGTCTTCCTTATAACCAACTTTCTGAAGAAGCCAAAAATATTGCCTTATACGGCACCGGTAAAGCAGCATATGAAGTTTCGTGGCATTTCAAACGCGGTAACAGAACCGGAACCCACAAGATGAAAACCACCTGGAAAGGGTTTGTCAATTATATTAACGAGGAATACGAGATCAAACAGGGAGGCAAGCGTGGTGAAGCCTACGAATGGATCATGAGCGAAATAAGCTGCCCCGAATGTCATGGAAAGCGTTTCAGGAAAGAAATACTCGATGTGTATTTTGATAAAATGGACATCGCGAGTTTGTCCTCAAAGTCAATCCAGGGGGCACTGGAATATTTCAGGCATGTTCATTTGGAAAATGACATCCTCGAAAGAAGCCACTCCGTGATTGATCAGATCATCAGCAAACTTACTACGCTTGACCATATTGGGCTGGGATATATATCCATCGACCGGCCGACGGCCACTTTATCCGGTGGCGAAGCCCAGCGCCTGCGGATCGCCACCCAACTGGTGGCTGACCTGTGCGGACTTACTTACGTGCTGGACGAACCGACAACGGGTTTGCATCCTTACGACACCAGGAATTTGCTGAACGCCATCCGGCAGCTCAAAGAGTTTGGAAATACAGTGATCATCGTAGAGCACGACCCGGATATAATGTTACAGGCTGATCACATTATTGACCTTGGTCCGGGAGCCGGCATATATGGGGGAGAAATTGTGGGACAGGGACATATCAGCGACATGTTGAAACAACCCCATTCCATCACCGGAAAATACCTGAAAGCACATACAACGAAGGTGACAAATAAGCCTAAGCCACTTTTCAAAGGGATACAAATTATTGGGGCTTCAGCCCATAATTTAAAGAACATTGATATCGACATTCCGTCAGGTGGTATGGTCACCATTACCGGATTGTCGGGAAGCGGAAAAACATCGCTGGCATTTGATGTGATTGCCAAATCATTCAAAGCCGGAAAAGCAGTGAATTGCCGGGAAATCTCATTTGAAAATATGGATTATTTGCTGGTGGTCAACCAACAGAAAATCGGCACCTCTCCCCTCAGCACGGCTGCTACCTATACAGGCGTTTTTGACCTGATCAGGGAATTGTTCGCTGCCACCCCGGAAGCAAAAACTAATAAATTAAAAAAATCCCATTTCTCATTCAACAGCAAGGACGGCCGTTGTGACAGCTGCAAAGGTATGGGACAGGTGAAAGTTCCCATGGATTTTCTTTCTGATGTATGGGTAAGCTGCGACAATTGCCATGGAAAAAGGTACAAGAGCCACCTACTCGAAGTGCACTATAAAGAGCTTTCCATCAGTGATGTGCTCGAACTGGAAGTGAGTGAAGCTATCAGGTTTTTTAAAGACCGCCCGAAAATCTGCCACATTTTACAAGTACTGGACGACATAGGGCTGGGATACGTGACCCTGGGCCAGGCCACAAGCACGCTTTCGGGAGGTGAAACGCAACGCCTGAAGCTGGCTTTCCATTTGATCAATGAACAACCCGGAAAAACCTTGTTCATTTTCGACGAGCCCACGACAGGTCTGCATATGCAGGATGTGGAGAGATTGTTAACAGTCTTCAGAAAACTGGTGGATGCAGGCCATAGCCTCATCGTTGTGGAGCACAATCTCGATGTCATCAGGGCTTCCGACTGGATCATTGATCTGGGGCCAGAAGGCGGTGACAAAGGTGGGGAACTGTTTTTTGCCGGGCACCCTTCGGAGATGGTTCGTTGTAAGGGATCTTTGACGGGGGAGGCTTTGAAAACATCTGAAATGCGCTCAATTTAAATCCTAACAGTTTTACTCAAGGTTCTTATGCACTGTTTATTGGAAAATGACTATCTTTCCATTGCCAAAAATTAACCTATTATTTAACCCATGGATTCGATCAACTTATGGAATACCCTTGCCATTACTTTATTGACAGTAATAGGCGGTATATGGACCTTTTTCAAATTGTTTTACAAGTACAAGACCAAGGTATTATTTATCACGAACTGCCAAATCCTGCATAAACCAATTTGGGAGGCTATGGTAAAGGAGCTAAAAATTAAAACACATGGGGAAGAAGATTTTGCCTTTCGGCCGCTTGTCCTTTTGCCCCATGGTCTGAAAAAATATTCGGATGTCAGAAATGGTCAAAAAGCCATTTTAGAAAGTGTTAATCCCAACAGTGAAAATAACCTGAAAATCATTGCAGAAGTTTACTGGATACCCAAAGATATGGATCCCTGGGGTACTATTAAACACCCTGTTTTCTCGCTTATATTACGCCGATATTTCGGAATTGAACGTCCTATGTACCAAGATGAAGACATAGAGAAAATGAAAATAAATGATCCCAACTGGATGGTTGTTGAACATTCTGATGAGCACCTGTTGCCGCTCAACAGGCCGGACAAAACAAAAAAGGTTATACTTTGGGCTGTAAACAAATCCTACACATATCGGTTTTTCAACCCAACTGATAAGACCTACCATCGTTATACTGCTCCCGACAATTTCATTGAATACTGTGGGTTGTCCATTATTTTACGAAAACGATCAATAGCCCATGAAAAAGATTAATTTCCTTTCAGACCTGGAAGATGCAGAACAAGATGAAATAGTTGAAAAATGGAGGATTATTAATTACCATCATTCGCAGGTTGTTACGTTGCCGGCATCTTGCGAGAACGTATTACTATGAGTATTCCAACAATCACCAGGGGGATACTGAGAATTTGCCCCATATTCAGTATCATAGAATTTTCAAAAGACACCTGAACTTCTTTTAAGAACTCCACAAAAAAGCGAAACCCGAATACCAGAATTAAGAACATTCCAAATAAAAATCCCTCTTTTACGAATCCCTTTCGATGCATGTAGTAAAAAAGAAAGCAAAGAAAGAATAGCAAATAGGCAGTTGCTTCGTATAACTGGCTTGGATGACGGGGGATTGCATATATGGTCATTATAGCTTTGTAGTTCCTGCCCTGATCAACTAGCTCAACGCCAGGCTTATCATCAAAAAACTTCACATTGTTTCTCAGGTCTCCCTTTTGATCAATTCTTGGTACAAAATATTGGTGTAGAAAACCTCTTATTTTTTCCCGAGGCATTTTTTTATTGAAATATACCTCAAGGCTTAGTTCACTATAAAGCGTCCCATCCACAACAGTATCCTTATCATTCTGATAAATAGCTGTTTTATCAATAAATTGTTTATTTCGACCGGACAATTCATCATCCACATCACTAACAAAAAGAAATGCAAAAGAATGATTCGTTTTGTCACCAATAATCTCCGAATTCATCAGGTTTCCTGCACGAATAAAGGGCGCAATAAACAACACAACAATCACGATCCTGTCTAAAAGCCAGAGATAGGATCTGTTCGATTTTCGCACATATAAATACAAGGCTAATAAGATCCCAATTGCTGCTCCATGACTTGCCAGCCCACCCTTCCAAATTTGAAAAATCTCGATTGGATGTTTTAAATAATAAGCGGGCTCATAAAAAAAGCAATGGCCCAGGCGCAGACCCACAATACAACCCACAACAAGAAATAATATCAATTTGCTTATTTGTATTTGGTCCATCCCCTTCTTCTGGAGCATTTTACTCAGCATGATGCCTGCTACATAAAATGAACCGGCAAAGAACAATCCATACCACCTCACATCTCTACCAAAGATTGAAAATACTTCAGGATCAGCATTCCATAAAATATATTGTAGCATTTTTCGGTTTGTTATTGGATTATTATTTAAAAGTACACAAAATGTTGAAGTTGGATTTAACGAGAAGCATTTTTTTAAATGCTTAACACGTAGCTGGAGTTTTTGGTAGGATCATAAAAGTAAAAACCGGGAATTAGCCTCGCTGATTCTTTTTTAGGGTGCTTAACAACAAAACCCAATAGCCTGACAGTTATTCTGGGTTTTTCATTTTGATCCGCAACCTTCAAGCAAGTTTGGGGCATGCTCAAAATGAAAAACCCACCGCTTCCGCAGTGGGTTTTTTTGTAGCGAGACCGAGAATTGAACTCGGGACCTCCGGGTTATGAATCCGACGCTCTAACCAACTGAGCTACCTCGCCATATTTTTTTTTATAAATTAAGAACTTGAACACAGAATAATCAATCAACGTATATGTATCCTGCGCTCCCCGCCCGAACGTACCGTTCGGTACGGGCGGGTAACCAACTGAGCTACCTCGCCTCAATGAGGGTGCAAAAATAAAAAAAACAATTTCTCACCACCTATTTTATCCTAATTATTTGAGTTTATCTTTGTTTTTACTGTATTTACTAAAAGCTTATGCATGCTTTTCTTAATTTTGCCTTCAATTCATAATCAGCGATCATGCCCAAAGAATCTTACCCCGATGATATTACATTAAGCAAACCCATCCTCGAACTCGTGACCGTTGCCAACGAGTTTTGCTATTACCTTGACACCATTGAAAACAAGTCGAAAACAGGCATCCTTGAATTCATGAACCGGATATTGCCGTTACTGTACCTGAAAGGCTCACTGATACCCGATATAGAAGTTGAAAACCCCGATGCCAACGAACGATTTGTGACCCAGGAACAATGGGAAGAAGTTTTTACAGCGCTACGTGAAAAATTTGGCAAAAATGATGAATTCTGGATGATCGACCCGCTTTATATAAATG
>SWBW01002024.1_pt1 | contig 12875 bp, 10 predicted proteins | sample 4693041 | NCBI WGS metagenome assembly SWBW01 (sample SAMN10267271, study PRJNA491770) | bioreactor metagenome | isolation source: DHS bioreactor inoculated with marine methane seep sediment | place: Japan: Omine Ridge, Nankai Trough | collected 2006-05-06 | reverse complement strand
ATCGCGATCTTCAGGATCAAGGCCCCGAGGGGTGTTTCCTCTCTGTGTCGCCCGACATTGAAGGACTTGTGCTGTGCGGCCAGAATCTCACGTACCTGCTCAAGGCGGGGAATGTTGGATAATAGCGTATCGGTCACCTTGGGCATGCGGGAGACCATGGCCCGCTCCTCGGTGCTCAGATCCTGGCCGTAGTAGTACTTCTCGGCGGTCTCCTCGGGAAGGGAGATGGAGCCCAGCTGAGACAGCATGGCGGCCACCTCCACCTGCCAGCGATCGGGCATGCCCAGCTCCTCTGCGATCTCGCTGACGTGCTTCTTGATGCGCGTAGCCCGGCCGAAAGCCACAGGGTTGGTCAGCGCCAGGATGTCAGTGAGCGCCTTGATGCTGCCGTGCAGGGTATGCTCCAGGAGGACACGTTCGGCGGTCACGAGCCGGTGTTGCTCGGTGGCAGCCTCGAAGGAGAGACGAAGCTGGTCTGGTGGACACGGCTTGGTCAAGAACCGAAAGACCTGCCCATCATTCACCGCTGCGATGGCTGCCTGGAGATCGGCGTGGCCGGTGAGCAGCATACGCACCGTGTCGGGCGCCTGCTGCCGAACCCGGGACAGGAAGGCCGCACCATTCATCGCCGGCATGCGCATGTCCGAGAGCACCACGGCGAACGGTCCGTGCTGCCCAAGCACCTCGAGCCCCCGGGCGCCACGCGTGGCCGTGTGGACCTCGTAGCCGCGGCGCAGCTGCAGCGCCAGCCCCTCCAGCACCTGGGGCTCATCATCGACGCACAGCACCTTCGTCTTGACCCGGCTCATGGTCGCCTCGCTCACGCCGACACTCCGGAGGCGACGTCATCAACCCGCGCCCTGGCCATCTCGCGCCAGGCGTCGATCTTGCTCCCCACGCCCAGCGTATCCAGGTAGGTGGGATCCAGGGCGAGGCCTCCCTGCTCGACGCCGCTGAACACCGAACCCAGCTGCTCATTGGCCAACACGTCGGCCACGTGGACCGCGGCCAGGATGTCGAAGTCCTGCTGCGCCACCCGGCTCGGATCGTGGTGGTTGGCCACGGCCTCGACGATCGGATAGGGGAGGCCCCACAGCCCAAGCAGGTACGCGCCGACCTCGGCGTGCGTAACCCCGCACAGCCGCTCTTCCACCACGTGCATGGGGCCGCCCCCCCGCGAGCATCGCGGCCACCACGCTTTCGAGGTACTCGGGCAGCTCCATGCCCAGCAGCAGCTTGCCGATGTCGTGGAGCAGGGCCGCGATAAAGGCGTCCTCCCGCTGCTGCGGCTCGTCGAACATGCGGGAGGCGATGCTCGCCACAAGCAGCGAGTGACGCTGCAGCGCCTCCAGAGAAAGCCCGGCGAGGCTCGCGTGCTCACTGCCCCACCCGAAGACCTCAACGGTGAGCGCGAGCTGCTTGATCGTGTTGAAGCCGAGATAGGTGACCGCATCCTCGATCCGGGCGACCGACCGGGAGAGCCGGAAGAAGGCCGAGTTGACGATCTGCAGCAGCTTGGCACACATGGCCATGTCCTGCTTCAGGATCCTGGCCACGTCAACGATCGACACGTTCTCGTCCGAGAGCGCCGTCATGAGCTGCGAGTAGACGCGGGGCAGCGATGGCAGGGTCTCGATCTTGCCCACGGTGCGACGAACGACCTCGTCGTTGATCAGCGCCTGCAGGCTGCAGGCGCGGTCGACTACGTTCTCCAGCACGCCCGCATCGCAAGGCTTGTTCAGGAACTGGTGGGCCACCGGCACGGCCCGGATCGCGTTCTCGAGCTCGGCGTGGCCCGAAAGTATGATGCGCACCACCCTGGAGTGCTCGTTCTGAACCCGCCTGAGCAGCGTGACACCGTCCATCTGGGGCATGCGCATGTCCGAAACGATCACATCGATCGACTCGGCGGCGAGAACCTCCAGCGCCTCGCGCCCGCTGCCGACAAAGGACATCTCCCACCTTCTGCGCTGGCGGCGCAGCCGGTGCTGCAGCCCCTCCAGGATGCGTGGCTCGTCGTCGACGAAGAGGATACGCTTCTTCATGATCTCGCCTGCCCGCTCTCGCCGCCCTTCCCATCGATCGGGAGACGCATGATGAAGGTGGTACCCCGGCCCTCCTCCGTCTCGAAGTACAGCGATCCGCTGTGCTTGTCCACGACAATGGAGCGGGCGATAGTCAGCCCCTGGCCGCTCCCCCGGCCGACATCCTTGGTGGTGAAGAAGGGATCGAAGACGCGATCTCGGACGGCCTCGGGGATGCCGCAGCCCGTGTCACCCAGCTCGATGCGTACGCTGTCGCCGTCGATGGCGGTTCGCGCCCGGATCGTGCCCATCGCGCCGGTCTCGCCGACCACATCACCGATGGCGTGAGCCGCGTTGACGATCAGGTTCAAGAAGACCTGGTTGAGATCACCCACGTGGCACAACACCTGCGGCAGCTCGCCCAGCTCGGTCTGTAGCTCGGCGACGTACTTGTACTCGTTCTTGGCGATGATCAGGGTGGCCTGCAGCGCCTGGTTGAGATCCGCCGGGATCTTCTCCCGCTGGTCGGGGTGGGCAAACTCCTTCATCGCGCCGACGATGGAGGAGATGCGCGACAGGCCGTCAAGGCAGCGTACAAAGGAGCCGGGGACGTGCTCCTGGAGGTACTCGAAATCGGCCGCCTCCTCGGCTTCCTTGATCTCCCCGAGCAGCGCATCGTGCCCGACCTCGCGCCCGAGCGCCTCCACCGCCTGCCGGTACTTGACGATGAGATCCCGCTGGTCCTCGAACGCTTCCTCAAGGAAGTGGATGCTGTCGCCCACGAACTGGACCGGTGTGTTGATCTCGTGAGCGATACCCGCGGCGAGCTGCCCCACGGCCTCGAGCTTCCGGGCGTGGGACAGCTCGGTTTCAAGGTGCTTCTGGTTGCTGACGTCCCGCACCGTGGCCAGCAGCAGAGCCTGCCCGGCCAGCTCCACCTGGGAGAGCAACACGGTGGACGGAAAGCTCGTCCCGTCGACTCTCTTGTGCGTCCATTCGAAGAGATGCGAGCCCTCCCGCATGGCCGTTTCAATCATCTCCCTGGCCTTGTCGCCGGAAGGGCGTCCGTCGGGTTGCAGCGGCGGGGAGAGAACCCTCGGTCCGAATGAAACGAAATGATCCTCGTCTCTCGCGCCAAACATCTTCACGGCCGCCGGGTTGCCGGAGGAGAACCGCCACGAGGGCGGCGTCAGGGTCATGATGGCGTCACGCGAGCCCTCCAACAATACCCGGTAGCGCTCGTCGGTCAGCTTGCGGACGGTAATGTCCGTGGAGACGAGCACGACCACGCCTTCCTCACCGGGCAGCCGCACCGGCTTCAGACGGTTGAGGAAGTAGTGCCGGCCGTCCGAGAGCGCCGCCGCTGTCTCCACGGTCTGCAGCCGCCCCGTGTCGCGTGCTCGCCTGAAGGCCTCTTCGAAGACGTCATGATACTCCGGCGGGAAAACGATCGAGGCCCTCTGGCCGAGGTAATCTTCTTTGCTGTTGCCGGGGAAGGCCCGGTTCACCTTCAAGATCGCGCCGGCGGCATCGAGGACGAAGATGACGTCCGGCAAGGCATCCGAGAGCGCGCGATGGAACGCCTCCGAGATGCGCAGGCCTTCCTCGGCCCGCCTGCGCACGGTGATGTCCGAGAAGCTGCAGACCACGCCTTCCAGCTCGTCGGCCGCGTTGATCAGCGGCGCGGCGCTGATGTTGACCCAGGTTAGGGTGCCATCGGGACGCTTGATGCCCATCTCGACGTCCTCGAGCTGGCGTCTCTCCCGCATCACGCGGGGAGCAACCATCTCGTACGGCGAAAGAGGCGTCCCATCGGGACGGAGGAACTCCCACGTGGAAGAGATGTAGTCGCGGCGCTCTGTCCAGCTGTGCGTGAGCCCGAACATTCGCTCTGCGGCCGGATTGGCCCGCGTGATCTGACCGTCCGGATCGATGACCATCACCCCTTCCGCGAGTGTCGTGAATATGCCTTCCAGGTGCAGCCTGGCCTTGATCAGCGCCTGCGACGCGGACCTTGCCTCCTGCAGCATCACGGCGTGCTCTTCGCGGGTCGTCAATAGCTCGATGGTCAGATCGTCTCCTGCAAAGTCGTCGAAGGAGAACGTGTCCAGATCCTCTGGCCCGGCAAGATCCGGGCGGGCCAACAGGATGAAGCCAGCGCTGGAGAGGATCCACTGCCCGCTCAGCAGTGTGGAGCAGCCTCCGCGCTTGAGCAGCATCCTGCGCGGCGCTCCGATCGTCCGGGCTATCGACGATGGAGATATCGCCTCCGACGGATCGATCAGCTCGATGATATCGGAGACCTCGAGGCCCAGAGCATCCTCCGCCCGCGCCAAGACCTGCTTGCTGGCCCAGGTGACCTTCAGCTGCTCGTCCGCAGCCACCACAAACGAGGCAAGCTGCGCCAGCTGATCGAGTCCCAGCTCGGCGTTGCGGCCGTTAGCGGCATCAGGAGCCAAACGTGATCTCCATGATGCAGCGGGGGACTCCATCGTTCATACAGGCTGTCTCCTGCACCGAAACAACCTCACCGAAGTGGATCCCCACACCCAGGATCAGCCCGCGCAGCACGAGGCACAGCCTTCGCTCTGATCGGTAGTACATAATCAAGCGGCCATCCGGCGGCTCTTCATACTCAAAGCTCGGCGGTCTGGCGTTGATGCTCTTGGTCACCTGTCTGTGCACTCTGTCCATGTTCAACAGAAACTCCCGCGCAGAGCTGCCGGCCAGCTTGAAGAAGGTGCGATAGGCTCGGGCGCCTGTGTTCGTGACCCAGAATTTTCCGAATTCGACCAGGACTGTCTCCAGGGGAAAGCCGGAGACCTCGGAGGCAGCGCTGGCCAGATCCAGGGTCAACTGATCGGGATAGTCCTCGCTGGCGGAAAAGAACGGTTCCGCACACTTCGCGATCTGTTTTACTTTTTCCCACGCTTGTTCGCCGAACTTCGCCTCGACCAGCTCTTGAATACCCTTGTTGATGATGCCCTTCATGCTGCCTTCCCCATTTCAACATTTCAAAGTGTATTCCCGAGCGTCAATGCACGTGGACATGACCAGCAGTGCGCGCAGGTCATGGATTATCTATCGGACGTTCTTCGGCGGCGGTCAGGAACTGATCCACTTTCGGCGGTTGGGGTGATCCACTCGGCGTTGCGCGCGTGGGGCTAGACGGAGCCGGGGAGCTGCTACCTGCGGTTGTTGATGAGAATGCTGGAGACGAGGCCGCCGGGGGGCCGCGGAGGAAGCCCGGAGGGCGACCGGAGAGGCCCTCGGCGGCGTCAACGTTTGCTGGATGGGGTCCGGCAACGGCCAAAAGGTGATCCACTTTCGGCGGTCGTGGAATTGCTCTGTAGTGGGCAGAACACCACCAACAGCGCACGAGCGCCGCAGGGAGAGTTGAGCCCCTCCGCCTTCACCAGCCAGCTTCGCCAACGATCGCTGCGCCAACAGAGCCCCGGCCTCGTGCCTGGTGATCCGTTCCCGCCGCTGTGAGTTGCAGCGCTGCAACTCGTCTACTCACTGGCCAAACGACCAACAACGATCCTCTGACCGAAGTGCGTGGCGTTGTCAATCCTCGAAGTGAACATGTGCTGTAGAAACATCGGGGGATCTCCGGTAGCCGCCGCAGGTGTGCGGCGGCGAATCGTCGGAAGTGGATCTCGGAACCGCCGCAGGGTGGATCTCAGATTGGCCGCCGCCAAAGGACAGTGCCGCCATCGCCCACGCCACCATCGCCCACGCCACCATCGCCCGGAAAAACAAACCTCGCAGGGGCCGCACGTGTTCAGGCAGTTTCCGACCGGGGTGCAGACCGGACACTTCTTCGGATCGGTGACCGACGCCAGCGTGCAGGTACCCTGGTTCTGCGCGTCCATCGCGCCGATCCAGACGTAGACGTCGGTGCCCCCGGGTCCCTTGCCCTTCAGCGCTGGGAAGGTGCAGCAGCCAAAGCAGTCGCAGCCGTTGGGCGTGTAGGGCAGGCAGGTGTTCGTGCAGAGAACAGACTGCACCGTCGGACACTTCTTGGTACCGACCAGGCTGCTTTCGTAGGAACACTTGGGCACCTCGGGCTCCAGCGGATCCAAGCCCTTCATGTTTCTTTTTCCGCCGCCCAACCACCCAGATCGCGTTCATGGAGCGCGACTCGCGGCTTCTTCGACATGGTAACTCGTTGAAAAGTTGTGGATTCAGACTCGCGAGGCGCCTGCCACCCCCCAAAAGTCGGGTGATCCCGACTCTGGAGGTTCCTGCCCCTCGGAAAAATCATCCTGCCTCACTGTTCAAACATGCTTGCCCCCGACTCGCGAGGAGCCTGCCCCCCGGAAAAACCCGGGTGCCCCCGCAGGGGCAGGCATGTTTCTGGTGGGGGCAGGCATCTCCAGAGTCGGGGGCAGGCATGTTTCTGGCGGGGGCAGGCACCTCGCGAGTTGGGGGCAGGCACCTCGAAACCATGGGGCACGATGAAAAATGATGGGGGCGGGTCCCGGATCATCGGCTAGCTGTTTTCGCTTGCCGTGATCGCCGGTGAGTGGCTATAAACCCCAAACATTACCCAACATCACACAATCGGGAGGAGTCATGGCAAAGCTGCGAAACAACGAAAAAATCGAGCGGGTTCTTGCATTGCTGATGTCGTTCCGACAGCCTGACGTTGTCGCGTTCATGGCCTTACGCGGTTTCACTTCCGCCGATCGCAAGGAGGGCTTCGAGCTGCTCGACAAGGCCGTCGGTCGAGATCTTGCCATGGATGATATCGTCCACGCCGTTGCTGGTCCCAACAAGAGCTTGATCACCGCCATCGACGCCTGGGAGAATATCTGGTTCGACGTGGCTGACGCGGCTCTCGCGCGCAAGTTCCCCGAGGTTCACGCCAAGGTCATGAAGAACCTCTCCAGGACCAGCGGCATCATGGTGGTGCTCAACGTGAAGACCATGCTCAAGCGCCTCGACGGGCTGTCCGCCAACAGGGACGAAAGAGCCGCGCTGGACCTTCTCGCCACCCGCGGGCTGGACCAGAAGCAGCGCGACTACGCCGCCAGCCTCGTGAAGCAGGCGCGTAGCGAGATGGCCGATCCCGACGATGCCACCTTGCCCCGTCCGGCTCAGGACGAGGTCGAGCTCCAGGCTACCGTGGACGCCATGTGGGCGTGGTACCTCGACTGGTCCAAGACCGCCCGCACCGTCGTCAAGGACAAGCGCCTCCGGATCATGATGGGCGTATCGTCCCCCGCCCGCAGCGCCTCGGGCACAAATATCGACGAGGACGAGGAGGATGGCGGCGGCGGGGACGGCAGCACGCCTGCCGTCGAGTAGGCCGCAGCCCCCCCTGATCTGCTACACCCAAGAGCCTGAGGCGCGCCCCCTTCGAGCGACGGGTTTCAAGCAGGTGCGGTCTTGAGCGTGAGCCCTGCACCCGGGGTCAGAGCTGACCCAGCGCCGAGGCCGTGAGGTTGCCGTGCAGCACTCCCCGGGTGCTGATGAGCGCTTCGGCCAGCCTGCGGATCTCACGCCCGCGGCCCTTGACTGCGATGACCTCCAGGCAGTGGTCCCGGTCGAGATGGACGTGGAGCGAGGAGAGCACATGGGCGGCGCTCATGTGCTGGAGCTTGGTCAGCGTCCCGGTCAACTCCCGGACGTGGTGGTCGTAGAGCAGCGTGATGGTGCCCACGACGATGCGGTTTTCGTTCCAGAGCTGGTCCACGAAGCTGGCACGGATCAGATCGCGGACGGCCTCGGAGCGGTTGCCGTACCCTCGCCGGCTGAGCTGGCGGTTGAACCGCTCCAGCAGCTCCCTCTCCATGGCGATGCTTACCCGTACGGTCTCTTTCCCTTCATGTTGTTTGGCCATGCGTCTGCTCCACGGCGGCGCACTATTTATACCATTGAGATACCAACTGGCAGGTATTACGATAATACAAATCGTAATACCTGCCAGGCTGAAAGGCGCGGAGCATCAGCTGGCTGCCAAAAACTGAGGAGAAGGCGCTCAAATGGACTCCAGGTCGATCTGTAGGCAGATCATGGTGATTGTTTTCATGGCTGCCCTCGTCACCGGGTGCAGCGATGATGATCGGTCGCCATCTGGAAAGGACTGCGGGCTTGATCAGGGGGGCGCGGATCTCGAACAAAACCGGGACGTCAGTGAGGGCGGCGCGTCCGACCGGGGAGGACTCCAGCCAGACCAGGGTGTCAAGTCGGGCGGCTTCGGGGATACCTGCTCCAAGACAGCCCCCTGCACCTCAGGGCTCGAGTGCTTCTACTTCACTCAGGGGGCGCCGAGCGGCTTCTGCAGCAAGACCTGCACCGACGTGACCAAGGCGTGCACCGGGGGAAGCCCGGGGACCATGCCCTACTGTGTGCTGCAGGCCGGCAGCAGCTACTACTGCGCCTTCATCTGCAAGGTCGTGCACTCGGGCCACGAGCACACCTACCCCTGCCCGTCGGCCCTCACGTGCAACCCCCTGCTCATCCCGCCCAGCACCAGCAGCTACCTCTGCATCCCTTGAGCTTCGAAAGCTCCAGGTGGGCGCGGCGGATCGGGTTCGGCAGCTTCTACTTCGTCCAGGGGCTTCCCTGGGGCTACGTGAGCTTTGCCCTCTCCTCACGCCTGGCCGGCCTGGGCAAGGGGGCCGGGGTCATCTCCTGGCTGATGTCGGCGGCGGGTCTGCCCTGGACGATCAAGCCCCTGGCCGGAGCGCTCGTGGACGCCTACGGCGCCCATCCCCTGGGGGGGCGCCGGTTCTATATCCTCGCCGCCCAGGCCCTGCTGCTGCCAGCCCTGCTGGTCCTGGCCGTGGTGGATGCGCTCCCCGCCCTGGCGGCGACGCTGCTGGCCATCGGGCTGCTCTGCTCGCTGCAGGACGTGGCTGGCGACGCCCTGGCGGTGCGACTGGTGCCAGCCTCGGAGCGGGCCGAGATCAACGGCGTCATGCACGCCGCCAAGTATGGGGGCGGGCTCGTGGGTGGGGCCCTGGCCGGCTGGCTGATGGAGCGCGTCTTCCCCGCTGCCGGCCCGCTGCTGATGGCGCTCGGGGTGGGGGCGGCCCTGCTCTTCCTGGTCCGCGTCCCCGAGACCGGCCGACAGGCCTGCCCCGGGCTCTCCTCCGCCCTGCGGCTGCCCCGACGCAGCGGCGATGTCCGCATCGGCCGCGAGCTGGCCGGCGTGCTCCGGTCCGGGGGCTGGCTGCCGTTCATCCTGGCCTTTGCGGCCAAGATCGGGTTCGGGGTGCAGGCCCCGATCCTGCCCTCGCTGCTCACGGGAAGGCAGGGGCTGCCGGCCGCCACGTTCGCGGTCATCTCCGGTGGCCTCGGGCTGGTGGCCTCGGCGGCAGGCGCGCTTGTTGGGGGTCGGGTCGCCGACAAGCGCGGGCGAAAAAAAGTGGCCGCCGTTGCCGGCGTGGCCTGCGCCTTCCTGACCCTCGTGGTGGCGCTGAATGTGGACCTGGTCTCCTCGGCTCGTGGGGCGGCCCTGTTTTACGTCGCGTCCGGGTTCACCAGCGGCGTCTACGTGGCCTCACTGCTCGGTATCCTGATGGGGCTGGCCCGAACCAGCGTCGCGGCCACGCACTTCAGCCTGTTTGCCGCGACCATCAACCTGGGGCTGATCGCCGGGAAAGCATCTGGCGGGCCTCTGGCGGAAGCAGTGGGCCACGAGGGAGGCCTCATGGTTGCAGCCGCCATGGCAATCCTGGCTCCCGTACTGGTGGGACTTGTGCAGGAGCGGGTCGAATAGCCCTCCCGGCTCTCACCTCCCCATGCTGAGCCCCGTACAGGAAGGCAGCCTACCCACTACTCCTTTATTTGGACCCTCAGGATCTCGCTCAACCCAACCGCTGGTTCCCTGCAGACGGCTATGGGCCAAGCTGCCGATGCGGCTGTCTTTGAGGATCCGCAGCACTTGCTCGCGAGTCCAGCCGCCGCCGAAGGCGTTGAATAAAGTCGGCCACCGCGTCTTCGTGGAAGGCCCCTGTAAGCCGGGCCTCCATGGCCACCTTCAGCATCTGGCGAGCACCAGCCTGTGCCAGGTCATCCAGCGTGATCCTCTGTGGCGTCGCCCTCGACGACAGCGCTCTCGGAGCCGCCCCGCTCCACCAGATCAAGCGCGCGCTCCAACATCTCATGATCGAAGGGCTTGGGCAGAAACCCCACCGCACCACCGGCCATCAGCTCACGCACCTGATCCTCGTCGGTGAAGCCCGACGAGACCACCACCTTCGCGGCGGGGGCCACATCACGGATCGCCCGGAAGGCCCGCGCCCCGCCCATCACCGGCATGATCAGATCGAGCAGGACGAAGGTGATCTCCTCGTGGTGCTTCTTGAACAGCGCCACGCCTTCGAGCCCATCTGCAGCGCAGAGCACCTTGTAGCCCAGCATCGACAGCAGCCGCCGCGTGCTCTTGCGCACGACCTCCTCGTCGTCGATCACCAGGACCAAGCCCTCACCGCGGGGTCTGACCAGCGCCGAGACCGGCCGCGTGTCTGCCGTGGACTTGGCCTTCGGCTCCACCGCTGGCAGGTAGACCCGGAAGGTCGTGCCCATGCCCTGCTCGCTGGCACACTGGATGTGACCGCCGTGGTTCTGCACGATCCCATAGACCGTCGCCAGGCCGAGCCCTGTGCCCTTACCCGGCGGCTTCGTGGTGAAGAAGGGGTCGAAAGCGCGGCTGCAGGTGTCCTCGTCCATGCCGCAGCCCGTGTCGGTGACCATGATCACGACGTAGGCTCCCGGGCTGAGGAAGGAGAGCATCGAGGCGTTGGCCTCGTCGACGACGTACTCCGTGGCGGTGATCGTCAGGCTGCCGCCGTCGGGCATGGCGTCACGGGCGATCGGAAGAGCGTCGTGCAAGACCTGGTGCAGCTGCGGGCGATCGCCCATCACGACCAGCTGGCTCTCGGTCTCACACTGCACGTTGATCGCGCGATCGAAGGTCCGACGCACCATGCTCGCCGCGTCGTCGACGAGCTCAGCGACGCTGGTGGGGCGGTTTTCGTACTTGCCCCGGCGGGCGAAGCCCAGCATCTGCTTAGTCAGATCGACGGCGCGATCCACGGCGGCCTTGATCTCGCCCAGGCAGGCTCTGACCTCCGGATCGGAGAATGTATTCTCGGGCTCCTGGTTCTCGAGGTAGCCGACGTTGTTCATCACCGCGCCGAGGAGGTTGTTGAAGTCGTGGGCCACGCCGCCAGCGAGCCGCCCGATGGACTCCATCTTCTGCGACTGGAGCAGCTGCTCCTCAAGGTGGTTGTAGCGGGTGAAGAGCATGATCGTGTGGGATCCGATCTGCACCTTGTCGCCGAAGGAGAGCGCCGCCTTGGTGATGGGGATACCGTTGATCATCGTCCCATTGCGGCTGTCGAGATCCTCGATCTCGAACGTGCTCTTGCCCAGGCGGCGAATGCGGGCGTGCTTGCGGGAGACGTCGGTATAGGTGATCTGCACCTCCGCGCCCGGGTTGCGCCCGACCAGGGCAGAGTCCCTGATCTCGAACTTGCGGCCAACGCCGTGCCCGGTGATCACCACCAGCTGGCCGCGCCGCTCCTGGTCCTCGAGCTCGCGGGTGATCGCGAGGGAACGGGGTTTGATCCGCAACGGCTTGCCGTCCGGCTTACGGCTCACCTCGGTGATGACGTAGAGATCGTCCTTGCTCGCCACGTGGCTACTTTACACGCTATTGGCAGCCGCTTTCAACGTCGTCTTGTGTAAGCTACCTCACGCTCACGCTCTACGGCCGCTCTCGCCGACTACAACCCCGCTGGCGATGAGGTGGGCGGCTCGCAGGCACTCGGGCAAGTGCCCCTGGACCACACTGCCGCGGATCACCTTGCCCGCCAGCTCGGGCTCGATCCCGGCCACCTGATACGCCAGCGATCCAACCCGATGAATCGGCCCTGCCCGCCGCAGGATGCGCGCTCTGCGCCGCTCACTGGAAAGCTTGCTCAGGGCAGCAGACACAGCAGCGAGATCAGGGGGCCGCCTCGTCACCGCAACGGCCGGGATCCCGGTGGCTTCGCTTAGAACGGGCAGGTCCACGACGTTGAAGCCACCCAGGGTGATCCCATCAAGCATCAGCAGGTGTACCTGTCGATGAAACTTGGATCCCACGATCATCCGCACCAGCCGGTCCGTGCTGTTGAACCCGTCAGGACGCACCTTTGTGGAGAGCAGGCCCTCGAACTGCCCTGCCGAGTAGACCGCGCCCACCACCAGGACATCAGCGCGGGCGCTGCGCAGAAAGGGACCATCGTCGACACCGAGGGTGCGGATCCTCCGCCCACGACGCAGCAGGGTCTCCAACCTCATGGTTGATCCTCGCCCTGGTGCTTGAGGATCCTGCGGGCGGCGATCAGGGTCACGATCAGGAAGACCACGATCACCACCAGCGACCCGATGAAGACCGGGCTCGTCGGCCGAAGCACGGCGTCCCCGGCCAGCGGATAGAGCACCGCGCCGGGGAGGATCCCGAGGGCGGTCCCGGCCATGAAAGTCCGCGGGCTGACTCCAGCGAGGCCAGATGCGTACGAGGCGAGGGTGTAGTGGAAGACCGGGCAGATGCGCATCATCGCCACTGTGGAGAGGCCTCGACGTTCTGCCAGCAGCTTGACCACCTGGTCCGCGCGCGCGCGGCGCTCGAGCAGGCCCTGGACCCACTCCCTCCCGCCGCCACGGGCGAGCACGAAGCAGACGTAGGCGCCGGTCAGGTCACCGGCGAGGGAGAGCGTCCCGCCGAGGACCGGACCGAAGAGCAGCCCGCCTGCCAGCAGACCCCACATGCGAGGGAACCAGAGCAGCTCCATCACCACGATGCCCACCACGTAGGCCAGCATGCCCAGCGAGCCGGCCTTGGCCACG
>SWBW01008155.1_pt1 | contig 12892 bp, 8 predicted proteins | sample 4693041 | NCBI WGS metagenome assembly SWBW01 (sample SAMN10267271, study PRJNA491770) | bioreactor metagenome | isolation source: DHS bioreactor inoculated with marine methane seep sediment | place: Japan: Omine Ridge, Nankai Trough | collected 2006-05-06 | reverse complement strand
TAATTCATTTAATTTCTCCGAAAATATATTTTCCGTTTTTAAAATTTCTTGTTTTAATTTTGTGTCAGCTGCTTTTTGAAATTTTATTATCTCTTCATGAACCTTTTTATCAGATAGATAGAAATAATAAACTCCTGTAACAGCAAGCAACAGAGTTAAAAACGAAACTACTATTGCTGAAATCCAAATATTAGTATTAAAGTAATTTTCGCTTTTTTTGTGTTTTCTAGAATATATTTCTTCTGTTACGACCTCATACCTTTTAATTAATTCGTGATCCGAAAACACTTTTTTTAATAATGTTATTTCCCCTTCTAAATTAGATATCTTATTTTTTAATTTTTCATTTTCTTTTTGTTGAATAGAAAGAACATCTTCAATACGTTTAATCTCTTTGTTTTCAGCGCTAATTGACTTTAAAACAATTAGGCTCAAGAACAATAATATAATTATTAGCTTATTCATAATCTTAACTATAACTTTAATAATCTGGGTTAATATTTAAAAATGACCAAGTAAAATTGCCTCATTAATTTTTTGCCAAAACAATTCATTTCTATTAGACTGATCTCTATGTATGTATGTTACTTTTGGATTATTATCTAACTCTATTTCATTAACTTTTGAGATTTGAGATCTTGGATAAATTGTTAGAATAATTACAGGAATTTTATTTAGATTTGGTGTTTTGATCAACTCTTTATAAAACTGTATCCCTCCTGGTTCATTGTTCATTATATTCCCATCTCCATAATCCATACCAATATCGATAATAATTACTTTGATCTGTTGATATTTCATCATTAAGAAATCGAACGCTTTTTTTGGATAAAAAAAGTGTTTAGGCTTGTAGTTTAAATCGGTCTCTGATTTTTTTTGCAGTTCATCAAGATATGCTTCGATTATCCATTTTTCATCATCAATAAAAACTACCATAACTTTTTATTTTTTTAATGTTTTAGGTAACTCAATAGTAAATGTAGTACCTTCTTTCAGGGACTTTTCTTCAACATAGCATTTTCCTCCTAATATTCTACTAAATTCCTTTACTATATATAAACCAATTCCGCTTCCATGAGGATTTCTTTTCTTAGCACTTTGGGCACGATAATTTCTTTCAAAAATTTTAGCTTGATCCTTTCTTTGAATGACTAACCCAAAATTAGTAAATTGTATTGTATAAGTTTTGCTATCTTTTTCTGATAATGATATCAAGATTTCAGTGTCTTTATCAGCATATTTGATTGCATTGTCAACTAAGCATACACCAATGTGAAATAATAAGACTTGGTCTGTATAAATCATGTTTTCATTTCTTTGTGCTGTAACAGATATTCCTTTTAGGCCCTGTGAACTAGCCATAGGTTGGTAAATAGAAACAATTCTTATTAATTCACGAGTCAAGTTTAATGTAACTTTCTCAATTGTTGGTTCTATGCCTAGCTCTAAATCAACTAGATGCTTATATCCAGATGCTATATGCCTAACTAAAGATGTCTGAGAACGAAGTAGCTTTAAAACAAAATTTCTTTTTTCCGTGTCTTTAAATTCATAATAATTGTAATGAGTTTTGGGTAGAGTATTCCTAATCAATTGATCAATATATGTATCTAAACCAGTTAATGGAGCGATAACCTGATGTGATAAGTTCTGCATTACCTCAAGATCTTTTCTTTTAAATGCAACAATTTGAAATACACTTGAAATTTGCATACTGATCGTCTTTATGATTTTGTAATCATCATCTGTAAATTGTTTATAAAATTTTCGAATTACAATTAAAGAGAAAGGTGCATTATTAACAAATATTGGAAAACAAATTAGCTTTTTTTCATTTTCTTCATATAGTCTTTTAGAAAACTCATCTTGACATTTAGGATTATAAACTATTCTTTCGCCCGATTCATTTAAAACATTATGTATTTTATCAATTGGTTTTTCAAAACTTGACATTATTTGTTCCCAAAGAGCAGCGCCTAAAGCATAATCTCTATACCTTCCTTCTTTTTTAGTGAACTCTTGCATCTCTTCGTCAAACTCGTAGTATTCTAAAACATCTCCTTTTATTAAGTCAACTAATCTAGTTTGCTTATAATTTTGCTTAAAAATTAAATTGTTTTTAATATTTTTTTCAACATCTTGGATATCCTCTCTCCAGCTTTTTAATATATCAACTTCAAACTTTTCTGAATCAATCAATAAATCAGAAAACTGAGTAAAAACATCATCAATTACTTTTTCTCTTTCTATTAATTCAAAATATTTTATTTTAATAGCTAACTGTTCTGCAACATAATACAAAATACGTTGTTCGTGAATTGGGAAATAGAATAAACCATTATCATTATTGTTAGTGATTTTAATTGCGCCAATTAATTCTCCACGATATCTCAAAGGAGCTATAATGCAGTTTTTGAGGTCTGGTTTTTTGTTATTTTTAGTATAGTTAGCTACTAAAACTTCTTCGATTATTTTATTTTCAGTTTTAATCTGTTTTGATTTCTCATCCTTATGATGTTTATTATAATCGTTATAATCAAATATGTTAATGCATTTAAAATATATTGGAAGTTCTTCTTCCGTATCATTTTTAAAATGATTCATAAAAATTTGCATAACACTTCCTAATAAATGTTTCTTATAAGTGTGTGTATTAGGTTTTGTTGTACGATTCCTATCTAATATTTCATAAATTTCTTTATTATGCTCGTCCTTTTTAAGGTTTCTGTAATAGAGAAAATCTCTATGTATTACTCTGTTATTTCTAAATGAGAAGACTTCACATTTTAATGAACTTAATCTATTGCATAATATTTGAGAGAATTTGAAATATAAATTATTTATAGTATCATAATCTTTATTTATTATGCTTGTAATTTCTCTTGTGATATTAAGTTCTTTGTGATCTATTGCACTTTGAATTGCTTGGGCTGCAAAATTTGCTAATTCGTGTAAATATCTTAGTTCTTCTAAACTCGATTCATGTTTTTCATTTGATCCAATATAATCTACAGTTAAATACCCAAGAGGACTTTTGTTTGCAAACATTAATATATCGAACCATTTTTCATTTTTTAAAACATCGATACCAATTTCTTTTAAAAAATTAGTTGCTTTATGGTTATTTAACTTGAGGCTTGAAAAATTATCTATTAAATTACCTGTATTATCATCAAATTCAAGCTCATTTATAATGCAGTTCTTAGCGATGCTAAAGTCAATGTGCTTTCCAATTATTTGCTTGTCTGGAATAATTTGCGTATTTGAATAAGAAGAAAAAACCTGTAGAACATGGCCTTGAATTGGCTCTTTTATTGAATCGAATTTTTTATCAAATATATTTACATGATTTCTGTAGTATCTCATTCGGCTAAAGCCAAAGTTCAATATTCTTTCTTCATTTTTCGAATTAGTATATGATAATTTAGTAGCTAGAAATTCAAATATATCTTTAACAGAATCTTTATTCTTAAAGCACTTTTCAAAATCCGAACGAGAACCTCCAATTGTAGCAAATTTAAGTGCAGTTATAATATCTTGATAACGATTGAGCCTTTGTATCAATTTTTGGAATTCTGAAGAAATTGTTTTCGGAGAATTATCTCTTACTACATTTAACCCCAATTTCTCAATTTTACCTTCATCAGTATTAATGAGTTCAATTTTTGAAGCAGTTTCTGAAATAAAGTATACTTTGTTCCTTTTATCCTTGAGCTTATGAACTTCACTTCGGACGACATCATTTTTGCAATTAAATATATCAGATTGATTATTTCCCATTGGACAACCGCCACACAAGCCCGTTCCCTTTTTAATAGTAAATACATCATAACATTTTTTACCAATAATATCATACCCAAAATACTCTCTTCTCACTTTATTGGTATATAGAATAGTTCTATCTTCAGTCACTATTGATACTCCATAATCCATCCTGTTAAATGCAGTTTTGTATAATAGGTTAGAGTGAAGTTCATTTAAATTTAGCTTATCAATTTTTGAATAGTGGGAAGTTAATTCCTTAACTTTTAATTGAAAAGCTTTAATGCTTGCAGGGTATGTATAATAAAACATTCCAGCATTGTTTGAAAAATATGTAATCAATTTTTTAATAAGATCAATATTATTCTTTTTTAAAATTATTTGTATGGATTGAATTTCTGCAATACTCATTTTCGTTTTTCGCAGCAGGCAGTGCCCTCCATTTATTTCCTTATAATCATAATAAGGATCGAGAGTCTTTATTAGAGATGGATTTTTAGGCTTATTTAAGTTTATGTCATGGCATTTTATTCTCTCCGGTACCCATGCTGGATTAACTAATAGAAATTTAATATTAACGTGGTTGGTTTTAATAGTATCTATTATTGATTTCCCTTTAAGTTTGTCTAGGTTGATTAAATACAACGGATCTTCATAAATTACTTCTGAAACATTAATTATTTCATCTTTTTTGAACTGATCTTGTATAGTGTCTTTATCAGAGAGGCAATAAATTTTCATTGATTTAAATTTTAGTAAAATGAAATAGTTTCATATCACTATTCCTTATAATCCCACTTCATGCTTTTTAAGTTTAGCTACTGCGAATTGCCCCATAATGATGTCAGGATATTGTTGCCATATTTTTCCGTCAATCTCTTTACCGTTTAACCTTTTATTTCTCTTTATCATATCAGCGCCCCAAGTTCCCCATTGTTTAAAGAAAAAAGCAACATCATTTTCTTCGCACTGATGCTTTATATTTACAACCCAACTTTTTCCCATAGGTCTTGCCTTATTTCCACTTTCGCCACCAACAATCACCCAATCAATATTTTCTAAATTAATACGGCCTAAATCTTCAAGTAATGGCTCTACAGAGAGAAATAATACACTTGCTTGTAATTGTCTTAATTTATCAATTCTTGGCAAGCCTTCTTTTTTGTTTTCTACCGTTACACCAAGCCAAACATTTTGAGGTATTTTTCTATTTGACAAATATTCCAACATTTTATCCGCTCTCTTTGTAAGAATTTGATATGTATGTTGCGGTGTTTCTTCAATTACATTAAATATTTTGTTTAGATAACCTTCTGGCATATTCTTATGAAAAAGATCACTCATTGAGTTAACAAAATATATTGTGGGTTTTTTCCTTTTAAAAGGGTCATTTAACCTACTCGAAACTGGATTAAATTTGAATCCATTTTCGTAGCCTTCCACACCCATCGCCTTCAAACGAATTGCCATCGTTTCAGCGTAACAATTTTTACAACCTGAACTAATTTTAGTACAACCTGCCGAAGGGTTCCACGTTTGTTCAGTCCATTCTATTTTATGAGCCATTGTCTAGACTTTTTATGTGATAGATTTTTGCTTTATGAATGTTTGATGACTGATTGTTAACCTCTCCGAATCTTTCAATTAATTTTTCTTTTTCAAGTTGTTGCACAGCTTGTGTAAACAATCTAGGTTCGCAACCGTTGTGCATGGCAAATTTCAAACCTGCAATATTATGTGATATTTTTCCTGATAAAATTAATTGTTTTATTTGTTTTGAAACAATTTCTTTTTTGACATTATTCTCAGAATGAAAAAATAGTGTTCCTTCTTCAAAATTGTGATCAATATTATAATTGGCCTCACCTGATAAGGTATCGTGCTTCCAACAAACTTTCAAAAATTTTTCCATTCCAAGAGAATGGTTTGAGCCAAATATTAAACCGTAATAGTTACCTTTTTTTTCTTCTTTTCTTATTGAAAAGTGATGTAAAAAATATTCTTTTTCAGCTGGAATTAAATCACGAAAATAGTTTGCAACAGCCCTATGAATATTATTAGGTCGAAGATTTTCAAAATCAATTTTTGAAGTATCAATATATTTTGTAGTGCTTGGATGTACCCTAAATCTACTGATGAAAGAGGAAGAAATAAAAAAGATAAAATCCGTCTTCGGGTAAGATATTAATTGACTAAAAATTTGCTCATCTATTTGACTAAATCCATATTGGTCAAGTAATATAAATTTACCAAAATCTTTATTTAAAAAAACATTTGTTATACCCAAGTTAGAAAACATATCCTGAAAGTTATAATTCTCAACTTTGTACTGATAGATGCAACCATTACATTTATTATCCTTCTTGCATTGCTCAATAAATTGAATTATATTTTGATTCAATTCTTCGCTTTTGTCTAGCTCCCCTTCATTAAATAAGAACCCGATTTCTTTTTTCGCATTAAGACAATATTTACGGTTTGTTCCTTTTGCTTTTTCTAGTAAAACCAACGGACTTCCAGGATTGTTTTCAACATCCTTTCCGCTGCCAGCAAAGAAATCAAAAACATATACTGCTTTTGTGTATAGGTCATTATTAAATACGGGTAACCACTCTTCAAAGCATTCTCCAAAAATGTCCAGCTTTAATTTGGTAGCTTCGTCAAATACGGTTTTGTTTATATCTTTTGCCATAAAATTATAATTCAAAATCTACATTCAATCAACTGCGCCTAACGGTATACAAATACGGTCCGTAACCATTCGTTTGCTTTTTGATTTCCTTTATGTTTTTGTTACTATTCATTTTTCTTGATATCACCAAAGCGGCTATGGGCTATAATTTGCTGTTAGGTATCGCTATTTTATATTGTATTGTGCTTCAATCCATTTCTTATAATACTCATCCTCAATATATTCTTTGATATAATTATGTACTTTTTTGTCCAGTCTAATCTCCTCTGATGTTAATAGGCTGCATAAAACTAAAAACTTCTGTAAGGGGTACTTCTTCTGTTTGTGAGTAGGAAATAAATAGAGTTTTATTTTTCCTGAAATAGAATCATGTGATGAGAAACTTAATATCAGACTTGCTAAAGAGACGATTTGAGGAATTCCAGTCGCAATTTGTTGTTCTAATAATTTTGTAACATAGATTTTGTCAATTATTAATAACCTTGATAGAATAGCCGTTACTTGTCTGCGAAGAAAAGGTTCTAGCCTCCATATGTTTTCATACTTTCTAATAAATCTTAACAACGAATCTGGATGGTCATATTTAGATTTGAACCACAATAAACAATAGAAATCAAAGGGCTTCTTTCTTCTTTCGCTGATCGCGTAAAGTTCTGATTCAAATTCCTTTAGAAATAGATTCGCTGATTCTGTATTCTTAATTTCCCAATCTGTAATAAGCCGACATACTTGAAATAGCGAAATGTCATCATAAACATTCAAACTCTTAACAATATTCAATACTCCTTCAGATGTTTTCTTTTTAAATCCAAGTTCTGCTAAATAAATCAATAAATTTGGTCTTATTCCGGGTATTTGGTCGTATAGTTTAGGAACTTCTACTAAGAGCTTCTCTGACTTTAATTTGCCAAATGCAGTAACATATCTTTTCGTTATTTTTTCAGAGTATTTTGCTTTACTGTTTTTTAAGTGGTTTTTTAGGTTTTTCTTTATTTCACTTGTAAGTTTATTGTATTCTTTTGTGCGTTTTTTTAATTTATAATCAATGGAGTCTAAATATTGATTTGCTTCTATTTGAAAATGAAACTCTGCCTTTTCAGCATCATATATATCTGTTTTGGCTAAATTAAGTGCTAAACCTCTGCTTTTCAGCACATCAGAAGCAGCGCTAATGGTTTCAATTGCATCTTTTCTTGAATCTACGCCAATTATTACATCATCCATCCACCTAGTAAAAGAGTCATTTGTCTTTTCTTTAAGTATTGCATCAAATTCAAACAAGAACGAATGTGCTAATAATCTAATACCCTCAAGGTTGGAGGTTGGAAGTCCTCTCCCCGTATACGGTAAATAATCAGGAGTCCAAGAAATACTTTCGATAATCTTAAATAGTAAATCGAGAAGAACTTCTTTATTGTCAACAATATTTGAAATTTGATTGCGGAGAACATTTATATCTATTGAATCATAATAATTTGATAAGTCGGTTACAATTAAAAGTTCTTTATCTTCTTTGAATTCATATATTAGTTTTTGTAATTTTTTCCATTGTTTTTGCCAATTAATGCCATACTCCTTATCAAGTTGATGTGGATATTTCATATTATGCCTGTCTTGGGAGTAGAAGGAATTTTTCGATGGCATTTTGCTGATAATCTCAGTATTTAAGTTCTCTGTTAATACTTGAAGAATTAATGCGTCTTGTGGCTGTGGGATAATAATATGTCGACAAACACCTAATTTTTTCTCAATCCGATAAATAAGCGGTTTTTCAGTTCGATAATTGCCATTTAGAATGTCAGTTCTTAGTACAGATGCCCTTTCATCTATGTTATAATTGTAATCATAGAAATCAAACAAATCTTGAATGTCGAGTTTACGTAATTGATTTTTTACAATCTTGCGCCAAACTTCTGTTATCTTTCTCTTTTCAAAAACAGCATCAAGCTCTTGTTTCCTTAGTTTTATAAATCTTTCAGTTAACATTAGTTTATTTTGTTTCTTAGATTAATTGTGCCCAACGGTAAAGTATAAGAATAGTAGCGGAATTTCATACGCTTACTTTTCGGTTTGTCACTTTTGTTTGATTTATAAATTTCATTTCGTTTAAGCGATTAAACCGCTATTATTTTTATACCATGTTATGTGGCGTTATTATCTGCGTCTGCAACTTCCAATAGCCTTTTAAATTCAAGTTTCAATGGATTCATAAATGCAGGTAGTACATTCTGATTTGACTCGCTACTCATAACTTGAGCGACATAAGCTAGATCTTTAATCTTCTCCATATCGTAACTGTGATAATTAATTTTCAGCTCGTTATCAATCATGAAAAATGCAAGCGTCTCTTTTTGGACATGTTTAGTTCTATCATGACTATCAAGATGTTTTACATCTACAGTATCGTAAACTTGCATTTCAGAAACAAAGAATACACCTTTTATATTCTCTTTATCAATGCGGTTAGCTATCTCATCGAACTTTCTGTAAACTGTGGTTCTTATTGAAGAATGGAAACTATTTATTTCAAAGGTATCATCGTTGAAAATCACCATACAAGTAGGCATCAACGTTTCTTGATGTTGCATTAGGGACAAATGCATTAATTCGAACTTATGAAAAATATCGCCATCAGTGCTAAATTGATCTAAAAATTTAATTGAAGCTCTGGGAATATTAATACCAAAACATAATGCGCTTCTTGACGCTCTTTCAAAGGTTTCATATTTACAATTGAAAGTATAATCATCTACTAGAAGAAAATCCTTAGGAACTCGATAAAAGTTTAAATCCTCTATCTTCTTTTCAAGTTTCTCTGACAGAATGCAATCTTCATTCAGTTCCTTTCGCATTTCTGCCAAAAGAAGTTTCATTTGTGTTATGCCAAAAATAAAGTTGTCATATAAATCTTCCTTAGAACCTCTTTCATAGAAAGTAAATTCCGCAGAAAAGAAAATTTCAATTTCGCCGATCTTCAAAAATGACGATCTTAGTGATTCAATAATTGAAGAATATTCCACATCATTTTCAATTGTATAAACTAATTCAGGCAAAGAAAAAATGTCATTACCAGTATAAATTTTAATAATTATTCGTTTCTCAAGATCAAACGGTTTTTCCTTAAGTACGCTATTCCGTTTATCTATAAACCATTTTCCGACATCATTAACAAGATATTTATCTCTTAACCTTTCATACATTGGCATATATTCTGTTTTAGCCAGAGATTTCTGTAAAACAAAGGTGATGTTTCTATATTCCGAAAAAAAGTTATCTAAATGACCAATATTATCAAAGAAGTTTGAACCCTTTTCAAACTTTTCCAGGCTATTCAAAGCATTATAGAATTTATGCAAAGCTGGATATAATATACTTCTTAGATTTTCCAAAAACTTTTCATTTATGACACTAAAAAATAAGCTATTTCGTGTCTGTTAATGCCACATAACTCGTTATATGTTTATAAAAGGTGCATATATCCCGGAATAATCCTTGGATATAAACAAGTTTATATATTGTTTATTTTCGTTTGTAAGCGTTTGCAAATGGTTCTAAATGGTTAATCGTCCTAAAATTAGGAAATTACCCTTTATGATTCAGAAGTGAAATCTTATTTATATTCAATTTGAATAATTGAATGGAATCGCCTTGTCTCTTAAAAAGAAACTAACCGCCTGTAAAATAAGGATGTCTCGACAGGTTTTGAGCTGTTTCTAGTTTACTCACTTTAATATACTTCATGAATTCCTTTTCGGTTTTGTGTCCAGATATCTTCATAATATCAATCACAGGAATGCCGGCCAGGTACATATTCGTACAGCCTGTTCTGCGAGCGGTATGGGTCTTGATTAATTCGTATTTGGGATAGACGATTTCCGTGATGATTCCGCCCTTGTGCGATTGAATAATGACGCTTTCATTTAATTCAGCAAGTTTGCCAACTTCCTTTATGTATTTATTGAGTTTCTGCTCAGTTATATAGGGTAAATTATATTCATGTTTAACAAGTATGCGCCACAGATCTTTTTTGATTGGGATCATCACTTTTTCACCTGTTTTTTGTTGCCTTATTTCAATAGCTTTTAGATCGTTTGTAATAGACCTGATATGTTCCTTTCTTATCCTTGAAAAATCGGAGTATCGCTGTGCTGTATGGCATCCAACAAGAAAAACATCCCTGGCCATATCAAGATGCGGTGCCCGGGACAAATCTAATTGCTGTAACTTCATCAAATCGGTTTCGGACAGGTAGATATTGTCAACCTCTATTCTGGGTGATTTGAACTCTCTTCTCTCAAATTGGGAATTATTATGAAAGCCTTCCTCTCGTGCGTGACGCATGATCATTTTCAATATCCGAATATATTTTCCTATGGTGTTGGCGCTATAATTCTTCGCGTAAAAGAAATTGATGAATTCTGTATGAAATTTGAGATCAATATCCTTGTAACTGATCTTTGCACCCATTTGCTCCTGGTACAATTCAAATTGCCGTTTGAAGGCTCGTACGGGCTTAATGGTGCTTTCCCCAAAGGGCCTGTTCTTTTCAGTCAGTCGCTTACCGGATGTGATGTCTTTGATGTATTTTTCAATAAACATATTCAAGTCAACTTTGCTTTTAATCCCGTAGGGGTCATGGAAGTCCTCAATACATTGCATGAGAAAGCTTTTACTGATCTCAGCGCCTTGATTAAGGTTGTTCAGTATATAGGTCTTAAAATCCCTGAATTGTCGCTCAAGGGCATCTTTATCCATCGGGGTAAAGCGGTCAGTGAACATGATGCGCTTGCTGAATGTTTGAGATCTGTTATTCCAGTACTCTGGATATAAATAAAATTTTGAGGGCGCTTTAACGTCAATTCCCCGTCCGGCAATTAACCGGATATAAATTCTGGCAAGTTTTTCTTTTTTCTGTGATCGGATAATGAATTTTACGGTGGGCATTTTTTTAGTTTTTTACCACACAAAAGTAGTAAAAAAAATGGCCGACATTTGTTAAAATTTGGCCGACATCTCTGAAATTAAAAGTAATTGTATGTAATTTTAAACTCATGTAAGTATTGATAACAAAGAATTACAGAAGATTACAATTGATTACATTTATTTTGAGAAACGTGGTACAGGTGGTACCACCTTTAAGTTAAACAAAACCCTAGAATAGTAATTGCTTTCGGGGGTTTAACTTTTTAGTTGACCGTTTCGTTTAAGATTATTGATTTTTGGTTTTCAATCTGATTTTAGTCTTATAAAGTTGGAGCATCAAGCAACTTAAGATAATTGTTATGTCTGTGCTCTGTCATCATCCAGTGGTTATACCACTCAAGTGTGTTAGATGGATGAATATTTCCAAGGGTGTCTTTGGGAGTGAAATTACCTATATCTATCTGGTCATCCAGTTGTACATAGTTAATCTGTCTTAACTGAAGTTCAACCCTGGCAGCCGTTATTAACAATTCGTATGACAATGGAACCTTCGCCGGAATTTGTTGAGGAACCAGACTGTCAAATCGAGCCCAGAAGTAGGGTACTACGTCCAAAGAATTGGAAACCATATTGAGAAAAGCACCTTCAGGCAGTGAATTAAAAAAGTTTGTTTTCATTGTTGTGTTTCCAATGGATGGTCCTGCAAAAGCATATGTCTCAATATTGAAATGTTCTGCTACACCGCTAGTGGTCAAGAACCAGTATGATAACAAAGGGGCCAATGCTCCTCCTTGGCTGTGTCCGGTTATAAACATCTTTGATTTAGTGTAGCCGGAAATATTCGAAAGAAACTCACCCAGGGTTTTCCCAGTAACAGGATCTTCTGTTTCCAGCAAAATATCCAACCCCTGCATTGTTCCATGTGCAACCGAATCTCCAGCCAGTCCGTACTTGAATGGCACTAAATTAAAAACATCAACATCTTGCAGAATATCCTCAATGGAATAAATACTGGTGCCTCTGGCAGCCATTGCATAAACTGGAGACTCTGTTGTTCTGTATTTAGCGATATACACGAGGTTACTATTGGTATTATTAACTCCCGGACCCCAAATAAGTTCCCACTGACCTTTAGTTGCCAGCCTTTTGTCATTTAGTAGAAATGTTATAGAATCCATTATGGTTTGTACATCCATACCCTCAGCTGTATATGCGATAGCGGCAAGAGTCATGATTACTGCCGCCTCGTTTTTATCATAGCCTAATCCGGTATCAAAAGGATTAACCGGGTTTGTTTCCTGGTCTTTCTTGCAGGATGAACCAAACATCAGTATGATACTTAGTACGATTGCAGATAAGTATTGAAAAAAAGGTTTCATTTTTTTGGTTTAAATGGGTTCTTATTTTAATAATGAGCCGGGGTCAGTAAATATTTTTATTTGATACATTTCTGACTCCCTGGCGTTAGGTTATTTTGGTTAATGCTACCAAGTTACAATAAACTTTGAATTGAGA
>SWBW01009863.1_pt1 | contig 12901 bp, 15 predicted proteins | sample 4693041 | NCBI WGS metagenome assembly SWBW01 (sample SAMN10267271, study PRJNA491770) | bioreactor metagenome | isolation source: DHS bioreactor inoculated with marine methane seep sediment | place: Japan: Omine Ridge, Nankai Trough | collected 2006-05-06 | reverse complement strand
AGATCTTGGGGATATGGAAGGGGGAAAGAAAATGTATGAGCGGGCGCTGGCCATCGGTGAATCTACCTACGGCCCCGACCATCCTGATGTGGCGATCCCTGTCAATAATCTCGGTGATGTCATGCAAGATCTTGGTGATCTGGAAGCTGCAAAAAAAATGTATGAGCGGGCGCTGGCCATCGGTGAAGCTGCGTACGGCCCCGACCATCCTACTGTGGCAACCTATGTTAATAACCTCGGTAGTGTCCTGAAAGCACTTGGGGATCTGGAAGCTGCAAAGAAAATGTATGAGCGTGCGTTGGCCATCGACGAAGCTGCGTACGGCCCCGACCATCCTACAGTGGCGATCCGTGTCAATAACCTCGGTGGTGTCCTGCAAGATATTGGGGATATGGAAGAGGCAAAGAAAATGTGTGAGCGGGCGCTGAGCATATTTACCGAATATCTTGGTGAGGATCATCCAAACACGGTGACAGTGCAAAATAACCTGGATTCACTTTCTTAAAAAAAAATCAAGGTCATATTATCCTTGTTTTATGAAAATTAGCCAGCAACACAAATAGCACTTTGATGGACATCCGGCCGCCGATCATGGTAAAGATAACGCCCTAAGCTGTTTGTATCTCCAGTGGAACATGGTATATGCAATCGGAATTAAAGGATTTGATCGGACAACAAAACAAGGCTTACAATAAATCCAGGTCCGGATGAGAGACTTTTTATTATTTTCTGGTTACACTTATTAATCAGTTCTGTTAACCGCGGATGAACGCAGATAAACGCGGATAAACGCGGATACTGCATGCGAAATCTGCGTTCATTTGCGTTCATCTGCGGTTCGTTACAGTTTAAAAGACCAGAAAAAATTTAAAAAACTCTGGATGAGCACCAAAAGTGGAGTCCTGATGGGAACAAAATATTATTTACCTTCACCCCATTAACATGGTACAGATGATACACAAGCACCTCAGCGACCTTACAATCCAGGAATCACAGCGCCTGCTTGACAGGGCAGGAGGAATACAGGATGTCACTGATATCGTATCCGGCATCCTTGGTGATGTAAAAAACCGGGGCGATACCGCACTCCGCCAGTACACGAAACAATTCGATGGTGTTGACATTGATGAGATCGAAGTAGATAATAACACAATAAAGGCTGCCCTGGATACAGTTCCACCCAATCTCATTGAGCACCTGGGGGTTGCGGCCGACAACATCAGGACGTTCCACAGGGCACAACTGGGCGAATCACAGTGGTTCATGGAATCCTCACCCGGTATCATGCTGGGGCAGAAGACCACACCCCTGGCCGTGGTTGGCGCATATGTACCTGGCGGCAGGGCAGCGTATCCGTCCACTGCACTGATGACCGTAATACCGGCAAAGGTCGCAGGTGTGAAAAAAGTAGTCGTATGTACTCCACCCGGGCCTGACGGGGTAAACCCGCTGACACTGGCAGCGGCCCACATTGCAGGGGCTGACCACATCTACCAGGTAGGAGGCGTGCAGGCCGTGGGTGCAATGGCCTATGGTACGGAATCTGTTCCTGCTGTTGATAAGATCGTGGGGCCTGGGAATGTGTATGTGACTGCTGCCAAGATGATGGTCAGGGACCATTGCGAGATAGATTTCCCTGCCGGGCCCAGTGAAGTGCTTATCATAGCCGATGACACGGCAGAGCCTGGATTCATTGCTGCTGATATGCTGGCCCAGGCCGAACACGACCCCAATGCCATATCTGTACTGGTGACCACATCTGCGGATGTGGCAGGGAAGGTGAAGGCCAGCCTGCTGGAAATGGCAAAAACCGCTTTCAGAAAGGAGATAATTGAACAATCACTTGAGAATGCCGCCGTACTTGTTGCAGATTCGATAGACGATTGTATTGATTTTTCAAACCGGTTTGCGCCTGAACATCTGGAAGTCATGACCGCTGATGATGATAGGGTGCTTAAAGAGATTACCAATGCAGGCTCTATATTCCTTGGTCAGTATACCCCGGTGTCAGTAGGGGATTATGCATCAGGTACCAATCATGTGCTGCCCACTGCAGGGTACGGCAGGATATATTCGGGGCTGAACGTGGACCACTTTATCAAGAAGTCTACTATCCAGAAGCTGAGCAGGGAAGGACTGGCCGGACTTGAAAGTACTATTACATCACTGGCCGAGGCTGAGGGTTTACATGCTCATGCCGAGGCAGTGAGAAAAAGGCTATCTTGATATATCAAAACAGAACTTGATGTATTCAATGAATTGTTTCACAGCAGTTTGTGGGTATTTGTTTGTTCCGTTTTTTTTGTAGTATCCTGAATTTCAAAGGGTTCATGCCAGATATGAACACCCGTATCTACTCACCAAACTGGAAATCTGCATGCTCGGCATGGTGTTGGAGACTTGTATGAGGAGCCTGATTTTGCGGATTTACGCAGATGCGGGTTTCTACGGCATGTGATTAATCGTATCCCCGGTTTCATTCATCTACATTAATTTACGTTCATCTGCGGTTTCAGATATGTATTCATAAACAGAGAAAGATTTAACATAATCTATCCCTATATATAATGCATGGATAAAGAAACAATCAAAAAACTTATAATTTTAGCTCAAGAGCGTGATGTAAAGTTTGCGCAAAGAGATACACAAATTTACTTTTCAGGTAAGATCAACACTATTATTGGTTCGCGAAGGGCCGGAAAAACATATTTTATGTACCAGAACATAAACCGGCTCAAGAGTGAAAATAAAGACAAGATCATTTACATAAATTTTGAAGATGAAAGGCTTTTTCCTATAAAAAAAGAAGAACTTGACCTGATATTGGATGCTTATTATGAACTCTATCCTGAGAACAAAGATGAGAAACTGTATATCTTTTTCGATGAGATACAGGAAGTTCCTTTCTGGGAGACCTTCCTCAGAAGGCTCTACGATCAGGAAAATGTAGAAATATGTGTCACAGGTTCAAGTTCAAAACTATTAAGCAAGGAGATAGCAACCGGACTGCGTGGAAGAACATTGACATATCGTATTTTTCCTTATTCATTCAAGGAATTCCTGAATGTTAAAGGTGTAATTTTACAAAGGAACTTCGAGTATACGCCGCTGCGCTACAAAATTAAGAATTTGCTTATAGAGTATATCGAATTCGGTGGATTTCCGGAAATTGTGGATAAAGACAATACCCTCAAGACCAAGATCCTGCAGGAGTATTTTGATCTTATATTCTACAAAGACCTGGTAGATAGATACCAGATAAGGAGCTTTGCCACTGTAAAAGAGATGCTTCTATATCTTGTAAATAATTTTTCTTCTTATTTTTCAACTAACAAGTATTACAATATCCTGAAATCACAGGGTAAAAAGATCAGCAAAAATACGTTATTCACATATTTAGCCTGCGCCACCGACATAAACTTTATATTTATGGTTCCAAAATATGGTAAATTGAAAGAGCAGTTCGCAAACCCAAAAAAGGTCTATGTGATCGATACCGGTTTGATAAATGCGATCTCGTTTAAGTTCTCTCAAAATATCGGTAGATTATATGAGAATGTTGTCCTGATCGAACTTAAAAGACGGGATAAAGACGTATATTACTGGAAAAACAAGTATGAATGCGATTTTTTAACAACACAAGGTGAAGATGTCAAAGAAGCCATACAGGTTTGCTATGAATTGACAGATGAAAATAAGGACCGGGAGATCAATGGCCTGATTGAAACTATGGAAGAATTCAAACTAAACGATGGCTTGATAATAACAGGTGATCTTGAAGGGGAAGAGATCAAGGGTGGCAAGAAAATAGTGTATAAGCCGTTATGGAAATGGTTGCTGGAGTGATGTCAAATGTTGTGTAAGGGATTTTCGGTCGTGTCCCCGATTTACTGAACAAGCACTCTGAACGTTAATAATTCTTTCAATGTCCAAATATGGTCTGTGAGTTTCTGAGCCATAGCTGGTGTCCTTTGCAACCATCTTTTGTTCCCACAATTGATATTTGATCTCAGTGATTTATGCGGCTTAACAAAATTATACCATGCTTGGAAGAAGTCTATTGCTCTTGAATGCATCATAGCACTTTTACTATAATTCATTCCTTTTCGTATAAATCTCGCTAGAGAGTTTCGGATAGTAAGATTGATTCTTTCAATATATGATGTGTTAATACAGCCACCTGAATCTGCCCCAAAAAGCCTTAATATTTCGTCGACATCTCCGAAAACAACACGCTGAAGCTCTTCAACAACTTGCCCTTTCGCAACTTTTTTTATTACCTGAGCATACCTCAAATCTTCAGGTGGCACCAAAATAGGATGCGGTTTTCTTCCAATACCACAATAGGGTGGCTGCTCCAGGCTCCCGTAAACATTTAGAAGTGCTATTTTAAAGGGATCCCAATCATCTGAGGCGAACAGTGGGATTGGAGATGTAGTTAAGCGTCTACTTTCTAAATCATTAAACAATTTTGTAGCATCATCTGCACTTCTACTTCCTTCATGATGACTGATAAATAATTTTGTAACACTTTCCATTGCTGTTAATGTATAAAAATCACCATATTCAACAGGATCGTCATCAGTCACGTTTTTTTCCTTTTTTTTATATATGACCATATTTCATCTATTTGAACCTGGCCAAGTTCAAGCTCTTGAAAATAGTAATCGGTAACTTCTTGGCAATGTGCTCCTGCAATGTCTAGCCATCTGCATATGGTATCTTTATCATATCCTGTGGCTCTTGCCGTTCCACGTATACTTCCTTTTTCAGGTATCATTGCCAGTGTTCTAAATATTTCGTCATCTGGGGTCTTAAGTCCAAAAAATATCGTGCCTCTGGTTTCGCTGAAGCAATGTGTGCAGGTATTGCATCTCAATAGCGCTCGATTTTTCGATCCGTATCTCTCTTTGACCCTTACATTTCCTTTACCCTTCTTACCGTAATCAGGGCAATCTTTATTCAAACAACAAAATTCTGATAAATCCAGTTCTGAATCCATTAATATCCCTCAAAAGAGGGAATTACATTTAAACTATTTAAATATTGTCACTAATTCAGGGACACGACCCGATTTTCGATGTGTCTGGAAAGTAATATTTGGTCCTGATAAAAATGAGATTGAGGGGCATTGCACCCCTCAAAATTCCCTTCTCTTATTTCCTTCCTGAATGCACAGCGATCAGTACCCCCATTATCCCCGGCAGTATCCCGAATCCGGGTGTCCCTTTGGTCGAGTTCGAAGTAGCTTCAGGCGTGGGTGTAGATTCAGCCACCGTACCGGAATCAGGTGTGGCAACAGGTTCTACGGCACCAGTGTCCCCTGCCTGCCCCAGTATCATAAATGTAGAGAATCCCGGAGTCGGCGATGAATACTGGTAGTTTCCGCCTGCCTGCCAGGACTTCGATTTTCGCTGCCTGCGCCACCACTCCTGGAGCGTCTGCATCCGCTGCCAACCCTGCGATCGAACCGGCGGCGGTCGCTCTGGAAAACTCGATTCCATCCAGCGGCGCATCTCCATCACCACGCACCTTCCGCATGTGCGGGGTCGTATGAACATAGGCAGCGGTGGGGCGTGAGATGAGCGAAAATATTTCCTGACGAGGACAGTCGAAATATCAAGCACTAAAGAAGACAAATATCAACATCCCGGCAGGGGGACCACACCCGGGATAATAAAACCGGGGCACCTAAGAAAACCAGCATAGAAAAAAAAGCAGCCGGACAGATACGAACCAAAATTTCTCCAGCCTATCCTATTTCGCCCTGTACCGCACCGCCGACTCCTTCAACGCCTCGATACCAGGCAGTTTCTCGCCGGCTAAAAAGTCGATACAGGCACCCCCACCCGTACTAATATGATTTATCCTTGATTCCACACCAAGTTGTTCCACCACTGCCGCACTATGCCCGCCGCCAATAACACTAAAGCCTGAATCGGTAGCCGCCTCGATAAGTTCAACCGTCCCAAGGGTGAAAGGCTCCCTTTCGAAAACACCTGCCGGGCCGTTCATAATAACCGTCCCCGCATTCCTGATCTCTTTTGAAAATTTCACAATAGTCTCCAGCCCGATATCCAGTATAGGCAGATCAGAATAATGGTTCTTATTCAGGATATCGATCGACTCTTCCACCCTCTCCCCATTCTTATCCAATGCAACATCAACTGGAAGACCGATCCTATCATTGTACTTTTCCAGTAGCTTTTTGCCAAGCTCTATCTGGTCGCCATATCCCTGTGACTGAATGAATTCCATATTGGGTTTGCCAATATCAACACCCTTAGCTGCCAGGAGGATATTTGCCACAACACCTGTGAGCAGTACACTATCAGCCTTTCCATTCGACAGCACATATTCAGTGACCTTCAATGAATCATCCACCTTAGCTCCACCCAGCACATAAACACATTTGCCACTACCGATATCACAACTGCGGCTTAACGATGTTATCTCCTTTTCCATCAACCTTCCCGCTATACCGGGAAGCACATTAGTAAAACCCATTATGGACAGGTGTGAGCGGTGAGAGACCGCAAAAGCATCGTTTAAGTAAAAATCTGCCAAAGGATACAGGCGCTGCACCATATGGGACCGGGCATGTTCATCTGTAGAACGTTTCAGGCTTTCCTCTGAAAAAAACCTGACATTCTCCAGCATCAGTATATCGCCGCTCTTAAGTTTCCTTATCCTGGTTGCAGCATTGGAACCAAAAATATCATCCACATAGGTAATATCCTTGTCAAGCAGGTCTGACAGGCACCGGACATGGGGCTCCATCGTAGTAAAATCGCTTTTTCCGGGCCGGCTCTGGTGGCTCATTAGCACCAATTTCGAATCATCCAGCTCTTTGAGTGTAGACAGCGAACCCTTGAACCTTTTATTATCCAGGATTTCATTTCCAGGGCTCATGGGTGAATTCAGGTCCAGCCTACTGAGAATTGTTTTTCCCGAAAGGTCAAAATCATCAATTGTAAGGTAATCCTTTTCTAGCAAATACTATACCTCGATTGTTGATACCATATATCGGATTGTAAATTATAAAGGATAGTAATTTAAACTTTCGATGCCAGGGAAAAACACTGTATATTCAAGGTATACAATCCACCCACAATTTGAAAAAAATACAATATAACGGGATGTTGAGCAGGAATAACGGAGTTGGGAATTACGGGAAAATAGCTTTACCCGCTCAACAATTAATTATATGTCATGTATAGTATAAAAATGTTGTGATTAATATACTTAGGTAAATTCGAACATTATATGTTTTATTATTAAAACCTTTATATGCCACTACCACATATAATATTTAGAAAAACAGGAGTCACCCCAACTATGAACATAAACCGTGAGCAGGTATTGATAGAAGCCCTTCCGTATATTAGAGAGTTCCATGACTCCATTATAATAATTAAAGTAGGTGGACATGCCATGATTGACCCCGCCATCATGTCAGATATAGTCCAGGACGTAGTACTTCTGCGTTACGTAGGCATCCATCCCGTGCTCGTACACGGGGGCGGTCCCGAGATTACCAAAAAGATGGAAAAGATGGGGAAAAAAAGCGAGTTTGTGGCAGGGCTGCGCATAACCGATGATGAGACACTGGAGATCGCACGCATGGTATTAGTAGGCAACATCAACACCAGGATCGTATCCCTGATAGGCACCTATGGCGGTAAAGGGCTGGGACTCTCTGGCAAGGACGGCCAGCTTATCATGGCTAAGAAAAAAGGCATCCAACGCGTCACCTTTGAAGGCAGGGAACACGAGGTAGACCTGGGCTGGGTGGGAGATGTAGAGGTCATCAATCCCGAGATACTCATGATAGCAGCCGGAAAGGACTACATACCGGTTGTGGCACCCATAGCAGTGGATGATAAAGGTAACAGCCTGAATATCAATGCCGATACTGTTGCCGGAGACATTGCCGCAGCCTTAAAGGCTAAAAAACTCTTACTCATGACCGACGTACCCGGAGTATTGAGCAACCCGGATGATGCCGCCAGTCGCATATCCCGAATCCGGCTGGACCAGGTTGAGGACATGATCAAGGAAGGCACCATTGCCGGTGGTATGATACCCAAGATACGCTCGGCAGCAGTTGCGGTAGAACAGGGTGTTGAAAAAGTCCATATCATCGACGGTAGCAAGTCCCACAGTATCCTGCTGGAATTATTCACCGATTCTGGTATAGGGACCATGATATATAGTTAGCATTGATGTTTTTGTCTCCAAGTTCATCCCGAATAATAAAATTCTATGGGGAAATGAACCATTGAATTCTTTTAGATTGTACAAACCTACTGGACATAGTAACATAATAAAGATGATAAATCCTCCTGGTATTACTTGCGATACTGTCATTGATTTTCATGACAAACCATACAAATAAATCATAAATGTTAAGGTATAGCTAATCATGATAACAACGTTGAGTTTTTGATAAACTTGATAGGATGAAAATTATGGAAGAGAAAACATATTCGGAAAAACTATGTGGATATTGTAAAGGAACCGGAAAAGTAGAGGGGGAAGAATGCCCTGCCTGTCATGGAAATAAAACATTTATGGTAAAAGAACCATATAAAAATTGCCAGTTCTGCAAGGGAAATGGCTGGACGCATAAGGGTCAACCCTGCCGAACCTGCAAAGGATCCGGGTGGTTGGGAGTTAAGAAAGAGGTAATTTTAGCATAATAGATTATTTATATTTAATATTATAATTTTTATTATAATATTAAAATTAGTTGATATGTGGCACATGCCATATTTTTTTTAATCATTCAATACTTCTGAATACCCCTGCTTTCTATTTAGAATTTCAGAAAACCCATAGCAAAAATCATACATATTTTTTTAGTCGATCTTTAATCACGACAAACGGAATCATGACATGTTAATATGATTAGAGGCTATCATTCAATGATGGCTTCTATTATGACATTGGTCTTCATAGAATTGATAACAAGTGCACTTTGTTCGACCTGCTTAACTATCTTTCTTACTTTTTCTTTGTCACTATCTGTCTTTATTTTTGATTTCACAGCGATTTTTGTGAACATTAACTGGCCATCCACTTTTTCAAGTATACCTTCTGCACTGGATTCATAAGACATTAGATTGGTGCCAGCTTTCTTTGCCTTTGCAATAAATGTTGTCAAGCAACATGCATGAGCAGATGCAACAAACAGTTCTTCAGGACTGATAAACCCCTCTGTCCCATGAAATTCAGGTGGGGTGGCAAATTCAAAACTTGCCTTATCTGCGAAAAACATGGAAGCTTGATACTCGTTATTCCATTTTAATGTATTTGAGAAAATAAATTTTTTTTCCATTTTACTTTCCTCATTCATAATAATACTTTAATCTAATTGATCTTTAATAAAAACCAAAGAGGTTACACAGAGAATATGAAACTCTGTGCACCCCTATGTCTGGTTAATCGGTTGCAATATATGTTGCTTCTATGCAATACTCGCATAAGAACCTGGGCAGGTCGTTTTCCATTGTTTTCACAGGCATAGGATAATGACCTTCCCATATCTCCAGGTCTGCCCTTCGAGCATGTTCCATGCATAATCCCATGCCACAGACTATGCAGATACTAACAGCTTCTTCTGTCTTATTTTTTTCATCACACATAAAACATTTTAGCATATCTTTCACCACCTTAAATATTTTCCTTTAATGCCGCATGGCAGGGCGGGCAGATTATTCGTTTGACATGTTCCAGATCCTGTTTTAATCTGACAGGATATGTTCCATCCCAGACAGGTGTTTCCTCTCTGATCATGTGTTCACGGCATACCCCCATTCCACAGACAATACAAACCCCTACTGCATCGGAATGTTTTCCTTGTTCTGCACAGATATAACATTTCATAGTATTTTCACCTCTCTATTATAGTCTGTCATCAACTCCAGCACCGGTGTCACACTCCGGTATGTAGCAGCTGACATCAATAAACTCGCATTTCTCGTGGCATGAAGGACATTGATCCGGCGCCACATCAGCTTCCAATGAATATCCACAGTTTGAGCATTTCCAATTGACCATATTATACCTCCTTTTCATTTCCAGGTGTGATTCCATTAAAAGAAGATCATTTCACATACAGTGCACATTTACATGCTCCTTTTCGATCAATATCCCTGCTGCGATATACGCACGGACAGATGATCTTCCTGTCCTTCTCCTTGTCACCTGAAATTTCCCTGCAGCTACAGTACACTTCACCATATTTTTTCTTATTGTTAGCAAGGCCTTTTATGGCTGTCATTACAATGTCATAATCAGGATTCAATTTGTACCCTAATTCTGACGCATTCGCTTTAGCCAATTCATATATTTCAGTTTCTAAATCTTCGGATTGTGCCATTATATATCACTCCTCCATTCTATATTCTTATTTTTACTGTATATAAAGTATGACTACGTATACTCAAGTAAATAGAACAAAGCGAGGACTTTGATACTTTCCAGTTAACTTTGTTTTCATCCTGAATCAACATATTTAATAATATTTTCATCCCTTTGAACGATATCAATTTATGCGGAAATTAAGCAGATCTAATGAAGAAAAAAGGAAATTCAGAATGTCTGGAAAAATAGAAGTTGAGCCGCATGTAGATGCTATAAAGATGCCAGAGAATCTTAAAGGTCGGGTTGATGATCGCACAACATCCCAAGCAATGTCAAAATATGGGATGTCATTCTCAATATTATGGGTTTGCATTCGGACAGTCGCCATTTCATGTGCCTTTGGCCCTGCAGCATGCCTTAGCAGATAATACAGACAAAGGACATTACTCGTCTGCTGAAGGAATATCCCAACTTCGAGATGCTATTTCAGGTTTTAACAAAAGGCATTTTGGACTGGATGTAGCCTGACATTGTTAGATTAAACCTTATACTATGCCAAGTATAGAGGACGTTCCAATTAACAACTCAAAAGTAAATGACCTTGAAAAAAGGACACTATATCGCTGTAATGTGTGCAATATGTACGATTCTGACAAAATTTGATTACCGGGGTCGTTGTCACTGTCCTGAAATAGACCTATATGAATTAGGACAGTACCGGATTTTCACCGGCTGGACAGTATGAACTTTGCTCGACACGCCTGCGTCCTCTGCGGTTTCAAATAGCAGATATATTATATATTTCTACAGCCATACCCGCCACCGGCAGCACCTGTCTAATGTGTGTCATGTATAATTAACCCGGATTCGATTCTACGTTAAGTATACTCATCATACATTCGATATATCTTTGGTATTCAAATACCTCACAACCGGACACGCCTTCAAACACAGCCCACAATGCGTACAGTTCTCATTCACCACAGCCCTTCCATCCTTAACCTTCACACCCCGCACCTCGCACTTCCCCACACACAGCCCGCAGCCCGTACACTCCAGAGAGCGCCGGATCGAAGATTCGGCCCCCCTCATCAACCGCCTGGCACCTGCGTCAGTATCGCTCCTTGCGGTCACAGTGCCAGATGCGAACACCTGCACATTATCCTCACCCCTGGCAGAAGTAATCACACCATCCATGGAATGCACTTCGCCCAGCACCCTAAGCATGCCCGAATCCTCGATGACCCCAAGGTTCAGTGGCACACCAAAACTACCCTCAGCCGAAACCCCACCAGCCTTACACGGCCTGTACCCAGACACCATTGAGAATTCCATCTCACCGCCGAACTTATCAGGCACCAGGTTGATGCCCAGCCTCTCTGCCATCTCACGCTGCACCTTCGGAGGATTCTGCCAGCGCCACAGCCCGTAATCCACCCAGCCCTCACCATAACCGAACTTCTCTGCATGGGAGCGCAGCTTCTCCTCGAACCGGGCCCACATTTCAGGATGAATATCCCTTATACGTGACATCTCGGCCATGCTACCTGACGGGCACAGCCAGCATCCGATGCGGTCGAACCCCTGTTCATACAACAAATTGTACGGCGCCCCTTTCCAGAACAGGTACAGCCAGATATGCAGCGCAGTCCAGTTCTGGATCGGCGAGGCCGCTATCTGGTTACCTATCCAGGGATTCTTCCATATCTTATCACTCCTGGCCCTGCCCTCGCTCTCGTACTTGCGCTGGCCGATAAATGTCAGACAGCCCTCTGGGAAGTTCTCTTCAATGAGCATGGAAATAGGGCCAAGTTTACAGGTCTTGCAGCACCACCTCGCCTCAACCGTGGGTGGTCCGAAAGTATCGATTGACTCCCAGAACACGTCCCCTGCATGAAAGGTTTTCACAGTCAGGCCGTAATACCTGCCAACCTCTTCCACATTCTCCAGTGTCTCAGGGAACTCCAGTCCGGTATCAGCAAACAGTACATCGAAGCCGTTCAGGCAGTCCATGACCAGCAGTAAGGTGGCCAGGCTGTCCTTGCCCCCCGAGTATGATACACTAACCGGTCGGTTTGTGGATTGGGACACGTTTTTGATAAATGCATGGGCTTTGGCCTCAAAATCTTTCAGGATATTAAGATTAGCAGTAACAACATCATCCCATGAATGGGGAGCGGGTGCTGCAACTGTTTCAACTATCCCGCTCCACCTGGTCTTGACAGCCACGCCCCTTGTGGCTTCCACCATTTCCCTGCCGTTCATTTTAGCCCTGCCGGCAGACACAGGTACACCATCAGGCGATACCACTATCACCTCTGCGCCCGGGATAATCCCGGGGTCGGCATCGATAACGCCGGGTGCCAGCGTGCTGGCACCTTTTTGTATGAACGGTACTGCCGATTCGTCGATCACCACCCAGTTGCTGCGCCCCTCCATTTCAGTGAATATCCGGGCTGCCCCTTCCATCCTGGGCAGCAGTACCCACTTACCAGACTCCACATCGAACCTGATATTCGCAAGTGCCACGCCA
>SWBW01005488.1_pt2 | contig 12932 bp, 9 predicted proteins | sample 4693041 | NCBI WGS metagenome assembly SWBW01 (sample SAMN10267271, study PRJNA491770) | bioreactor metagenome | isolation source: DHS bioreactor inoculated with marine methane seep sediment | place: Japan: Omine Ridge, Nankai Trough | collected 2006-05-06 | reverse complement strand
CACCTGGGATTAACACCACAATCGATCAATAAGTTTGGAACCTATGTGGTACGGGCTACTGATGAAGAAGAATCATCCAAATTAATGAATGATGCCAGAATACTGGAAGAAGTGGGATGTTTTGGCATCGTTCTTGAAAAAATTCCAGCCAAATTAGCCGCTGATGTTACCAAATCCATTGGTATTCCGACCATAGGCATCGGAGCCGGAAGGGACGTAGATGGCCAGGTACTTGTGATCCATGATATGTTGGGTATCAATACGGATTTTTCGCCCCGTTTTTTGCGCAGGTACAATAACTTACAGGAGCAAATGATCAGTTCATTCCTTCGCTACATAGATGATGTAAAGTCGCAGGATTTCCCGAATGAAAAGGAGCAATATTAAAAGCGCTTCTGTTAAAGATGGATAAACAAACCGTTTCCGAAAGAATTCTTTACGAAGACAACCACCTGATAGCCGTTAATAAATTGCCTTCTGAAATTGTGCAGGGTGATAAAACCGGTGATGTGCCGCTGAGTGAAGACGTTAAGCAATACATCAAGGAAAAATATGAAAAGCCCGGAAAAGTATTCCTGGGTGTGATCCATCGTATCGACAGGCCCGTGAGTGGTGTGGTGGTTTTTGCACGCACCAGCAAAGCATTAAGCCGGATGAATGAGATGGTAAAGGAAAGGGAAATGGATAAATTATACTGGGCCATTGTAAAAAACAGGCCTGAAAATCCGGAAGGGGAATTGCGACATTTCCTTGTGAGGAATGAGAAAAAAAACAAGTCGTTTGCCAGCATAAGCCATAAAAAAGGGGCAAAAGAAGGCGTTTTAAAATACAAGCTGCAAAAGGAAAGCAAAGATTATCACTTGCTGGAAATAGAGTTGTTAACCGGCCGTCACCACCAGATACGCGCCCAACTTGCTGCTATTGGTTGCCCGATTAAAGGTGATTTGAAATATGGCTTCGACCGCAGCAACAAAGATGCTTCCATAAGTTTACATGCCAGGTCGGTTGCCTTTGTGCATCCCGTTTCCAAAGAACCGATTACCATTATAGCTGATCCACCAAAAGATGTACTTTGGGATTATTTTATATCGTAAATATAAATGAACACCCATAATTGAATTGCAATATTTTTTTACATCGCTGCGTTATATTAACAGAACCCAAAAACACAGCATTTATATCGACCTGATTTCTACTTTTTAAATTCAGTTTGCCTTACTCAATTTAAAACAAAAGCCATGGAAATCAGAAAAAACCCCAAATCAGATTTAGAAAGAAAAAAATCCTGGTTATTTCAAATAGGGATGATTATTGCCCTCGTTGCTGTTATGACGGCATTTGAGTATAAATCGTACGAGAAATCAGCCATCCTGCTTTCCCGCGATACGTTTCATGAAATACCAGAAGATTTAGTGCCAGTAACCGTGCATAAAAGGAAACAATTGCCCCCGCCTGTTCCTAAGATTCAACTCCATATTGTGGAGGATTCGAAAGAAGACCTGGGTGATTTCACATTGGATGCCCTGGCTACTGAAGACACACCGGTTCCTGATTATGTCCCTGTAAAAGTTAAAGAAGAGACTATACCCGATGATATTCCCATAGCTATTCCGGAAATAATGCCGGAATTTCCGGGTGGATTTTCTGCATTGTACAAGTACCTTAGGGATCATGTACAATATCCGGTAAGCGCCAGAGAAATGGGTATCCAGGGGACTGTATATCTGAGTTTTGTAGTTGAAAAAGATGGCTCAATAAGCCAGATCGAAATCCTGCGCGGCGTGGGAGGCGGTTGCACTGAAGAAGCGATCAGGGTGGTAAAAACTATGCCGGATTGGTCGCCGGGCACACAAATGGGTAGGCCGGTCAGAGTGATTTACAACCTGCCTATAAAATTTACTTTACAATAGAGCATATTCAGTTTATCTTTGCAGGTAGTAGAAATGATGAAAATAAGCGCCAGAACATATCCTTATTGGGAAGAATTTGTGAATGTATTGTCACATGGCATTGGCTTTCTGCTGAGTTTGGCGGCATTGTCACTCATGGTTGTTTTTGCCAGTCTTGATGGTAATGCCTGGCACATTGTAGGAGTGAGTATTTTTGGCGCCAGCCTGGTTGTTTTGTACCTCGCATCTACCTTGTTCCACTGGTCCGTCAGGCCAAAGGTCAGGAAATACTTAAATGTGTTCGATCATTCTGCCATCTATGTTTTGATTGCCGGTACCTATACACCGTTTTTACTTGTGACTTTGAATGGCCCCTGGGGATGGAGTTTATTTGGGGTTATCTGGGGCCTTGCGATAGCCGGGGTTGTCTTTAAAATGTTCTTTACCGGAAAATACGATAAACTATCCCTAATTATATATGTTTTAATGGGATGGCTCATTCTTATCGTAATTGTACCCCTCATTCAAAACCTATCAACCATGGGATTGATCTGGCTGTTGATCGGCGGTATTTCGTATTCTATTGGTGCCGTTTTCTACCTTTTAAACAAAATGCCTTTCAATCATGCCATATTCCATTTCTGGGTATTGGGTGGCAGTATCTGCCATTTTTTCGCCGTATTCTGGTATGTGATCCCATAGAGCATTTCCATATTCCCGAAAACCTTGTATTTTCGTCTTCTATTATAGTTAATGAAAGATTTAGGAAATATAAAAATCGGAATATGCTTATTCGTGTTGTTCATTTGGAGTGCACAATTGAATGCCCAGTATTTTTTAAACGGGCAGGAGCCTGCATCGGTAAAATGGAAGCAGATTAAGACCGAAGATTTTCAAATAATTTACCCGTCCAATTATAGTGAGCAGGCACAGTATTATATCAACGTACTAAAGCTTTCGCAACCTGCTATCAATGCATCCTATCAAAGCCACCTGAGACGTATATCTATCATTCTGCACAACAATACAACTACCTCCAATGCGATGGTGCCAATTGCGCCTTTACGTGCTGAATTCTATGAAATGCCCTCACAGAATATCTATCCGCAAATATGGCAGGACCAGTTGACACTGCATGAATACAGGCATGTGGTGCAGATCAATAAAATGCGGCAGGGTATGACCCAGGGATTGTATTATGTATTTGGAGAACAGGGTGTGGCGCTGGTAATGGGACTGTGGCTGCCTTTCTGGTTTATTGAAGGGGATGCCGTGTATTCGGAAACTATTTTAAGCAACAGCGGCCGGGGCAGGGTGCCGGAATTTATTTACACACTTAAAGCGCAGGTGCTGGATAAGAAAATTTATAAATACGATAAGGCATCTTTTGGCTCATTTCGTGATTTTGTGCCGGATCATTATACTCTGGGCTATCAATTGGTAGCTAAAGGAATCGAGAACCATGGCATTGAAATGTGGGATTACACCCTCAACAGGGTAGCACGTAGGCCTTATTGCCTGGTGCCTTTTACTAAGGCTGTAAAAGATCAAACCGGGAAATTCAAGGTGCAGTACTACAATAGTGTCATGAAATCACTGAAAACAGAATGGTGGATCGAAGACAATCCCGACATTGATCGGGAAATTGAATATGTATCACCAGATCAGAAATTTTATACCAGCTATTTATTTCCGCACAAATTGAAAAATGAAAGTGTTATCGCAGAAAAAAAAGGACTGGATGATATAAACCGTTTCGTGTTGATTGATTCGGCCGGCAATGAAAAAAGATTGTTCACCCCGGGTTATGATTTTTACGAATCCCTTTCAGTGTCGGGAAATACCATTTGCTGGAATGAAAAAGCTTATGACCCGAGATGGGAAATGCGGAATTATTCGGTCATAAAAATGTATGATTTTGAAAGCGGGAAGAAAAAGCAACTTACCCGGAAAAGCAGGTACTTTGCCCCGGCTTTATCAAAAAAGCAGGATAAAGTTGTAGCGGTTCACGTTGATAATCAGTCGAAATATGCACTTCATATTTTGGATGCAGTATCGGGTGATATATTAAAAACTATTTCGACAGACGACAACCTGTTTTTTACCACACCGCACTGGTCGGAAGATGATCGATATATAGTGGCCATTGTATTAGGCAAGAAGGGGAAAAGCCTGGTGAAAATTGATACCGAAAATTGGAAAATAACATATATGCTGCCATTTTCTTTTAAGGAAATCAAGTGGCCGGTGATGCATGGCGAATGGATCGTTTATACAGGTGCTTATGAAGGCAAAGACAACCTGTATGCGATCAACACCCGGTCAAATCAAACTTATAAAGTGTTTGAAGCGAGGTTCGGAGCCACATATGCATCTTTTTCAGATGACGGGAAACAACTGGTTTTCTCATATTACACGGCGGATGGATTTAAAGTGGTAAGTATTGATTTTCATCCTGAAAATTTTAAAGAAATGCAACCGGGTCAACTGGATTATCAATACCTCGCTGACAGGATCGTACCTGGAAATTTGTTTAACCTGGACGATATCATTGTTCCTGATTCGATCTATCCATCAAAAAAATACAGCAAAACAGGTCACTTGTTTAACTTGCACAGTTGGATGCCTATATCGGTGGATGCAGACAATTATACTGTCAATCCAGGAGTAAGTTTACTTTCGCAGAATGTGCTGAATAGCATGGTAACTACACTGGATTATCTATATGATGTAAATGAGCAAACCAATCATATAAAATTCGGACTGGACTATTACGGATGGTACCCGGTCATTGGTTTTTCTGTTGATTATGGCGGACGAAGATTTACGCCTGAATCAGATAGTGGAGAACACGTTCAATGGAAATGGCGCGAAACGGACTTATCGTTAAGGATCAGTGTGCCTTTAAACCTTACTCATAGCAAATGGGCCCAGGGGATCAGGCCTTCGGTGGGGATTGATCAGAAATTTTTGTCGAATTTTGAAAATTTCCCCGATACAATAAGAGACAGGGTTGAAGACAGATTTATATCTCCTTTATACCAATTGTATGCTTATAACCAGCATAAAACATCACTCAAAGATCTCTATCCCAAATGGGGGCAAATTGTAAATTTAGTATACCGTCATACACCCTGGGCTGAAAAGGCAAATTCCCAACTCGCTTTGATTGGGTATCTGTATTTCCCGGGTTTTGTAAAACACCAGGGGATAAAAATTTACGGAGGCTACCAGAAAACAGTGAGAAGTAATTATTCTTACAACAATTTATTGGCAGGACCGCGGGGTTATACAGACATTAGTTATCCAGAGTATTTTAGTATACGGAGCGATTATGCATTTCCCATTGCCTATCCCGATCTGAATGTACCCGGTGCTTTTTATTTGAAACGCATTTATTCAAAAGTTTTTTATGATTATATGCAGGGATATCAGGGGAATCAGGTGACGGATTTATCATCCACAGGAATAGAAGTTTATACCGATTGGAATTTTTTTAGTATTTTGGTCAACGTTGAATTAGGATTCAGGTTTTCTCAATTGATCCCTGATAACAACCAGAGGTACGAATTCCTCTTCGGCTTTAATGTAAATTATTAGCTTGCCCACTTGTTTTTTCTGCTGCTTTGAATAGTTATTTCATATTGAAACAATGAAATTAAAACAGATTATGCTATTAGAATAAAAGAAAGTGCACTATGAAAACAAAATTATTTTTAATGACAGGATTGGTAATTTTATTTACCAGCCTGAAGGCTCAGACATTCCAGGAAAGCTTTGAATTTTTTGGCAACAATTTCCACACTGTTTGTGCAGATCAGTTAAGTGACGCCTCAAACGACATTGTGGTGGCGGGTACATATTTCAGCGACGTACTCGATTTCCCAAAAATACAGGTAATGCGAATAAATGAAATTACAGGCAGCATCATTTGGCAATACGCTTACCATGATTTCACATTATTTGTTGAGGAAGCCAGGGTGTTTGATTTTATTGAATATGAAGAAAATAATGTGCAGATGCTGGCATTAACAGGGTCTGTTAAGATAGCCGGAACCAACTATGCTTATATAATTAAAATGGATGGTAGCGGAAACTATGTAAGTGGTGCATATTACAGCAATTTAGTACCTAACGCTACCCATTCTCAGAGCCTGCATATCATTCATTCGCAGCAGGGATTCGTAATAGGAGGCTTTGCCAACATGGATTATATTGACAGCAATAATGATCCCCATTCGGGCTTTATCATGAAAACGGATTTGAGCCTGAACCCGTTGTGGACGAAGGAAGTATCATCAGGCGATGCATCGTCAACAGCAGATTTTGATATGGTAAACCATATTTTGGAAACTGATGACGGGTATTTTGTTACCGGAAGTGTCAATAGCCCAACGCCCACGCGGCAGTCAGTTTTATGTTTGAAACTGGATTATAGCGGCAATGATGTTTGGGATAATAGTTATGTATTTGGTAATGCCCGTGATGTAGGAGTCGATACTTATTATGATACCGCTACGGATGAGATTTTTCTTTTATCAAATTTTTCACAGCGGCATTATTTTTCAGTTACTGTATTGAATGATAATACCGGAACCATTGATTATACAAAATCATGGGTGGGCGATGCTGCCAATTATGACCGTTATGGCTTTTCAATTAATGAGTCGGTTACAAGCACATCAAACCTGGTCATTTCAGGCTATATGCGTGACGGGCAGGTACTCAATCAGGATAGTATTTTAGTTTATGCGCAAACCATTCCATTTACCTGCGAATTTGAAAAGGCCACGGGTGATCAGGTTGGGAAAGCTTATTTTTATGATGTACCTTTCACACCTCCAGCTTATAATGACTATTTTGACTTTTGGAACAGCCAGATGCCGTTGATCTATTATCCTGATATGGCTATAGATTTATCGAATTCTCAGCATTATTTTCAACTAGGATACAGAACAGGCGTTAATGGCTATGCCGAAATAGAGCTTATAAAAATTGATGCACTGCTTGAGAATCCATGCTATCAAACAGAAATTAACCTGGGACATACCCCAATCGCGGTAACACCAATAACAATTGCCACTGCCAGTCTTGTCCCTGTAAAAAATGTTCTGGAACTGGATCAGGATTTAAACCCATTCAATTTAACCGTTTATTGCGAAGAACAGGCCGATTGTGACTGTGATCAACTGGCTGATGATATGGCCATGGGATTTAACTTTATTAATACCGGTTTAACAGTCAATTTCACACCGGTTGCTTTATCGGCTAATTGCGATAGCGTGGAATGGAATTTTGGTGATAATAGTGCATTGGTGAATAGCCAGGGTAACCAAACCGTTACACATACCTATGCATGGCCGGAGTTATATCAAGTGTGTATGAAGGTTACCAGGTATGTGAATGATGGTACTGTTTGTACCGATTCAATATGCAAAACCGTGGATTTGATAGGAGTAGGTATATTTTCAAATAATGAAACGTCTATCAACATCTGGCCAAATCCAGTCAAAGAAACGCTCAATTTGTCTGCGGGAGATCAGCCATTGAACGGAACTTACCAGGTTGTAAATTTGCTGGGCGAAATAATGTTACAAGGCAGGCTGTCAGGAAGCAAAACTTCTATTCAAACCAGTGATTTAGCGGTCGGCTTATACATGATTCAAATCCATTCCTCTGAAGGTATTCTTACACGAAAATTCATGAAAGAATAATATTAAAATTCAAATCAATCAGAAAGTTGATCATAAAAATCTTTCCGGCTGATTTGCTCCATTACATTATCTTTGTCCACAAATGTGGAAGCTTTGAGAAATTTATACCATTGTTTGGCCTTTTCATAGTTTTCCTGCATGGCATAAATTTCAATGATGTTTCCATAGAGGAATGCGAAAGGATAACCCGGGTTTTCCCTTGCTGCCGTTCTGAATGAAGCAAGCGCGAAGTCCAGATTGCCTGATTTAAAATAACCAAAGGCCTGGTTGATATCTTCATTCATTTTTTCGTCAATGATTACACCGTAAATCGAAAAGCAATTGTCTTCACAATCTTCAACAATATTGATGTATTTGGGTATTTCATCAAAAGCGGTGAATTCCAGTTGAAAAGTCAGCTTTTCGCCGGGTGCTTCAAATTTATACGTTTCAGGGCAGGAGGGTATTCCTGCTGATTTTAACATATAAGCTTTGGATTTATTTTTTAATTCGAGCAAATATATGATCTCATTGGCGCAAAATTCACCTCCTTTTATCTTATTCTGAATGGTCAAAGTAATCGTAATTAGGCTATCCGAGAAACTGATATCATCTACAACTATAGGATGTGTTGCCAATGCAAAATTGGGTTTTGTAATGACCTGGGCAAATAGACCGGCAGATAAAACAAGGGAAATAATGAGGAGTGTTATTTTTTTCATTTTTAGAAGTGCTTTGTGTTTTTCAAAAGTACAAACAAATAAAAAACCCGCGAATGCACTTCGCGGGTTTTTTGAACCGGTAAATGGTCGCTATTTTTTCTTTTTATGAATGGCAATATCAAGACCTAAGGATAATGCCCATGTTGACTTGTCATAAGTGTCGCCATAATACATTAAATAGGCACTTTCAGGATTGCTACCAACAATTAATTCTTGGGTTAAAGTTTGTGAATTATACATGGTGTAAAATCCGCCAAATTGCAGTTTAAAAGTGTCATTAAAGGCAACTGCACCACCAAGGCCGAATGTAGTTGTAGATAAGCTGTAATCAAGGTCAGACTGATAATAATCATTTACACCTGTAATGGCAGCCAGGTAACCAGCGCTTAATAAGAAATTCTTGGTTACATACCATTCAACACCTAATCCATATTCCTGGAAGTTCCGGTCAATTATTTCTGTTCCGTCTTCTAATTTAGCCCAACCTGCTTGTTTATCAAAATATGTATGGTAACCTCCCTGGACATTTACTTTATCACTTATCTGGTATCGGATACCCAATGACAAGAATGCGGGGATATCAGCATTTGTTTCGGCACCATCAGGGAACATTTCGATAGGTTGACCTGTTTCAGGATCAAAACCTGTTACAAAACCTTTTCCAGCAGGAGTCTCATTTGTTAGATTCATTTTAGTAAAAAATTCATATTTAGCACTAATGATCAGGTCATCCTCAAGGAAAGCCAGATTCAAACCAACGATGGGTGTAATGGCATTGCCAGTTTGTTTCACATCAGCTTCCTGGTCAGCCATCAACCCAGACCCTACTGTCAGCTGTGTTGCTTGCGCTTCAAGTTGTCCGGCCGCACCAAAATAGGTAGCCTGCACTTCAGCAATAGGCATAGCATTAACTACTTCAGCAGGGTAACCGAGTTGTATTAAACCTCCAGCCATTAATGCGGCTTGCTCGGGAGTTATATATCCTGCTTGCACAACCTGATTAATAGTATATTCACCAGCTCCCAGGTCGATAAGGGGTTGCATTTGTGTACCTACATATGTGGCTTGTGTGGCACCTGCCTGAGCTTGGTCGGCAAGCCCCAGCATAAAAGCATCAGCTCTTACAGTTCCTTCCCCTGTTTGGAAAGAAACATCTTTCAGATGGCCTTGATAGGTATTGGTGGCCATTACATAACGAGCACCTGCAAAAAGGGATATATGATCATTAATCGCAAAACTAACACCACCCTGTAAACCATAGTAAACAGAAGTGCCTTCAAATGCTATATCAGCTGAGTAACCTGTTACACCTTGAGGTGTGAACTGAGCTGCAGCACCTGCAATGGGTTTCTCAATCATGGGCAAACCCCTGTCGAAGCTGGCACCGCCACCACCACCATAAGGGTTAAAACCAAGTGAAAAAGCCCACCGCCCTGTTTTATAGGCCATATAAACTGATGGGAATAAAGGAGCCGAAATATTTCCTACATATTCCGGATCACTTAAACCAGGAAATCCACTGGTTATGGTTTGTTTTTGAAAAATAGATTGGTTACTAAGCGAAATATGAAAGCCATCTTTCAATTTTGTTAAACCGGCAGGATTAAAAAATACCGCATCAATATCAATAGATGCATCTCTTACCAGCATCCTGGTCCATGCCGTACTTTGGTTGGTGTTGGTAACCAATCCCCCGGCATAAATAAAACTTGACGCTAATAAAAGTGTCAATAAAGTCAGTGTAAAATTTTTCATGTTTGCATTTTTGGTTATTATTCGACGCTAATATAACATTTATTTAACATATAGATTTTTACATTTGAGAACGAGATATGAACAGTAGTTATCAACAATTCACTTGAAACGACTCCATAGCAAATTGCTGTTTCGATGTCCGATCAAATATCACATTTAATCGTGCAATATTTCACCCGAAAAAGTGTTATTTTTGCTGTTCTTTTGCTTAATCAGCTATTATATGTTCGCGTTATATTTGAAAGAGATCAGAAGTTTTTTAAGTTCCTTGATTGGGTACATTGTGATGGTTGTGTTCCTGATCGTGGTGGGCCTGTTTTTGTGGGTTTTTTCAACCGATTTCAATATCCTTGATTATGGTTATGCCAATGTGGACGGCTTGTTCATCATAGCACCATTTGTATTCCTGTTTTTAGTGCCAGCAGTTACCATGCGCTCATTTTCAGAAGAGCAGAAATCAGGTACCATGGAATTGCTTTTTACACGGCCGTTGACAGATATGCAGATTATTACTGCCAAATACCTGGCCGGATTGACGCTGATTGTTTTTTCCATCATTCCGACAATTGTTTATTTCGTTTCAGTATGGTACCTTGGATTACCGCAGGGTAATATTGATATCGGCGGATTTTGGGGTTCTTTTATTGGATTATTACTACTGGGGGCTTCCTTTGTGAGCATTGGGATTTTTGCATCATCTTTAACAGATAACCAGGTGGTTTCATTTGTGCTGGCGATCGTTCTAAGTGCCTTTGTATATCTTGGTTTTGAGTTTGTTTACTCGCTGGAGACGTTCGGTACTTTCGATCTTTTTATCAGGTCGCTGGGGATAAGTGCCCATTATAGTGCCGTAAGTAAAGGTGTGATTGACACACGCGACCTGGTATATTTTGCAAGTGTGATTATATTGTTTTTGTTTCTTACCAAATTGTCATTGGCAAGAAGAAAGTGGTAATCGGGAAGCATATGAAAAAAAAGACATCATATAAACCATACAAATATTTCAGCAGCTTTGTCATAGTGTTGATCGCGATCATTGTGGTAAATCTGATCAGTTCAAGGGTATTCACACGTTTCGACCTGACCACGGAAAAACGATATACACTTTCCCCTGCAACCAAAGATTTATTAAGAAACCTTGATGATATTGTTTATTTCAGGGTATATCTTGAAGGCGATTTCCCGGCAGGATTTAAACGCCTCAGAAGAGCTACCAAAGAATTACTGGATGATTTTAGGGCTTATAATAAAAATATCCAGTATGAATTTATCAACCCTTCTCAAAGCGAAAATGTGGACGAGCGAAATGCCACTTACCAGTTGCTGGTTGAGCAGGGCCTGAACCCGACAAATCTGCAGGTAAAAACCAAAACGGGCATGGATCAGCAGGTTATTTTTCCGGGTGCCATTGCTACATACCGCAACAAGGAACTGCCCATAGAATTGCTCAATGCCCAAATGAATGTGCCGCCTGAAGCAGTATTGAATAATTCGATCCAGAACCTGGAGTTTAAATTTGCCAACATCATAAACAAGCTCATTAAAAAAGTAAAACCCAAAGTAGCTTTTATTGAAGGACATGGGGAATTGAATCTTGATGAAACCTACGATATCACCCTGGCATTGCAGGAAGACTATATCGTAGAGAGATTCAGGCTCGACTCGAACATTAATGCACTTGTAAACCGTGCACTGATTGATTCGGCAACCTCCGAATATCAGTTACAGCCCAAATATGAAGCCATCATTATTGCGAAACCCGACTCGGTATTTTCATCAAAAGATAAATTTATCATCGACCAGTATATTATGCATGGCGGCAAAGTGTTGTGGCTGATCGATCCGGTACTAACTTCAATGGATAGCATCCAATCATCTGAATCAACAGTGGCTATTGAAAACCCATTGGATTTGAAAGACCAGCTTTTCACATACGGCATTAAATTAAATACCGACTTGGTGATGGATATGAATGCCATGCCTATTCCAATACGAACAGGCCAAATGGGCAACCAGCCGCAGATTGATTTCTTTCCGTGGTATTATTTTCCTTTGGTTACACCTACTTCGACCCATCCGGTTGTGAGAAACTTAAATACGATTAAAACACAGTTTGTTAGCAGTTTAGATACATCGCGCGTGCGGAATGTAAAAAAGACGGTCTTGTTGAAAAGTTCACCATATACCCGAGTTGTTGGTGTTCCGGCCATGATCAGCCTGTCGTTGATCCGCCAGCAAACGGATGAAAGCTTATACCAAGGACCACCAAGACCGGTTGCAGTGCTGATGGAAGGAGTGTTCGAATCGCATTACAAAAATAGGGTGCCGCCATCACTGATGGAAGCCAAAGAAATTGGGTTTAAGGATTTTAGTGAGCGCACAGCGATGATCGTCGTTTCGGATGGCGATGTGATCAAAAACCAGTTTCATATACCCAATGGCTACCCTTTACCGCTCGGGTACGACCAGTTTACCAGAGAAACTTTCGGAAACAAAGAGTTTATTTTAAATGCCATAAATTACCTTACGGATGGCCCGGGATTGATTTCAATTCGTTCGAGGGAACTGAAATTGCGATTGCTTGATAAAACAAAGATCACCAATAACAGGACTGTCTGGCAGATTACTAATGTACTAGCCCCGGTTTTGGTAGTGCTTATCGTCGGTATGCTGTTAATTTGGTTAAGGAAAAGAAAATACGCAAGATAAAAATACATATATGAGGAAAAACAGAGTCGTTATTTTATTCATTTCATTGATAGTGGCCATAATTGTCATCTCATTAGTAAGCAACCGATACAGCACGCTTAAGGAAGGCGAAACGGATTTTGCAGTAAGCGATACTGCTGCTGTGACCAAAATATTCATTGCTG
>SWBW01004718.1_pt1 | contig 12939 bp, 7 predicted proteins | sample 4693041 | NCBI WGS metagenome assembly SWBW01 (sample SAMN10267271, study PRJNA491770) | bioreactor metagenome | isolation source: DHS bioreactor inoculated with marine methane seep sediment | place: Japan: Omine Ridge, Nankai Trough | collected 2006-05-06 | reverse complement strand
GCAAACCGGCAGGAAAAAAGGGCCTTCATGCCTGGCAGTGTTGCAAAACTCGCCGTAATTGCGGGTTTGTTCAACGAACTTCAAAAGCTTTACCCTACTTCATTTGAAGAACGGCAGGAAGTGATGAAGAACCGCATGATACGCGCCGGTAAATGGGCCAATTATGACTCGCATACGGCTCCTTTTTTCAATGTAGAAACCTATAAATATTCGAAGCACGTGGTTACCGAAAACGATACCTGTTCGCTTTACGAGTGGGCCGATCATATGATCTCGGCGAGTAATAATGGTGCTGCAAGCATTGTTTGGAAAGAAGCCATCCTGATGCATGCATTTGGAGCAAATTATCCACCGACCACTGAGCAGGAAGCGGATTTTTTTAAGAACACACCCAAATCAGAGCTAAAGGAGATGGCCATGCACGTGGTAAACGATCCACTACGAGATATGGGAATAACCAAAGAAGAATTTAAACTGGGCAGCATGTTTACTAAAGATGCCAAAGCCCTGGTGCCAGGCGAAGGTGGCACTACTGCCAGCCCTTATGGCTTGATGAAGTTCCTGGTAGCTATGGAAAGTGGTGAAATTGTTGACCCGGCTTCCAGCCTCGAAATTAAGCGCCTGATGTACGCAACAGATCGCAGGATTCGCTACGCAGCCTCAACTTCACTTACGGATGCGGCAGTCTATTTTAAATCAGGCAGCCAGTACAAATGCAAACCTGAAGAAGGTTACGAATGTAAGAAATACATGGGCAATGTAGACAATTACATGAATTCGGTAGTAGTGGTTGAACAGCCAAATGGCACCATTTATATGGTCACACTCATGTCCAATGTATTAAAGAAAAACTCTGCCAATGATCATTTTGCCATCGCTTCGCAAATTGACAAGATCATCAGGAAGTAGTACTAATCTTTTTTCAACGCTTTAATAGCCTGCTCTGCAAAAGTCCTGATCTTAGGATTGGCATCAAGTAGTTGCTTTTCTATGAGGGGAATATAACGTTTGTTACCTACCTGGGAAATCAGGTATAACACCGCCAGTATAATCTTAACATATTTTCCTGCCAGCAACATGGATAAACATTCAAATTCATCGGGTATTTTCACATTCAGGTTTTTGATGGTAGTTTCTGAAATATGGTCAAGAAAAACGGTCTCCACTATGGGAATCAACACCCTTTTTAAATTGGTTTCCAGTAAATTATCTAAAAACTCAACTGCATTGATCCGCATATCAGGTTTTTTACTTTGCAACCCTTGATAGATGTTCAGAATTTCATCAGGTGGATATTTTAATCCGAGCAATCGGAATATCCTTTCAAGGTTTCCATCCAGTCTTCTTTCCAACAAAGCTACCAGGCTTTTTCTTGCTTCCGATTGTTTCTCAAGCAGACCAGCCTCAATCCGGTTTTCATTGGTACCTATCATCGTATTCTGCGCATAAAGTGCTGCCAGGGTTTCCATGTACAGGTGGGCTTCTTCTAAAATCCGCTTGATGACAAGTTTGTGATGAAACCTGAGTTGCGGATGATGTATTTTCAGGTTATTCAATGATCGCAAAGCCTCCATCTTCAAACTGATCTCCTGATGATCTAAAATGGCAAACAGGAGTTCCACAGATTGCTGCGTTCCTACCTTTTCGACAATAGAAGGTATCTGTTGCAATATTTCAAGGTCCCAGGATGCACCCCTGATAATTTCATCAAAACTATCTATTATGGCAGGGCCATAAATTAACAGAGCTTTTTTAGCTACATCCTTATGCCTGTCGTGGCTAATAAATGCGGAAATTTCATAAATAAATTCAGGGTGCATGGTTGTAGCAGCAGCTATTAAAGCCTGGTCTACAATTTCAGGGTCTTCATCCAGCATCAACTCTCTTATAAATGAAAAATAGGTCTCCAGGTTTAATTGACCAATGGCTTTGAGAATGGTTATCTTTCGGAATTTTATTTCTTCCGGATCCCTCAATCCTACGAGGCTGTGTATTTTTTTTCTAACCAATTCTTCCAGGTCGAAAATATGCTTTAATTCAGGGTTATCCCTTGTTTCTGTTGCCAGACTAACAAGCGCCGCGCCGCGAACTTTGTAATTCTTATCCTGCAGGTATTTTTTCAGCAATATTTCCCTGCGCTCAGGTGAACGGGCTATTAAATATTCAAAAGCTGCTATTTTTACCTGTTGATCGGGATCATGAATCATGGGCAATACTTCCTCAATAACAGGCTGATTTTTAAAAAAATACAAACACTGTAGTGCTTCCAGCCTTATGGCAGGAACATCATGACGGATAAGGGCATGCACTTCTTCAAACAGCCTTTCATCGGACAATTCTTTGATCTTCCTTAAAATATATATGATCTGGCTCTCTGTTCCTTTCTGCAAAACTTTTTTCAAACCGCTTAAAACCGATTCATTTGATAAGTCCAGCAAATCCTTTTTCTCAGCTTGGTTTTTATGTTGCTCTACTTTCAGTTTAAAGGAGCTGATATACTCGGTCCTGATCTTTCTGGCGAAATAGAGCCATAGGAAGAAAAAAACGAGAATCATCAAACTGATAAAGCGGGTTGATAAATCAAGCCCATTGACTAAAAAAATCAGGATCAGGCCGCTAATACCCGTAGCAGCGCTATCAACGAAAACATCGATAAAACTCTTCGTCTGGTTTTTTATTTCCTGTGGGATTGGCAGTGCCATTAACTCAACAGCCGACTTGTTGACTGATTGTTTGAGGCTTCCGTCAACTAATTTCAGGAAAATAACTGCCCATAATTCTGGAAAGATAAGCACCAGAAAAGCACCAAGCATAATGCCGATGGGGAGAATAAACAATGAAGTGCCCACACCAAATACACCCACCACGCGACGTGTAAGAAATAGTTGAATAGCCAGAGAAATCAGGTTAAAGCTTGAAAACCAGAAACCAAAGAAAGCAGTCAGGTCATCAGGATCAGGAATTTTAATCGATGCAATGGCACTGAATTGGTAGTCGACCAGCTTGGCAACGATAACACTGATGCCGATAATTACAGCCAGGTAAGTGAGGTGTTTCGATTTCCTGATGAGTGCAAGCGGATTGGCATCAAAGCTTTTGATCCTTTTTTTACGTTGGAATTTTGTTTGTGTCAGTAATACTTCTTTTTTCCAAATGTTTTGCGTGATCGGGATGCAAAAAACCAGTAAAGATGCCGCAATAAAAGGCAGGTTTTCACTACCCAACGATTCAGCAATAATGGAAGTCAGATATCCACCGAAAATCCCTCCAGCGATTGCACCAGCACCGATAAATCCAAAAAGACGTTTAGCTTCCCTGGAATTAAACACGATATTGGCCAATATCCAGAACTGGGAAGCCGATAGTACAGCAAAAATAGCCACCCAGATATAAAACAAATACAGTACCCAGCCTTCCAGAAAATTCAACCGAAGCAACAATCCAAATATAATGAGCATACTTACTGACCAAATCAGCGTTCGATTGATAATAACATTCAAAGGCATTCGGGATAACACCCTTGAATACAACAATGAAACAAGACCTGCAAATATGGCAACCAGCACGAAAACATTAGGTAAATTCTCAGCCCCCATTTTGGCCAGAAACAGTCCATTGACAGCAGGTTTCACGATGAGGAGCGTGGAAATGAGCAGAAAAATATTCAACTGCATTAATACGGCCTTTCGGTATTCGCCTTCGCGAATATCAAACACATTCCTCAGTAAATGCTCATAATATTTTTTGATGGTTTCCATCAGGTAGTTCTCAAATTATTTCCCGAAATTACAAAAGAACAAGCTCGGGTAAAAGGGATGGTTTCAATTAATTATTGAATACCTTTTCAACTTCATATACCAGTTCACGGCATATTTTCTCGCCATCAGGATCCTCGATCAAAGCAACCAGAATATACCTGCGACCATCTGGTCCCCAAACAAGTACTGAGTCGGTATGAAAATCCCTCCATGTACCAGATTTTCTGAATAACTTAGCTCTTGGAGCTACTGATTCAAGGGAGTTGACAAATTTGTGATGCAATTCGGGGCTCACCATCATATCCAACATAATTTTGGAACGGTCGTAACTTACCAGTTTACCATATGCCAACATATAATAATACCGGCACACCTGCGAAACGGTAGCACCATGACTTAAGCCTTTTAGCGGATCAGGATACCTTTCACCTGTTTTTGCATAACGCTTACCTACCCATAAACCACCGCCATAATCCTCATCGTACAAATCATATTTCGGGTCGGTTAAAACACTTTCAATCTTTTCGTAACCCAGCCTGTCAATCATTCGTGTTGAGGCAGCATTATCAGATTTACTGATCATCAATCGCAGGTCTTGTCTGATCTCATCCGTTTCTTCCAGTTCTCCCTTTTCAAATGCATCTTCAGCTGCAAGCAATATGGCAATTTTGGGCAGGCTGGCGGCATACATCATCACATTGCCATTCACCCGGGCATATTTTACGTTAAGTGGGTCGCGCAGATCAACCAGGCCAACTGCCATCTTTTTCTGATCTATTAATCGCTTCCATTTTTTGTTCTTATATAATTCCGTTTTAAGTTTGGCTTCAAATGTCAAATCAATCAGACTTCTCAGCGGTTTGACTTCCGAAATGTCAATAGGCAGTTGGTTATAGTTTGGCTGCGGAACCGTTTGCTTATCCTGGGCACAGGCAGTCATGCTGATGCCAAAGATTAAGGCAATAAAAACCAGCGTTTTACTTTTCATATTTTTAATTTAAAAAATGTGTGCGAATATCGCTAAAAACGGAATCTGAAAACTATTTAGTCTAAAATAAATAAAATTATTATTTATGTTGCAAAATACTCATTTTCAAGTATTTTAACAATCTTTTTTTTTGATGGGATAATCTTTCAGCTTCCGCGTTGTTAAATATTTTTCCAGTAACAAGCAATCTCGTACTAAAGGCGTATTTCTTGTATTATAAGTGCAGACTACCTATATTTGAATTCAAAATAATCCAAGTTAATCCAATAAAATGAAAAAAACAATTTTAACAATTGTCCTCTTACTTGCTTTCGTAAGCCAGATTTTTACTCAAATAACAAACCCATCCAGTCCAACAGAAAAAGCTGATTATACTTACAGGATCAATGATGCGCACTGTCATTACGTTGATTTTGTGCAAAATACAGATGGTATAAATGTTCTGCTGGAAAAAATGGACAGAGCAAGTGTAGATAATATTGTTTTATTCGGTTTATCAGTCACCAAATTATGGACAGATTATGATCGGGAGAGACCGATATATTATGACGACAATGATGCGCCTGCATATTATTATGCATTTACGGATGTAATACTTGCTGAAGCGATTAAGAACTTACCTGAAGATCAGAAAGACAGAATATATCCGATGATTTGCGGCTTTAATCCGGTTGATAAAAATGGTTTAGATCATATTAAGCGGATGGTGGAAATGTACCCTGATCTTTGGGTCGGCATCGGTGAAGTTTTTTTCAGGCATGACGACCTTACGCGAATGATCTATGGAAGAAATCCAACCGCTAATTGTATTTCCATGGATCCTGTTTATGAATATGCAGCTGAAAAAAATCTCCCTATATGGATTCATAGTGATATTGGAGATCCGGTATCGAACAAGCCTACTTTTCTTTACGAGATGGAAGAAGCTATAAAGAAGCATCCAAAAACAAAGCTGGTATGGTGCCATATAGGTGACACAAGGGCTGTGAACGTGGATGGATTGACAGATATAACAAGAAGGCTATTACAAACCTATCCGAATTTGTATTATGATATTTCCTGGGTAGTATTTGAGCAGGTAATTGCACCGGAAGGAATACCAAACCCAGAATGGGTAGCTATTTTTGAAGAATTCCCTACAAGGTTCATGGTTGGAACAGATAAAATTGGCGGTTTTTCTGATTACGTTCAAACTATCCGAAAATATGATGTGCTTTTTGATGCGCTAACTCCTGAAACAGCAAAAAGATTGGCATCTGAAAACATGTTTGAATTACTACCTAAGAGATAAGAAAGGTTAATTTAGCGTATTCTTCTTTAAGCAGATTTACGATATAACAAAAATGAATTAAAAATATGAAGCATTAACTTTTAAACTTGTAATAGGAATTCACCAATTTTCGTAGCGCAAAAAATACCATTTAAAAAATCGCTCTAGCGAAAACAGTTCTTAATTACCCCTTGCGTTTTTGGCAATAAATCCGTTACATATTAGTTAAGGGCCCACGCTTCCTGATCAAATAATTATTAACTGCAACTGGGTCAGTGCAAACCAAATTAGTATCTAATGAAAAAAATTATTTTTCTTTTTGCGGGCATTTTATTCAGTCTGACCACAAATGCAACTGAGTTGAAAACCCTAGTCCAGAATAATCCTGAGTTAGGGAAGGCCATAGAATCATCTCTAATCAGGGCACATCAAAAAGCGATTGCAGCTGACTTAAATAATATTAATAAACTGGTTTGGCCCAAAAATTTAGATGAATATTATGCGTATTTAGATGATTTTTCAAAGTGGATACCCACAGAGGGGGATATAAATTCCCGTGAAAATTATGACCAGGAAATCTTGATTATGCTTTGTCATTTTTATTGGCTAATAAATGATATCCAGGAAATACCTGAATTTTCTGACTGGCTCGTTGGTTTTGTTAATAGTTGGGGCGATTTTTTAAATACACCGGAATCCATTACGCCCGAAAGTTTACAATCATTTATGAACCAGCCCTTGTTTAAGATGGAACAATATATGATGCCAAGAGGGGCTTATACGCCGGCAGGGAAAGATGCAGTGCCCAATAACCCAAGTGGCTGGATTACTTTTAATCAATTTTTTGCCAGAGAAGCCTTACCCGGACTAAGGCCTGTTGATGGATTGAAAGATGATCAAATTATTGTGTCGCCGGCAGATGCCGAGTTTAAAAGAATTTACCCTATCAATGAAAACTCAGAGATTGTTATTGATGGTGAAGCAACTAAAAAAATAGGAAGAGTTAAGAAAACACATGATTATTCTATAGCAGAATTAATTAAGGGAAGTGGCTACGAAAATGCATTTAAAAATGGTATATTCATGCATTCTTTTTTGTCTCCATACGATATGCACCGATTTTGTTCTCCTGTCAGCGGTGAAGTGAAATATTCAAAAGCTGTGCAGGAAAGGGTTTATTTAGAAGTTGTCATCAACGAGGAAGGAGCCTACGACGCACCCGATAACACTGAAGGCGGCTATGAGTTTACTCAAACCAGGGGGATATTGATTTTGGATACCGGAACTGGTAATGGCATCGTAGCTGTTATTCCTATCGGGATGGCCCAGGTATCATCTGTAAACATGAATGCAACTAAAGGTGTCAATCTTTATAAAGGGGAAGAATTTGGATATTTCTTATTCGGAGGCTCTGATATCATTTTGTTATTTCAGGAAAAGGCCAAATTTCAGCTTGACCTGGGAACAAACCGAAAAAAAGAAGCCGGTAATAAAATTGGCACATTTGGCACAAAATAAAGTTGTTATTTGTGTCTATAACTATAGTTACCAACTATGAAAACAAACCTGATTACCATTACCATACTATTCTTTAGTAGTATCACTTTTGTTTTTACACAAAATAACGACTCGCTCAGAGAGCAATACGAACCTCTTCATCCACAGGGAATCAGAAGCGAGAATAATCTTGTTGAATTAGAACCAGGCAAAAGCAATAAGCTATCATTAAAGCTAATGGGTTACGTTCGGGTTGTTGCCTCATTAGATTGGGGAAATATTGAAAATACAAGTGAATTCATACCAAGCCTGATCCCAATATATCCAAATGCAAAGGAGCAGTCATTTCGCTTTTCAATGGATCCCAGGCAAAGCAGAATTGGCTTCGAAGGTTTGTACCAGGTCACCCATAAGAACAAATTGAAGATTTATATAGAAACTGATTTCTATACTTCAGAGTCAATTACCAGTATAGGTATTCATTTACGCCAGGCATATGCGGCATACGGTAGTTTTTTAGTAGGTCTTTACTGGACTGCAGCATTTAATGTGGATGCAACCCCAAACCAGGTTGATTTTGAAGGGCCCAGTAGTATTCTCGCGGCAAGAAATCCTCAGATCAGGTATACCTTTCTACGGCAAAAATTTTCTTTTGCTGCTTCAGTAGAAACACATCCAGCTGATTACTCACCCTATCCTGATATTGATGACATCAGGGAATATCAAGCATTCCCTGACGTTATAACCTATGTGCAAACTCAAGGTTCATGGGGAAATTTACGATTAACGGGTATTTATCGAACAATTGGTTATTCAGATTCATCGAATCTAAATGTAGACTACACAACGGGATGGGGTATTAACTTTTCTGGTTATGTAAACTTTCTCAATAGAAAAGATATCTATGAATCCTTTTATTGGTCTTTCTCTTATGGTAAAGGAATCGCGTATTATATGGATGACATATCCGGATACGGTTATGATGCAATGCCGGATAATAACGAAGCAATGATAAGTCTGCCGACTTACGGTGGATATGTTGCCTACAAACATGCATGGAATCAAAAAATGGAATCAAATATTATTGCCAGTTATGTGTACCTGGACAATACCAATGTAAGTGATTCTTTGATTTTTGATAACAGCTGGTACGGAGCTTTTAATTATATGTATACACCTTTGGACCGAATCAAATTGGGAATTGAATTTTTATATGGAAAGAACACTAATAAAGAACAAGATTGGGGTGAAGGTTATCGTATCCAGTTGATGGGTGTATTTAATTTTTAAAAGTACGCATGAAATAAAGAACTATTGTTAAAAGAATACTATCTATTAAACAAACCACATTTAAAAGCAATCAACAATGAAAAAATTAATTTTAGTCATTTTTATCGTTATCAATGCCTGCACTTCTGTATGGGCACAATCGGGTGTTAACAAAGTAATTGATGACAGTGTTACTCCATACCGTGTAGGTGAGTGGCTCCCTTCAGATCAGGCTATCCTGGATCAATGGATGGATGACCTGATTACAAAAGTCGATTCAGATAAAACGGCGTTATTGCCAGTTGTTGAAGAATTTAAGGAATTGATAGAGAGCGATCCCGAAATATATATGCTTTTTCACCAGATGTTCACACAGGTTCCGAACAAGCCGCCTTATAATTATGACCCTAGCGGAAAGCCACAGGTAAGAGACTATATCCATATGCTACAACTGATCAATCATGTGATGACAAATGCTCCGGAGTTTAACAAAACAGGGCTTGTAGGTTTTCCGATCAATGCAATTTTAGATTGGCCCATGGGCACACCTGCCGGATCATCGGTCTTCTTAAACGAAAAGGTCAACCGGCAGCTTAAAAAGCTCCTTAACGAATGGGCGACTTTTTTAGGATCTGCTGATTCACGTGCGGTTTTAGATGATGATCCTCGAACAGGATGGTTTGGCAAGGATGCCCAGGAAGCCATGCCCACTTTTGTGCAGGATTTTAAATGTGATCCTGAATTACCATATTATGGATTTACCTCATGGGATAATTTCTTTACCCGAGAATTTCGGGAAGGAAGAAGACCTGTTGCCAATCCTGAAAATGATGCCATAATTGCTAATGCGTGCGAATCGGCTCCTTACAGAATAGCAAAAGATGTTAAAAGACTTGACAGATTCTGGATGAAAGCGCAACCTTATTCGCTTGAACATATGATGGCTGGTGACCCTTTTGTTGAACAGTTTGTAGGAGGCACGATTTATCAGGCCTTTTTAAGTGCACTGGCCTACCATCGCTGGCATAGCCCTGTGAGCGGTAAAATCGTAAAAACAACCGTTGTGGATGGATCTTATTATGCCGAAGCATTATCGGAAGGTTTTGATCCTTCAGGACCTAATGAATCACAGGCTTATATTTCTGAAGTAGCTACACGGGCATTGGTCTTTATTGAAGCTGACAACCCGGATATTGGATTGATGTGCGTCATGTTCATTGGTATGGCTGAAGTTTCAACTTGTGACATTACTGTTTACGAAGGGCAGTATGTGACAAAAGGGGAACAACTTGGAATGTTTCATTTTGGAGGTTCTACTCATTGCTTAATATTCAGGCCCCAGGTACAACTCGATTTTGATTTGCATGGACAGACACCAGGACTTAATTCGGAAAACATCCCTGTAAGAGCAAAGATTGCAAATGTATTAAACTAGTATAACTGGATTCAATGACTTTTTATTCCAATATGTTAAAAGAAAGAAAAATCATTGAAAGCTCGTAATGTTCATAGGCCGCAGAACAATGTTTACGATCAAAAGAATATCATTCTATTTGATGGCATTTGTAATCTCTGCAACCGAAGCGTTCAATTCATCATCAGGAATGACCCCGATGCCCGGTTTAAATTTGCCACATTGCAGAGTGCCAGAGGTCAGACCTTGCTTCAAGCACATCCATTGGTGAACAATTCATCCGCAACCGTTGTTTATTTCAAAGAGGGGAAAGCATATGTGAAATCAACTGCTGTCTTACAAGTCTTCAAAACACTTGGCTGGCCGTTTAAAATACTTTATGTGTGCATGATCATTCCGAAACCGGTAAGGGATTTTCTGTATGATCTTGTTGCTAAATGGCGGTACCAGATTTTTGGTAAAAGAATCATATGTATGGTCCCCACAAAGGAAATTCAAAGCCGGTTTATTGAATAAACTGTCTTTTTATAGCCAGAAAGGTAAACAAAAACAAATGAAAATACTCTTAACCGGAGCTAACGGATATATTGGCAAACGTTTATTACCGGAACTTGTAAAGGACGGGCATCATGTGGTTTGTTGTGTTCGGGATAAAAATCGTTTTAACCCACCTGCATCTTTAATAAAAAGTATTGATATCATCGAAGCCGATTTTCTGAACAAGTCATCCCTGGAGCGCATTCCGCATGATATTGATGGCGCCTACTACCTCATGCATTCCATGTCCACCACATCTGATTATGAGAAACTGGAATTACATTCGGCTGAAAATTTCAGGCATATTATCAGCAATACAAAAGCAACTCATGCAATCTATCTTAGCGGTATTATCAACGAAGCTACACTCTCAAAACACCTATCATCACGTAAAGCTGTTGAAGATGAGTTAGCCAAAGGCAGCTATCATTTTACGACCTTAAGGGCTGGGATAATTATTGGTTCGGGCAGCGCATCTTTTGAGATCATTCGTGACCTGGTGGAGAAACTACCGGTCATGGTTACACCCAAATGGCTTAACACCAAGTGCCAGCCAATTGGTGTTGGAGATGTGATCAGGTTTTTATCTACCACACTTTTTAACGAAGCTACATTCGGAAGAAACTTCGACATCGGAGGTCCTGATATTATTTCCTATAAAGAAATGCTAATGGGCTATGCCAAAGTCAGAGGACTTGATCGCAGGATTATGATCGTTCCGGTAATGACCCCAAAACTTTCCTCTTATTGGTTGTATTTTGTTACGTCAACTTCTTACAAACTGGCAACGGCGCTGGTGAGTAGTATGAAAGTGGAAGTCATCTGCAGGAATAATGATCTCGATAAAATCCTGAAGATCGTTCCTGTTGGTTATGAGGAAGCATTGCAAAAGACTTTGTTAAAAATTGAAGGACAGCAGATTGTTTCAAGCTGGAAAGATTCACTCATCAGCGGAACACTCGTTTTTAAACTATCAGATTTTATAAACGTTCCGACACACGGCTGCTTTATTGACCAAAGAAGCAAACCCATTTCAAACCGTAACACCACTTTGAATCGTATCTGGCGGATTGGAGGAGAGACTGGATGGTATTATGCAGATTGGTTATGGAAAATCAGGGGTTTTATTGATCAAATATATGGTGGTGTGGGTTTAAGAAGAGGCAGATCAAATACAACCCGGTTATCGGCGGGTGATGCTATTGATTTCTGGCGGGTATTATTTGCCAATAAAGAAGAAGGACGCCTATTGCTTTTTGCCGAGATGAAACTGCCCGGTGAAGCATGGCTTGAGTTTAAAATAATTGGTGAAACTTTATGGCAAACGGCTACTTTCCGACCCAAAGGATTATCAGGTCGGTTCTACTGGTATGCTGTCTATCCATTTCATGGGATTATCTTCAATGGATTGATCAATAAATTAGTTAAATAAATGAAACGATCCATATTTTGGTTAAGACGCGATTTACGTCTGGCAGACAATACGGCTTTAAACGAAGCCTTAAAATCGGATTTTCCCGTCATGCCTCTTTTTATATTCGACCGGCAAATTATACAAGAATTACCCGTTGACGATGCCCGGATTTCCTTTATATATGTAACGCTTCTCAACCTGCATAAGGAATTGAGAAAAAAAGGCAGTTCTTTGCTATGCTTGCAGGGCGACCCCGCGCAAATTTGGGAGGAACTAATCAATCGTTTTGAAATAGCCCGGGTATATATCAACAAAGATTATGAGCCTTATGCCAGGGAAAGGGATCAAAAAATTAAAGATTTACTTCAAAAAAAAGGTATTGAATTGCTGGCATTTAAAGACCAAGTAATTTTTGAAGAAAGTGAAGTGATGAAAGATGACAGAAAGCCCTACACAGTATTTACGCCATATAAAAATAAGTGGCTCGACACTTTCAATTCTATTGATTCAACTCCTGAAGACCTCCCAACATTTGAAAATTTTAAACCATCAGATCATCCCTTTCCTTCCCTGACTGAAATCGGGTTTAAGAGGTCATCTATCAAAGTGAGAGATTATAACCTATCAGGATTGGATTCCTATGCCATGACTCGCAATTATCCCGCTGAAGACAACACAAGCTACCTAAGCCCCCATTTACGATTCGGAACAGTAAGCCCCCGGCAAATTATAGCAAGGCTCAAACCTTCTGATACAGTATTTCTGAGCGAGCTTATCTGGCGTGAATTTTTT
>SWBW01009905.1_pt2 | contig 12952 bp, 9 predicted proteins | sample 4693041 | NCBI WGS metagenome assembly SWBW01 (sample SAMN10267271, study PRJNA491770) | bioreactor metagenome | isolation source: DHS bioreactor inoculated with marine methane seep sediment | place: Japan: Omine Ridge, Nankai Trough | collected 2006-05-06 | reverse complement strand
AGCGCATATACAAAATTGCTTCGCAACTTCGCATATGCGCCGACGTTGTGTGACATAACAAAAAGCAAATAGTAGGGTATAATTTTGGTAATTTACTGATAAATACATGAGCAGTCTAAATACAGCAGAATCAGAACCAACCCAGTGTGATCATTTAGGTGAATTTGATATGGATTATTTTCGCTCTTTAGAAGGTGAAACAGGGTGGATTGCAATTGGTCAAGATAATTGCAGAAACCAGCAATACTTTTCTGTCTACGATGAGAACGGTGGAAAACTTGGCATAGTTGGTGTGTATGATACCGATGGAGATCAAAACATTTCTCACACTATTGTTGATCCGTCATACCGCGGCCAAGGACTTGCAACAAAGTTCAAAGACCTCCTTATGAATAAACAAGAGTTGAAGTTCCTGACTCTAACAATTGATCTTGATAATAAGTCTTCTATTAGAGCGGCAGAAAAACTTCCAGGAGTAAAAAAAGTAAGCGACGAACAATATGAGAATGAATTCCACAAAGCCAAGTTTATATACACAAACAATCAGTAAATTACCAAAATTATAGATTATAAGCTTTTTGTTACATCGCACGACAGCGCATATGCAAAATTGCTTCGCAACTTCGCATATGCGCCGACGTTGTGTGAAATAATAATACATTCTTTTCGTCAGTGACTCGGCAGTTTGGTTTTACAGACCATTTTATAAACAAATAACATGAAGGGAATCAAAAAACACACTCATGCTGAAAGAGAAAAAGTATTGCATGAGCTGGTACCACAACTTAAACAAAAATTTGGTAAGAACCTCATTGCAATAGCGGCACGAGGTTCTTTTGCACGAAAAACAGATGGTCCATATTCAGATTTAGAGCTATTTGCTTTTCTCAAAGAAATGCCACGTGGTCAAAAAAAGATACCATATGGCAAAATGAGAAAAATCCGCGATGGGCTATTGGTTGAGATAATATGGGTCACAAAAGAAGTATACATTCGAGAGGTGAAGGATGTTTCCAGTGCATGGTTTGGAAGTGGCGCAGATATTTTATATCCAGTTTATAATCCAACATTTGCAGATAGATTGAATGTATACAAAGTGAAAGATATAAAGATGAAATGTCTTAATCAAGCTGTTGCAAATTGGGATCGTGTGCAGGAAGCTACTACGAAAGTACTTAATGCAGCAGAACAAAAAAACCATCTAGGCATGGCACTTGTCTTGCATGATATGTTTTCAAATATGCTTAAGGTCCTGTCATTCATCAATCAAACACCATACAGTACCTTTTCCCAGCTAATCCAAGAGTCAAAGCAGTTAAAATATAGACCAAAGTTTTTTGAATCACTTACAAGAATCATAGTTGATGGAGATTATAAAAATTATTCCAAGATAACAACAACTGTTATAGAAGTATTTACTGAACTAGAAACGTATCTTGAAGGACAGGGCTTCACAATCTATGAAGAAAACTACGATATAAACAGATGACAGCGCCAACCTCAGAATGTATTATTAGTTCACCAAACAGCGCATATACAAAATTGCTTCGCAACTTCGGATACACGCCGACGTTAGCTGAAATAATAATCATTTATGGATCAGTTTACCCAAAAAAACACCTTAAAAATATTTGGAATATGCATGATTATTTTTTTGCTTTTTGTCGTTTTTAGAATTATGTCAGTACCAATAACAGAATACCCCTTTTATTTCACTAATTTGTGTCATGGATCATCAAATGTGAATTATGAAAATGAAGCTAGTTTTCTATTATTAGACGAAATTGGTGAACCATTAAAATGCAAAAAAATAAATATTGAACAAGAAGTATCATGTATTGAATCTCCCTGTCCTGATTTTGCCGTAATCCGTAGAGTAACCAGTTCAGATGAAGGCATAATCACTGTTCCAAAACAAATATTTAGCGACATCGTATATTCAAATGTCGACGGACCAGGAACTGTAGAACATAGTAAAAATAAAAGTTATTTGTTTCACAGTGAAGGAAATTACAACGGAGTATTAAGATATAAAGATATATTCGTTGAAACAGAAGGGCAGAAATCAGTTAATTTAACGAAACAATCAGAACAGGAATGCAATCATCCAAGATCAAGTTTTGTAAGAAATTATTGTGATGGACATTAAAAAAATGATTATTACATCAGCTAACAGCGTGTAACCGGTTTGCTCCGCTCCCCAAAATTTACTTTTCCCCCCTCTTCCACCCAGACAGACGATTCAATTCCCTCACTTCATCAAGCTCTTTTTTCGTAATACCCTTTGCAAGAATTTCTTTATCCGAAACACCTCTTTGAATAAGATCGAGAATTACATCAAGTCTGGCATATGCCATTCCTATTCCAAACTCATCTGAAATTCCTTTCGTCATATCAGGAGAAGGCAATTGCTTTCTAATTTCTACGGGAAGGTCCAGGAACTCAGAAAGGCTGCGCACTTGAGTTTTGTATAGGCCTGCAAGTGGCTGAATCTTAACATCATCAATCCCTCCTTTCACAAACCAACCAACCATTGACTCCGAACGATTCGCAGCACCAATCAAAATTAAATGTTCTTTTTTGGCCATTTCGACTAAGAACTCTTTGCGATATTTATGACGTTCATAAAAACCAGCGACAATAGGCTTCAAAAACATATTGTAAACAAATTTCTTTATTCTTGATTTCCCAAAGGTGTTGCTTCCCATACGAAGGCTGCTTTTAAAAGTAGTTTCTTTAAACAACAAATAGTAACTCTTTTCAATTAATCGATTCAAAAAGCCTGAAAATGTAATAACCCGCATAATAAATGGCTTATAGACCCCTCTTTTCTTCATTATTGGAGCAATATTTTTTATCTTCAATTTAAGTCCCAACCAACTAGCGAGTAGTTTTGCTTTCTTCAAGGAGTCTTTTTCGCTATCCCGATCATACAAATAAACAACATGCACAGATTCCTTCCCAATAGCTTTAACAGCCAAAGTAGTAAGCAGACAAGAATCAATTCCGCCACTCAGTCCAATCAAGGCACCTTTCGCAGAACTTTTACTGACAATATTTTTGATTTCAGACTGCAATGTCTTTGCAACTTTCTTCTCATCAATATTCAAATCTTTCAATTTCATATTTTTTTTATTTAAATTTCTATTTAATTAATTTTTGCATTTATCATTTATTCCTGTGTACGGCATAAGAAACAATTACTCTAAGTAACAAATCCTCTTTTCACATATGCAACCAGCTCAGGATCATCATCTTTCATTTTCTCATATCCAAACGTTAACAACGCCACATTCAATGCCTCTACAGCAGGAGCATCGCCCTTTGGGACATCCAGTGACACGATTGTTTGCAATTTCGAGTCCTGTGATTCCAGAATCACTCTAATCGTATCAAGAAAAAGCCCAGGAGAAACCAGTAGATAGAATCTCGGGAAATGCCCTCTCGTGAAACCGATAACCGTTTTTTTTTTGCCAGTGTATACAACTTGAATTCTGCCATCATTTAAAATATTCAAAGTATCTTTTTTGCGAATGAATGAAAATTGAACAAAAATCAGAATGATGAATGATTGGACTACACTACTTTCATCAAGTGTAAATGGTAATGCAAATGCAGGGAAGAGAGGAGCACAGGCTATATACAATACTGCAAGTAGATTAACTACCAAAATAATACCTATTACCTTTGCGGCAGGATTATTATGGGACCTGAATTTAAACACTTCATTTTCCATCTATTAATTATACTCCAAAATCCTTTTTGAATACATGGCAAGCAGGATTGGAACAAAAATCTTGATTATACAGAATGTTCATCTAATATAAGAAAGTAGCATCCCGCTACTAAAAACAAATTAGTATTTTTAACTAGTCAAAAATATGGCAGAGACCTTGTACACCATCCAAGAGGCGGCAGAAGTAGCCGGAAAGTCAGTTCAAACCATTAGAAGAGCCCTCAAAGCGAAAAAACTTATTGCCAAAAAACAAAAGACACCACAAGGTTTCAATTATCTAATTGGAGAAAAAGCCCTGTTTGAACTATATAATGTAAACAGAACTCACGGGAAAATAAAAGGGGGACCCAAGCTCGGCACAGCAGAACAAACCTCTATTGTTTCAGAGTATGCAACAAAGGATGACCTAGACGGACAAAAGAAAGTCCTAAACAAATTAGTCGATGACAATCGCAAAGACAAAGACACCTTTATGAGATTTGTAAAAGTATTCCAAGAAAGATTCACAGCATTGGAAAGTCAGGTAAAGCTATTAGAAGAACCAGGAAAGAAAAAGAGATGGTTTGAATTCTGGAAGAAGGCATAATAAATGAACAAATCAAAAAAAAGACCGTGGTTAAAGTGGCTAATCGGAACACTCAGCGGTCTTTTTTTAATAGCCGTGCTGGGATACGTATTCATCGCCTATTTGCTACCGATTCCAGATTCGCTTGAACTAAAACCTCGGCATGTGTCCACAAAAATATATGACAGAAATGGACAACTATTATATGAAGTTCTAAGCCAGGGAGAGGGGCGCAAAACATACGTAAAACTTTCCGACATGCCAGAGCAGTTTTTGCAGGCAATTCTAGCCAGCGAGGACAGTAATTTCTATTCTCACATTGGAGTAGATCTGGGGGCAATTAGTCGAGCACTGTTTTATAATTACCTAGAACAAAAAATCACCAGTGGAGCGAGTACGATTACACAGCAACTGGTCAGAAATTTACTGGGAACAAATCGGCAAAGGAATCTACAAGAGAAATTATTAGAAACCATCTATGCAATCCGGCTCAGTAATGCATATAGCAAAAACCAAGTCCTGGAAGAGTATCTCAACACAGTATATTTTGGGAACCTTTCATATGGGGCAGGGGAAGCTGCAAAAAATTATTTCAATAAGAATCTCTACGATTTAGACTTGGCTGAAATTTCCATTCTAGCTGGACTACCAAAATCGCCGTCAGCATATAATCCACTAGTTAATCCGGACAAAGCCAAGAAACGTCAGCAATATGTACTGGGCAGAATGGTTGAACTGGGTAATGTGTCTGGAGTAGAAGCCGAGCAGTCGGCGCGGCGGCGCATAACGTATGCAAGTGGCAAGACGCCAATCGCCGCGCCGCACTTTGTCAATCGCCTGCTGGCAGAGCTTGAAGAGGAGTATGGGGAGGACTATATACATAGCGGATTATCAATCACAACCACAATTGATCTAGACATGCAGCTTCAGGCCGAAAGCATAATCGACAGGCGTCTTGAAGAGCTTACAGATAAAAACGTTGGGAATTCTGCCATGTTAGCCGCCACAGTGCCGGATGGGCAGATTTTGGTATGGATTGGAAGTAAAGACTTTTTTGACGATGAAATCGACGGTCAGGTGGACATCATCACTTCCCTCAGACAGCCCGGATCGGCATTGAAGCCATTCCTATATCTTCTTGCCCTTGAAAGGGGAGACACTCTTGCCACAATAATTCCAGATCTCCCAATGAAAGTTAAAACAGAAGGTGGAGTATATAGCCCGCTCAATTATGATCTCGATTTTCATGGGCCTATAAGACTTCGTGAGGCGCTGGCAAATTCTTTCAATATCCCTGCCGTGAAAACGCAAGAAAAGTTGGGCACTGGAGAGTTCTTAAGTTTTCTACACAAACTTGGATTAAACACCCTTGATCAAAAACCAGATTACTATGGCCTGGCCCTCACCCTTGGAGGTGGAGAAATCAGACTAGCCGACCTAGCAAATGCATATTTATCGCTAGCCAATTACGGCAACAAGAAAGAATTCACAAAGGTGTTGGAAATCAAGGACGCAAATAACGAGACTATATATAAGCTAAAGCAGCCCCCATCACGGGACATACTTGGACGTTACGGCACAGAAAACAGTTCACTGATAATTGACACAATATCTGACCCAGACGCCCGGCTAAAAAGCTTCGGCGAGGACAATATGTTAGAACTGTCAGTTCCAGCTGCAGTAAAAACCGGCACTACAAGAAATTTCCGCGACAATTGGACATTTGGCTTTTCCCCTTACTTATTAACAGCAGTTTGGGTGGGTAATGCAGACGCAACACCAATGGAAAACATCTCCGGAATAGACGGCGCCGGACCAATTTGGCATGATTTTATGGAGTATTATCACGAGCAAAACGAATACTTACATCTTCAAATGAGCAAATCCTTTCGCATGCCTCCTAGCATTACAGAAATATCAATATGTGCGATCTCTGGACTACTTCCTGGGGAGAATTGCCAAGAAAATCTGCAAGAGTCATTCATTACAGGCACTGAGCCAAGGCAAAAGGACAATTTTTGGAGAAGATATATCTGTCCAAGTGGTGAATCCCCAGACCAAGAAAGATATTTTATCAATTATCCACATCCATACAAAAACTGGGCAGAAGAAAGAGGGTTTACCCCCCCAGCAGAGTGCCGAATAGACCCAACAGGTGTAACTCCACCAGATTCCCAAGAATCATCCGAAATCAGCGAGCAAGCACCGATGGAAATTGTATCACCCCTCGAAGGCGACTCCTTTGAAATAACCAGTAATCTCCCTTTGGATAGCCAAAAAATCCCACTCAAAATAATTGTATACCCACAAGTTAATAAAGAGGGCAAAAGCACGATTAATCAAATTCAATTATTCATCAATAATCAATTAGTCAAAACTGAAAATCTAACTAATCAGACTGAAGTGAGAGAAATGAAGGAATTATGGCTCCCCAGCAGGGGAAGACATACACTAAAAGCACAACTAACGGCTACAGACAAAGGAAAAAACGAAGTTCAAGAAGTCCACTTTACAATTCAGTAAAAAGCAGTGGAATAGTAGCGACATAATAAAAGTAAACCCTGTCATCTGAATTCTTGAAACGATTAGTCAAACAAAAAGTTAATATAAGTGCTTGCCAAAAAGCAAAAGGAAAAGAAAGGCCAAAATCGGCTTCATTGACATAAAAACTCCTATTTGGTAAAAAAACTCAGTCGGTTCGTAAACTAGCACTCAAGTGGTGCATTCTAGTGCGGGCAGTTAAGTATAATCCTTAAGCCCGATTTTCCACCTCACATTAGAAAATACTCTTAAGCGCTCTGATGCGAAAACAACGCATGTATAAGGCACATTGAAAACAAGTGGGTAGTCAACTCAGTCCGGGTAAACAAAAGATATTTTGTGGTTCTAGAACAAAATAATACTCCATTACACGGAAAAGGGTGGCTGCAGCAAAAGTATCGTTGGGTTTCCCCCCGGGAACAAACTTAAGAGATAGCTTTGCCCGAGTTTTCTAAGTCAAGGATCCGTCTATAAGATCCAAGGCATGCGTTCGCGCAGTCCAATTGGTTTACTCGTCAATTCCCCGTTAACTATAGTGCTCAAAGCACTTAACAATTTAGTTTAAATCTATTTAAACTTCAGATCGCTTTTACTCAAGGTAAAAAGGCGATCACAACCCCGACGCACGATAACCTCGTGTGTCATTCTCATATTTATCTATCAAATTATTCTAATTATGGATTTATCAACCACATTTGCGTCTTTACGCAAAAAGGTTGCTGGAATTTGTGTAATGGCCCTTGTTGTAGGTTTATTCTCAACAGGCGTAGCTACTGCACAAACTGCGAATATTTTCTCAGACGTTCCAGCCGACGCTTGGTTTTCCCCTTACGTAAATGGGCTAGCCGAGCAAGGAGTTGTCGACTCTACAAGCGACATGTACCGACCAGGTGACCTGGTCAACAGAGCAGAAATGGCAAAATTTGCCTTTATGGTATCTGGACTCCCAATGGAAGCAGCAACTGCTGCCCCATACAAGGATGTTGCAATGGGACAATGGTATACAGACTATGTATACACATTGACAAAGAACAACATCGTAAGTGGTGACAAATTGGACGGTGTTCCAACTGGTTACTACAGACCTACAGCTGACTTAAACAGAGCTGAGGCTTCCAAGATGTTAGTCAATGCCGCTCAAATGGCAGAAGACCTATCTGGAGCTCCTCACTTCCCAGATGTTACAACAGCAGACTGGTTCTACAACTACGTAGAAACTCTGTTCAACAATGGTGTAGTCGCTGGTTATCCAGACGGATACTTCAGACCTGCTAATAACATCAACAGAGCAGAAGTTGCTAAGATGGTATTCCTAAGCATGAATCCAATGGCAGAAGGATTCACACTTGATTCAGCTGCTGCTGCAGACAAAACTACAGTAGAGCTAATCTTCTCAATGAACGTAGACGAGACTCTTGCTGCCGATATGGACAACTACACAATTGAAGATTCAAGTGGAAACGCCCTTTCAGTTACTGCAGCAGAAGTAGTCGCTGGTGACACTGTTCACCTAACTACATCTACTCAGACTGCTGGAAAGGTTTACTACGTATCTGTAAAGAACCTAGAATCTGATGCTGGCGACACGCTTGCAAACACAGATTCAGTTTCTTTCCTTGGTTATGGTGCCGATGTTAGTGGAGGTGACCTAGAAGTAGCATTGTCTACTCAAACTCCAGTTGCCGGTTCTATCCCACAAGGTGCTACAGGCGTTGTATTCACATGTTGGGATTTCATGGCTGGTGCAGAAGCAGCAGTTGTTAAATCTCTTACAGTACACAGAGTAGGACCTGGTGCCGAGACAGCCTTCGCAAATGTATATCTATACAGAGGTGATTCCCGTCTTACTACCGGACGTTCTATTAACAACGAAAGTCAGACAGTAGAATTCAACAACATCAACCAAGACGTTGCTGCAGGAGAAAATGCAAAAATCTGTTTGGTTGCTGATTTGTCAAATACATCAAGCGGAGGCGTACATGCTTTCGAACTTGAAATGGCAGATGATGTTTCATCCAATTCTTCTGACATGACTGGTTCATTCCCACTACGTGGTGCTGATCAATTGATCACTTCCGCTACAGTTGGAACAACAACCGTTAAGAAAAATGGTTCTCTTGACGAAATTACAATTGGAACAGAAGGAGCAAGAATTTCTCAATTCGAAGTTGTCGCCGGTTCATCCGAAGACCAAGAATTAGAGAGAATAGCTCTTTATGTAAGAGGCCGTGTTACTGCTTCTAACATCCAGAATCTCAAATTATACGTAGAGGGTGACTCAGCAATTCTTGCCGAGGCTTCAAGCGTAGGAAATAAGGATCTTGCAACCTTGGTATTAACCAAGCCTTACAGGATTGGAAGAGGTCAATCAAAGATCTTCTATGTAACTGCTGATATCACAACTGCAAGAAACGGAGACGATATCAAAGTTTATCTTGACGAGTCTACAGACGTTCTCATGACTGGTACAACATATGGTTATGGAACACAGGTTGACATTGACGGTACAGGCGCAGGTTCAGCTGCTACAGATGGTTATGATGGTACAGAAAACACTGCAGCTACAACTGACGACGAGTTCTCAATGGTATTACTCAAAGGTTCTAAATTCAACATCGCCTTCACAGGCCCAGTAGCTAGTGATATTCCTGTAAATCAAAACCAAGCTAGATGTATGGACATGACTATTACCAACGCAGCAGGACTTGATGTTACAATCAAAGATTGGGATATCAACTTGACTGCTGGAACAGTAACAGCTGCCCCAGACTTCGATGGCCTAGTCAACGAACAAGGAACAGCTGCTGCCGGAGACGACACTGCCAACTACGCTCTAATTAAGCTGGTAAGGCTTAATGACGACGGAACTGTAGCTGGAACACTACTTGGTTCAAATGAATTACTTCTAACTGGAAGTGACACATCTCAGGATGTAACACTAAAGGGAACAACTTCAATTTCAAGTGGTGAGTCTATCAAAGCTGCTATCGTCTTCGATGTAGCTAACAACACAAATGCCACTTTCAGTGGAGACACTATCAAGTGTTCTCTTAAGGCTGTAACTGGTACAGATCAAGTAAAGGATTCCAACAATGATACTTTGGGCGCTTCAAACATTACTCCTTCTTCAACAATCGGAGGAAACACTCATACTGTTGTTGCTTCCGCTCTTACATTCACCAAGAACAGTTCACCTGCAAGTGGAACAAAATATGCAAAGGGTACTAGCATGGCTACACTCTACGCATTCCAAGCCAAAGCAGGATCATCACTTGATACAACAATCAAGTCTATGGCTGTTAAGGGGGATAGTATAAAGACTCAAGCTACTGCAACAGCAACTGTTGCTGGAGCTGTAGTTACCGCATACACGGTTACAGCAGGAGGATCAGGATACCTTACTGCACCAGCCGTAACAGTTACAGATGCAGGTTGTGCTACTGTTCCAACAGGAACAGCCGTTTTAACTGCTGATGTTGTAACATCTATTACACTAACTGGTAATGGTACTGCTACTTGTACAGGAGCAACTGTCGCAATCGCAGCTCCACCACTACTAACAACTGACATCAAGGACCTTGTTGACAGTATTGGTATCTACGATGACACTGACACATTAGTATCAGACCTAAAGAGCTTCCCAGCCTCTGCTGTAGGAAGTAATTCAGCAATTCTCACATTCAACAACCTTGAGATCGAAGTTGCAAAAAACAGCACAAAGAACCTATTCCTTAAAGGACAGGTCTCTAACAGTATTGCAACAGCCGTTGGTGTAGAATTCTACGTCGATGCTACTACTCCATTAGTACTTGATTCAAATGGACAAACAGTTACTGGTGTAGACATCACAGCCGTAGATGGAACACTAGCAGTTGAAAAACTACTTCTACAGCTTGGAACAACACCAACTGTTACTGGAGTGACTACAGCTGCAAACGATCCAAAGATGTTTGCAGAAACTCAAGAAAATCCAGTATTTGGTTTCACAATGAAATCAACAAATGGAAACAGTACCCTACAAGATTTGACAGTAAATGTTAATACTACCGGTACTCTTCTACCAGTTGAAAGTGCAGCTCTATACAGTGCAACATCTTCAGGAGCTTGTGATTCAGCAACTCTTCTGAAAGACTTCGAATCAGTTGTATCAACAACAGCTATTCTTGGATATGTTCAGTTCACAAGTATAGGAAAATCTCTTGTAGATTCACAGGAAGAATACTTCTGCGTGAAATTAAAGAGTAAGACAGTTGCAAGTGGGCAACCAATATCCAATAGTAATATTGTATTAGGAACAAATGCAGGTCATACAAACACTATTGTATTCGATAAAGTACAAGATCAGAGTGGAGCTACTATTGTAGTTGCACCACTAACACCAACTCTTACTGACGGTGTGTTCTTCAAAGGCATTCCAACCTTTGCTATTCAAGCATTACCTTCAAGCGCATTGACTTCAACAAGTGATGTCATGGTCTTCACTGCTGGTAGTATTGGTAACGTGACTACAGTTGAACAAATTTCTGTATTGCTAGATGGACAAGCCGCTGCTGATGTTACGGGTTGTCAGTTATACAGAGGTAGTACTCTTGCAGCTACGGCTTCACTTATTGAAGTAGCCGCTGCCTTGCAAACTCAAGTGACTTTCGTCGCTGCCGATTTCGTGGCAGGTCAAAAGACTTGGTCAGATGGAACAGATTACACAGTAACTTGTGCATTCACTGCATTAGTTGCAAATGATAGTGTTCAAGCTAAATTAGTACCAATGGCCATTGCAGGAGCTATAACCAGCGCCTCAGCAATGATTTGGGATGACGGTAACGGTGCAACACTTACAGATGGAGCATTTGCCGCTGTCGATACAGTATTATTCTACTCAAACGTAGAAGCTGCTAAGCTAACAGCCGTTTAATCTTCGTAAGATTACGTTTATGCAACGTTAAAGCATGAAAAAATCAGGAAGTAACTGATTTTACAAATTAGCCCGCATGGGCCCCGCTTCGGCGGGGGCTCGGCGGGCTTTTTTGATGCCCCAAAAAGATTGACAAATTACAGGATTTGTTTTATACAAAAGGTAGCAATTGCTCATTGATAATAAAAAGAGACTCCCAGTGTGGGAGAGAGGGTTTGAGAGGGTTTGAGAATGGGAAAAACATCTTTGTGGGGCACTATCATCGTTACATACCTCACCCTGTTGTTTTGGGGAGGAGGAGTGGCGTGCACCGGTTCCAGTACGGCAACATTCGCAAAGGCGGAGGCTGGAGCTGGAGGAGAAGCTGGCCAAGGAGGCGAAGGCGGAGAAGCTGGCCAAGGAGGCGAAGGCGGAGAAGCTGGTCAAGGAGGCGAAGGCGGAGAAGCCGGTCAAGGAGGCGAAGGCGGAGAAGCCGGTCAAGGAGGCCAGGGCGGCACAGCAGGAGCTGGCGGCCAAGGCGGCCAAGGCGGATCAGGCGGGAGCTTTCCCACCTGCGTCGCAGGGAACAGCGGGACGGTCGACAACATCTCGGCTCAGGGAGTGAACAGGACTGGCTTCCTGTTGCACTATGACAGTGGCGCCGAGTACTACACTCAGAGCCACCCCGCAACGCTCAATTTTAACAACGAACCAATGCCAGGTCAGATGGTACTGGCCGGAGAGGACGGAGTCCAGTTTGCGCTCAAGAACGCAGCGAACCCAGAAGCAAAAGTATGGTATCGGGCAACAAATCTCCCCAACGCCGATTGCGGCGGGGTAGACGGTCTCCAGACCGAAGCTTGTCTGTCAGTGGTAGCCAAGAGCTTCCGCTGCCAGTTTGCACCGTACCTTGAGACGTTGAACTGCCCCGTCGTGGTAGTGAACTTCGCCGCAGAACCAGCGGCAAGTTTGATCAACGAAGCGGGACCAGCCGGATGGCAAATAATCCTCGTCGACCTAACCTGTCCATAACAAAGGAGAAACAAGAAGATGAAAGCATCAGTAGCAATCATTCTTGTCCTCCTATGGGCAGGGATTTTAGGAGTCACAAGCTGCGCGCTAGACCGAGAGGGTAGTTGCGACGCACCTTGTGGGGGCGGGGCCGGTGGAGAAGCTGGCGGCCAAGGCGGATCAGCAGGAGCTGGCGGCCAAGGCGGAT
>SWBW01004551.1_pt1 | contig 12964 bp, 10 predicted proteins | sample 4693041 | NCBI WGS metagenome assembly SWBW01 (sample SAMN10267271, study PRJNA491770) | bioreactor metagenome | isolation source: DHS bioreactor inoculated with marine methane seep sediment | place: Japan: Omine Ridge, Nankai Trough | collected 2006-05-06 | reverse complement strand
CCCCTATGCCCTGGGCCTGACGCTGCAGCAGGCTCAGCTGCGCGCCGCGCTGCCCGTGCGCTATCGTGCAGCGTTCGCCGACTGCTACACACCGCTGCACGTGGCTGCGCTGACGACCAAGCAGCTCTTGCAGCAGGTCCGCTGCCGCAGGGTCTCCATGACCCCCAAGCGTTTCCGGGACCTGGCCGACGGGCACACCCGCGCCTGGTCCGTGGCCGAGGAGCACTGGCTGCCGCCATCATGGGAGCTCGACCCCCACAGAGAGAGCCGGGTGGGCATGGTGGCGGTGGAGCTCTGGCGCCGACTGCTGCCCGGCTGGCCTTGCGCCGAGCTCCTGGCCGAACAGGTCGATGAGGGCTACCGGCTGCTCGCCGACGGTGACCGCGCGGCCTGCCGCGAGGTCTGGTCCGGGGTCTGGCAGGTCATCGCGGATCGCGCCGACGAGCGCCTCGATCTGCGTGCCGTCGAGGTGATCGATAGCCCGCTGGATCTTCACGAGTGGCACATCGATCTCTCCACGGAGCTGGGTCTGCACGCCGCCGCCCAGCCCGACGCCATGGAGCCATACCTTACTTTTCTGCGCCGCTCCATCGAGCTGCTCGACCCGAGGGAGAGGAGCGGCGAGGCCAGCCAGATCCGCGAAGTCGCGGCCTTGCTGATGGCCGGGCGGCGGGACGAGGCGCTGGCCGCGCTCGGGGAGCTGGCCTGGGACGTTGATCCGACGACCTGCCGCTGGCCTGATGAGGGCGGCTTGACCATGCGCTGCTGGCTGGCCGAGACGCTGCTCTTCGCGGCGGTGGAGCCGCCGCATGAAGACCTGCAGCTGATCCGCGAACTGGTGGCCGAGGGTGCCAGGGAGCGGCAGGGGGGTGATCCCACGGAGCGGCGGATCCTGGCCTGGGTCGAGGAGCGGCTGGCGCGCCCTGCCGGATCCCAGGAATCTGCTCCCGTCACGCGGGCGGAGGAGGCCTCCGCGGTGACCCGGCGTCTGAGCCTGGCCAACGCCAACCCGTCGCCCATGCCGCTGTTCAAGCTGGCCTCGCTGGGAGCTGCGGCCAAGCCCTACCTGCTCGAGGTGCTGGGGGACGCCCGGCTGGCCGCGGAGCGCGGGCACACCACCACCCACGCCGTGCAGCTGCTCTGCCAACTGTGGCCAGACGAGGCGGTGCACCATCTGCTCCGCGTGTTGCGCCAGGCCTGCGAGGCGGGGGAGGACGCGCTGGTGAGCGCCTGCGCCTGGGATCTGGAGCGGCTGAGCCCGTCGGCCCTGGAGCCCCTGCTGGCCGCGCACCGCACCAGCGAGGATCCGGAGCTTCGTGAGGTGCTGCGGCGAATCCTCAGCGGGCTGGGCGTGCATGACGATCGTGTGTTTGCGCTGCTGTTTGGCGAGCTGTCCCAGGATGTCGACCGGGCGGCGCTCAACCTGGCCAGCTACGGCGACGAGCGCGCGCTGCCGCCGCTGGAGAAGCTGCTCCGCAGGCGTGAGCCCGATCCAGATGACCCCTGGTTCCCTCCCCGCGGGGACGACGACTTCACGCTGCGCATGTGCGTGGACCTGCTGGGCGGACGGGGCTGGAGCCCCTGATTTCTCCGGGGGGCTGGCAGGCGTCTGATCGACAGGCAATAATAGAGCTGCCAGCACACCTTATGATGGAGGAACTAATTATGCAGTCGAGGAGACCGTACCTACTCGCCGCCGCAGGCGCCGTGGCGCTGCTCTTGGCCAGCGCCTGCTCGGACGACACCACCACGCCGCCGGCCCAGGACGCCGACCCTGGCGTCGACGTTACCGTAAACGACGCAGCCGGTGACACCGTCGTCGCGGACGGCCCCGGTCCGGGGAAGGACAGCGCCCCGATCAAGGACAGCGCCCCGATCAAGGACAGCGCACCGATCAAGGACAGCGCACCGGGCAAGGACGCCAGCACCAACACGTGCGGGCCCTGGCTCGGGGGGCAGTGTAAATCGGGCTACGTCTGTGACATCAAGAGCTGCAACAAGGGCGCCGGCGGGACCTGCGTCGTCAAGCCCACCGCCTGCCCCAAGATCATCAAGCCGGTCTGCGGCTGCGACAACAAGACCTACAGCAACGACTGCCTGCGCCTGGCCGCCGACGTGGCGCTCAAGCACACCGGCGCATGCTCGGCCGTGGACGCTGGCCCGCCGCCGCCGCTGGACGGCTCGGTGGGCGGCTGTGGCGGCCCCACCAACATCCCCTGCAACAAGGGCTTCTTTTGCGATCGGGTCAGCTGCGCCAAGGCCGCCAAGGGCTCCTGCGTCGCCATCCCCGGCGTGTGCCCCATGGTCTGGGCCCCGGTCTGCGGCTGCGACAACAAGACTTACGGCAACGACTGCAACCGCAAGGCGGCCCAGGTCTCGTTGAACTACATGGGGCAGTGCAAGCCAGCCCAGTGCCAGGTGGACTGCGACTGCCCCCAGGGGCTGACGTGCATCACCAGCCCCAGCGGCAACAAGTGCATCGCCGCGTTCGTCCCGGTCTACTGCTGCACCAAAAAGGGGTGCCCCACCGGCAACGCCTGCACCAACCCCGACGGCACCAAGGCGACCTGCCCCTGAGGGCTGCCTCGACCTGCTGCCTCGATCTCGACTGCGCCCCCGCTCAGGTCATGGACAGCGTGGCAGGTAGGCGTACTTCAGGTCGGTGGTGCCGTGGTAGGCCACGTGCACCCCGCCCAGTGAGTCCAGCGCCATCGTCCCCTGGGTCCCCGTGTTGCCGTAGCTGTCGACGGTCTTGATGGTCCAGGCGCCGCCCTGCGGCTTGTGGGCGTACTTGAGGTTCTGGTTGGTGCCGTCGTAGTAGCTGATGTGCAAGCCGCCGAAGTTGTCGGCCTTGACCGAGGTGTACGTCCCCACAGTGCCAGTGGTGTCCACCTTGGTGAAGGTCCAGGTGCTGGCCCCGCTGACCTTGTGGGCGTGCTTGAGGTCGGCGTTGGTGAGGTCGTAGTACGTCAGGTGCACGCCGCCGATGGGATCCACGGTCACCGAGGTGTTGTACCCCAGCTGCTTGACCGCGTTGTCCACCAGGCCGCTGGACCAGGCGCCGCCCGCGGCCTTGTACGCGTAATAGAGCGCGTGCGTGCTGTAGTAGGAGCTCCCCGAGCCCCAGCTGATGTGCACGCCCTGGGCCTTGTCAGTGGCGATGCCGAAGCGGTAGCCCTCCGACGCGGTGGCGATCTCGACGCTGGCCCAGGTGCTGCCGCCGGGCGCGCGGTAGGTGTACTTCAGCTTGCTGCTGACGGAGCGGTAGGCGATGTGGACCCCGTCCTTGTTGTCGACGGCCACAGCCGTCCACAAGCCCACGCCACTCGTCGCGTCGGGCGTGCTGATGGTCCAGCTGCTGCCCCCCGCCGCGCGGTAGGCGTACTTGAGCACCTTGTTGGTCTCGTCCCGATAGGTGATGTGCACGCCGTCCTTGCTATCCAGGGCCACCGACGGGTACGAGCCGGTCGAGCCCGACCAGGCCACGGTCTCGGCCTTCCATTCGCCCCCCGGCGCGCGGTAGGCGTAGCGCAGGTTCTTGTTGTCGTTATCGTAGTAGGCGATGTGGACGCCGTGCTTGCTGTCCACCGCCGTGTAGACGTGGTAGCCGGTGAGGTAAGGCGAGTCCACCGTCTCGACATACCACTTGTCCTTGGTGCAGCCGCAGCCGTTGGCGGCGCTGCCGCCGCCGCAGGTCTTGGGGTAGGTGCAGCTGCTGCCGCAGGTCAGGGTCCCGCCGCAGGTGTCGAAGATCGCGCCGCAGCTCGCCCCGGCGGAGCTGCAGCTGGCCTTGGTGCAGCTGGCGCAGTAGGGCAAGAATGCGAACTTCAGGTCCGAGGAGGTGCTCTTGTAGTAGGTCACGTGGACGCTGCGCGAGCTGTCCACGGCCATCGAGATCTCGGTGCCCACGCTCTGCAGGGTGTCCACCTTGGTGAACGTCCAGGCCGTGGCGCCGGGGGCGCGGCGGGCCGCCTTGAGGTCCTGGTTGGTGGCGTCGTAGTAGGCGATGTGCACCACGCCCGCGCCGTCGACGCCGACGGCGGTGTGGGAGCCCACCGATCCGGTGTTGTCCACCGTCTCCAGGCTCCACGCCGTCTGGCCCGGCTCCTTGACCGCGTACTTGAGGCTGCTGTTGGTCTGGCTGTAGTAGCTCAGGTGCACCCGGCCCGTGGCGCCCACCGCCACCGCGCTGGCGAAGCCCACCATCTTGACCGTGGTGTCCACGAACGACATGGCCCAGGCGCCGTGGATCGAGCGGTGCGCGTAGCGCAGCATGGCCGAGCTGTAGTAGTCGCTGCCGGAGCGCCAGGTCATGTGCAGCCCACCGACGCTGTCGACCACCATGCGGAGCGACTGGGCCGAGGCCGCGTCGACCTTGGAGATCGTCCAGCTGGTGCCTCCGGAGGCGCGGTAGGCGTGATAGATCGGGCCGCCCACCTTGTAGCCGATGTGCACCCCACCGCTGGCGTCCACGGCGATGGTGGTATAGGCCGGCGTGCCGGTCGTGTCGACGCTGGCGATGGTCCAGGTGCTGGCGCCGGCGGCACGCGTGGCGTAGATCAGCGCCTTCTTGGTGGCGTCGGCGTAGGCGATGTGAACGCCGCCGCTCTTGTCCAGCGCCAGCGAGGAGGCGAGGCCCGTGGAGCCGGAGTTGTCCACGCTGGCCGCGGTCCAGGTGCCGCCCTGCTTGCGGTAGGCGTATTTGAGCGCGGTGTTGGTGGCGTCGTAGTAGCTGACGTGGGTGCCATAGGCGCTGTCCACCGCCACCGAGTTGTCCAGGCCCACGCTGCCTGCGCTGTCGATCCCGCTGACCTGCCACGTGTCGACGCAGCCGCAGACGTTGGCCGTCCCGCCGCCCGCGCAGGCCTGGGGGAACGTGCAGGTGCCGCAGTTCAGGATCCCGCCGCAGGTGTCGAAGATTTGGCCGCAGTCCTTGCCCTCGGCGACGCAGGTGGTGGGGACGCAGGCGTCGCTGCCTGTGCTGTCGAGGTTGCCGCCGTCGCCGGTCGAGCTGTCGCTCTTGCCCGCCTCGTAGTGAATCGTGTCCAGCGTCGTGGCGCTGTCGGAGGCCATGTCCGCGTCTGCGGACGGGAGATCGGCTAGTGGTCCGTCACCTTGCGCGCTGTCGGGCCCCACGGTGTCGAGGATCGCTGCGTCCTGTCCTCCTCCGGAGTCTGGCTTAACATCTTCGTCGCCACATCCGACCAACAGCAGGGATACCATAGTGACTGCCAAACAGATCCGCATCACGCTCCTCCTCCTATAGCTGTACCGTTTCCAATTTCAATAACCTACGAAGATGATGTGCATGGTCTACTATGTCTAGACAAAGTTCGTCGTCCTGCGCAGTAAGCTGGCTTGCCCTCAAGAGCGGTGGAGTCGGGTAGACCCAGAAACGGGCGTCAGCCTCGTGGCGGGGCAGGTTTGCTCGTCCTGATTGTGGTCAGCTCGAAGGAGGTACAGGGCTACGTGCTGGCGCTGCCGAACCAACCCACGCTCGTAAGCGAGCAGCTCATGGGTTCAGGGCGGTCAGCTGCTCCACGACCTCGACCAGCGACGGTCCCGACACCACCGGCGCGTTCAGGTACTCGGGGTAGCCGCTGCCCTCGCGGTCGACCCACGCACCGAGCAGCCCGGCGGCGCTGGCTCCGTGCAGCTCCCAGGGGTTCGCGCTGATCAGGGCCAGGCGTTCGGCCACCACGCCGAGCTCGGCCGCCACGTGTTCGTAGAGCGGCCGCGCCGGCTTCCAGGCCATCACCTCGGCTGCGTCGAACGAACGCTCGACGCGCGCGGACAGCCCCGCGCGCTCGAGCAGGCGACGGGCGCCGGCCGCGCTGCTGTTGGTCAGGGTGACCACCCGCACGTGCGCGGCCCCCAGCTGCTCGAGGGCAGGACGGACGTCGCTGAAGGGCTCCAGCTGATCCAGCGCCTCGATCACCCGCGACGCGTCCGCGCCCAGCTGTCGCAGGTGAAAACGCGCGACGTCGTCGAACGTGGCGAAGGTGCCGCTCGCGGTCAAGGCCATGCCGTCCCGCTGGACGAGCGTCAGCCAGTGGCGCCACGATCCGGCATCCTGGCCCGCTGCGGCGAAGACCCGCTCCAGCCCAGAGGGGTCGAACAGCGTGCCGTGGAGAGCAAACACGGCCACATCGGGTCTGACAGCCGCCATCACCATCGCCGAGCCACGCCCTGGCCGCCCTGCAGCTGTTCGATCTCGAGCTGTCTCGTGTATCTCATCGTCCCGACCTCCGTTCTGCAAACTCCAACGAGGTCTTGCTGCAAACCTCGCGCCAGGGTGTGCCGGGTACCGAGGTGCCCTCACACCAACAGCATTGCAGCAAACGCTCTCGGGGGACAGGAGTGCCTCGAAGCTCCACTCCATCATATTGAGGTAGCAGCAGTTCATTTCGATTGTTCTGGTCGACCCGCCCGCATTTTGATTGTTGTAATCATACGATTTCCTCCGTCCGTCACGGTTGGCTCACATTGTGCTGATTTATCACGTCAAGATTCGTCCGAGCCGAAGTGAGGACCCCGCCATGGACCGGCAACTCCGAGAGACGAAGAGCGCGACGCTGACCGCTGGCCGCGTGAGCGAGGACCTGCAGCGAGATCGGGCACGCCAGCTTGGGCAGTGGCTGCGACATTTCCCGGAGCGCCTGTTACAGCTGGAGGCGGTCACGGGCGATGGGCCGCGGACCCTCGATAGAGCACGGGCAGAGAGTGCAGGTAACCGTCCACCTCGTCGACTCTGGCAGGGAGGTCTCGATCGAGGGTGAGATTGTATGGGCCAACCAACAGCTCGGGGACATGGCCCTACGCTTTTTAACGATCAGTGCCGGGGGGCGGGAGGCCATCGCCGGTTATTTGATCGAGTCGGCGGCGCAGCGGTGAGATGCTGAACGAGGGTGATACGAAAAGCCACGATGAACAGAGGAACCATGCCACAGCAGCCGGTGCTGAACGACCGAGCAGCGCTGCACCGGTGCAGGTCGATCCGGAGGAGAAGACCCGACTGGTCCTCTACGCCTCGATCAGGCCCAGCCACTCCGCGCGTCGGCCCCAGTTAATGAGCCTGAGCCCGGTCAGCCTGGCTGTCCGGACGCACAGCATGCTGAGTCTCGGGCAGACGGCGAGAGTCACGATCAAATTCCTCGATACGGGGCGAGATGTCGAGATCGACACCACGGTGGCGCAGGTCGATCATGAGCGGGGTGAGATGATCCTGCGCTTCGTGACCCTCGACGCGGGGGGCCACGAGGCGATTGCACAGTACATCGACCTGGCGGCCAGGCGGTGAGCTGACAAACCGCCGTCCTGCCAAGAGGTGCGTCAGAGGCGCTGGATCGGCAATCGCCGGGCGTTACCTGGACAGCAGCGGACCGAGCGGCCTGAAGCCCCTGGACTGGACCAGCGGCTCTTCTTTGTATTCTCCGCCCTTCCAGTAGACCCGATAGGCCTTGCGACCTCGTACGGAGGCGAGGACGCGATAGGTGTCGCCCAGCACGACCAGCGCACAGTGGTCGTCCAGCGCGATGCCGACGCCTCTTTGCTGTTTCATCATCGCCTTGAGCGAGGGTCTACGGTGTTTTTCGGTGTCGTAGTGCGGGCAGATCAACGCGTTGATGAAGCCCAGCCCTCTGGCGCGGATCAGCTTCGTCGGGTCTTGCACGGACTTGTGCGAATCGCTGTTGCCCCAGGCAAACCACGCGATCGAACCGGCGCTGGAGCCGCACAGGACCGCGCCGCGGTTCAGGGCCGTTCGCAATGTCCGGTCGACGCCATAGCAGCGCCAGGTCTTCATCATCTTCAGCGTGTTGCCCTCGCCGACATAGATGATGTCGGCCTTCGACATCCGTTCCTTGATGTTCGCGGGGTCAGGATCGGTGTTGACCAGGAGCATGATGTCGACCCTGCACCCCAGCCGCTTGCTGAACTGCTTGTAGATCGCCGCGCAGTATTGATCGCACCCGGCGCTGGCCGTGGGGAGGAACAGAAAGCGCGGCGACTTCTTGCCGCTGATCCTGACGATCTCCCGATCGATCGCGGTGGTTCGAACAGACGGCGAGAAGCGCCCTATCCTCCCCCCACCGATGGCGATGATCTTCGATGTTGGCATTTGGGTGACTCCTCGCGACAAGCGAATCGCGCTGGGACCCAATCACCATGATGTGATCGCTGCTGGATCCCTCTCCAACCTCGGCGTCGCCATCCGTGACCTCGCCGCGGTCAGACTACCCCTGAGGTCACCCCAGCTCGGCCACAGCGGGGATTGTCCCGCTCGCAGCGCGCTGGCGCGTCGTGGCCTTGAGCTTTTGCCGCAGGTCGGGGAAGACGGAGAAGATCTCCCGCGCCAGCTTGGCGGCGCCGCTGGCCAGGACGTCCGTCGCCGCGATGCCATACTTCGCCTCGTAGCGCTCGATGGTCGCGTTGACCTCGCGCTCCGTCATCTGTTCGTGGTTGATGGCGATGGCGATGACCTTCGAGCCCGAAAAGGCCTCGATCAGCTTGGTTTCGCTCTCGAGGGTCGGCATGGGCAGCTGTGGGTAGTCACCGAGCATCTTCCTCATGGGGGCGTGTTGCAGGATGATGGCATCAGGACGGCTTCCACGGATGATGAAACAGGAGCTCAGGTACGCGGGGTGACTCAACGCCCCCTGGCCCTCGATGATCAGCAGATCGGGTTTCTCAGCGCGATCGGCCGCGACGACCGCTGCCTCCATCTCGCCCGAGATGAACTGCTCGGTGATCGCATCCAGGGCTACCCCGTACTTCGCGCCCTGAATCATGCCGGTCTGACCCGTGGCGACCATGACGGCGTTCAATCCGCGACGTTGCAGCGACTGGGTCAAAATCGTGGCGGTCGTCCGCTTGCCGATCGCGCTGTCGGTGCCCAGTACGGCGATCTTCGGGCACGTGACCGAGAAGATGCTGCCGCTGAACACGCGCAGGTCCTTGGTCGCCCTGGGCTTTCGGATGTCGAAGATCCTCACGCCGCAGGATCGGGCCTTGCGAACGAAGGCTTCGTCGTCGTTCAAAAACTCATGGAGACCGTTGACCAGGTGCATGCCGTTTTCCATCGCCTGGAACATGATCTGTCGCTCCTGGTCGGAGAAGACACCGCCCAGGGGAGCCATTCCAAAGATGAAGTACCGTGGTGGGCTCTTCTGCTGGTCAAGGGCCTGGACCAGGTCGCGACAGATCGGGATGCCGTTGGCTTTGCCGTCGAGGACCTGCCCCGTATCCTGACCGGCCTTGTCACTGTCGATGACCGCGACGATCCGATATTTGGTTGAAAACCGAACAAGACCATTGGCGGTCTTGCCATCCATCCCGCCAAAGTGACCCTCGCTATAAACGATCGCAGCGTTCGGTGCTGAAGTAGACATGTCGCTCCCAGTTTCGGGTTAGCACCGAATTTCGAGTCCACTGGACCCCGGCAGCGGCGTAAAGCGCTAACAGTTATGCATTTATCAGGCCAATGGACAAGTGCTGGAGAACTAGCGCTTTTTCGAAGGTGACGATGGAGGGCGGTTGGCTTGTTCAATCAAAATGACGTTCCGTTCTTTCAGATCGAAGGAGGCGCCGGCATGACCGCTGACGCGACATCCGCCATCGCCGCCACCTGTTGAACATCCTTTCCTCTGTTGATTGGTCTCTTTCCTAAACTAGGTACTTCAGGTCTGCGTGAAAGGTGGGATAGGCATAGGCCGCTTGAGCGATGAAATCGGCGAAGTACACCGAAGGGTTGCTCCTGCTGCGAAGCTGATCATCGAGCAACACGTGGTGATCAGGTGCTTTGGACTTGCCACGGTTGAGTGGACACTCAACCGTAGCAAGTCCACTCACCGTAGCCCAGGCTCGCGCGCTGCAAGCCCACAACTGGCCAGGCAACATTCGCGAACTACAGAACACGATCGAGCGGGGCGTCATCATGTCAACTGGCCGCCGCATTCAACTCGAAGGTCTGTTGCCCACTTCGTTCGCGCCAACAAAGACAGCACCCTCCGCCGGGAACAGGTCCGACCCATTTCTCACCGAGGCCGAAATGCAGCAGCGGGATCGGTCCAACCTCGTCGCCGCGCTGCGCCATGCCGCTGGTAAGGTTTCCGGTGATGGCGGGGCCGCCGAACTGCTCGGCATCAAAGCGTCGACCCTGGGTTCCCGGATCAAGAAGTATCAAATCGAGCGCGGTGAGTACCTTGATTGTTGACGCGGCATGGCCAGCCGGAGAGTTCAGGAAAGCGGCTGAGACCCACTCTGGCGTGCACCGAGGCATCACTCGTGTCAGTGGGCGCGTCCGACACCAGGATCGCGTCCGATACCAGCTCGGCCATATCATGTTGCGTCGAGGCGCCCGCTTCTCCGGGTCCGTGCAGACTCATGCACGCCAAAGAATGTAGGTTCGTGCACAGGTCGTGCCGCCAGATCTGAAGGGCGTCTGCTTGTGCGGGTCCGCGACCCCGACGGGCTGGTCTATGTCGCCTTCCGGGTGGAGCGGCCGAGCCGCTGATACGCCAGCAGGGATGGCTCTGTAAGCCTCGCCGGCGCCGGGCGTTTCCCAAGCATACAACGACAACTAAGCGACAGGAGAGGCGATGCTGACCCGCTGCAACGCAACAATTACCTGTATGATTATGGCCTTGGCGTTCCCGTCCGCAGCCGGGGCCGGTGTCTGGCAGCAAGCCACGGTCCAGCCGCCGCCGCCGCCGTCGGCGCTGTTCGCCTGCGCACCGCAGCACAACCACCCGGAGCTGGTGGGCTGGTGCCACGACGGGTGCCTCTACTCGCTGGTCCACGTCAACGCCATCAAGCAGATGGACGAGTTCTACGGCCTTGTCCAGGTGGGCGGGATGGTCGAGGCGCGGCGCAGGACCATCGCCCTGCTCCAACTGGTCTGGCTCGCCGACAACCGCGAGCTGTTTAGCCTGTTTCAGCTGGGGATCCGCGACACGACCGCGAGCGTTTGGAGCCTCGTCCAGCTCAACCTGCTCAATTGGCAGAGCCAGCCCCAGGCGCCCTGCCCCAAGGGAAGCAACTGCAGCGGGGGGACGGCCCAGGGACGCTTCAACGGCGGCCTGCAGCTGGGGCTGTTCAACCGCGGCGAGTTCCGCGGGCTGGTCCAGGCGGGTGGGGTCGGGAACTACAGCAACGACTTCGGCGGCGGCCTGCAGCTCGGCCTGGGGAACTACGCCAAGAGCTTCTGGGGCCTGGCCCAGCTGGGCGCGCTGAACTGGATCGACGATCTGGAGCTCGGCATCCAGGGCGGCGTGGTCAACGTCGTCGACGAACTGCACCTCGGGCTGCAGGTCGGGGCCGTCAACGTCGTCGACGACGACGCGGCGGGGCTGCAGCTGGGGGTCGTCAACTACGTGGACGACGACGCGGAGGGGCTGCAGGTCGGGGTCGTCAACTACGTGGAGGAGGACCTGCTGGGCCTGCAGCTGGGGCTGTTCAACCTCGCCCTGGAGCAGGTGGAGGGCGCCCAGGTGGGGCTGGTCAACTGGGCCAGCAGCGTGAAGGGCGTACAGATCGGCGTGGTGAACCGGACCGGCCGACTGCAGGGGATCCAGATCGGGCTGGTCAACGTGGTGGACAAAGCCACTTTCCCGGTGATCCCACTGATCAACGCGAGCTTTGGGTCGGGGCAGCGCGGGTAGGGGACGCCCGGCTTGAGACCGGCGCGCTGCGCCGGGCTGCCGGCCCGCAGATCAGAGACGACCGCCCGGTTGGTCGTCTGTCCGTAGTAGTGCGCCGCAGCTCCTTTAGCTGCGCCTCCAGTGCGGCTGGCGACGGAGCCGGCTTCTAAGTGGCCGCGTCTGAACGCTCACGGGCCGCCGCCGCGTTGGCCTCGTACTCGGCTCGCCGCTTGCCGTCCTTCTCCTTCCCGGCGGCGCGGTCCCAGAGGTGAGCAGCTTCGAGGTACGCCCTCACCTCGCTGGCAACGTCCGTGGCTTCCATGGCCTTGGCTTCAGCGGCCTCTGCCTTGGCGACGTGCTGATTGCGGCCAAATCCCATGAGATTCCTTCCAGGCACGCGTTGGAGTCACCTTGGTGGCTCACCGAGAGTGCGTACGAATGAAATACTTAACCATCTGTCCGTCCGATCAGCGACAACTATTCTCATCGCAGCGCCCCGGGCCTGCGCGTACAGGTGGGCCAACTGGACACAGAGGGGGGGAGCAACGTGGGGAGCAACGATGTGGCTATTTCAGCACCAACAGCACCAACAGCCCACAAGGCGATCGCCGAGCTGATCAACGCGCTCGCGCAGCTCGTCTCGGATAACCCCGAAACATCTCTCCAAAAAGCAACGGCCCCAACCTCTTTCGAAGTTGGGGCCGCGTTGCCCAGGGACAGAATTGAACCGCCGACACGGGGATTTTCAGAATCCAACCAGGGATGCCGCAACGTGGCGTAATCACTTTAACCTGCTGTAATCCTTCGAGTCACTAGAGAGCGTAGAGAGGCAGTAGGAGGCACAAAAGACGCTGGTGTGGCACAAAGACCGTCACAAAATGGGGGCCGGTCGAGGGGCAGCCAGAGACCAAATCCGCTCTGACCACGCACCGGAAGATGCTGGACGTCCGCAACTGGCAGGACACATTTTGGGCCGATGACATGATGGAGCCGGGGTGCCACCGCCACCTGCGGACTGCCTGCCAAGCCCGAACTATGCAGGGCAGGGCGCGTAGGCCAATGGCGGTTCTTTTCGATTTGTTCGGTGGCAGCAGCGGCAGATTATGTCCACCCAGTTGGGTTTCCGCTTGGCATTTGGGCGCAGCGAGCCGGGACCGGAAGCTGCGACCACCTGTACGTCAGTACATCCGCAGCTGCAGGCGAACCAAGCGGGGCGATAGACTGGGGTCTTTTTCTCAGGGCTTCGATCCTGGTCCTGTTGCGTATCGTGCCAAAGTACGTAACCGATCAACGTGACCCCGTCCCGCGATCCCCACTGGTCAGGC
>SWBW01002649.1_pt1 | contig 12968 bp, 10 predicted proteins | sample 4693041 | NCBI WGS metagenome assembly SWBW01 (sample SAMN10267271, study PRJNA491770) | bioreactor metagenome | isolation source: DHS bioreactor inoculated with marine methane seep sediment | place: Japan: Omine Ridge, Nankai Trough | collected 2006-05-06 | reverse complement strand
ACCGACTACTACATGTACCTCTACGTCTTCACCTCCAGCGCCTGCACCGAGGCGGCCATCGAGACCGACTGCCAGAGCGGCGGCGCCACCGGCAACGCCATCGGCAGTGTCTACGACGGCGAGTCCGAGTCGCTCTACTTCAAGGCCCCCAGCACCGGGACGGCCTACTTCGGCGTGGACTACACCAGCGCCGGCTACACCAGCGCCTTCGAGGCGACGCTGGAGGAGTTCACCCTGCCCACCAACAGCAAGTGCGCCAACGCGGAGACGATCACGCTCACCGCGGGCAAGGGCAGCGTGCTGGGCGACACCGGCCCGGTGATCACGCCGGACGAGTTCTCCACGCTGGCCTGCGGCACCTCCAGCAGCGTCCTCGACGGGCCCCAGGCCTACTACCAGGTCGGCCTCACGGCCAACCAGAACTACCTCTTCACCCTGACCTCGACCAGCGCCACCGCGATCTACGCCTACCTCTTCTCCAACACCTGCACCCTGGCCACGATTCAGAGTGACTGCCAGAGCGCCGGCATCAGCGGCGGTTTCACCAGCTTCAGCACCGACCCCAAGGAGGCCATCAGCGTCGGCTTCAAGCCCACCAGCTCCGCGACCTACAAGGTTGGCGTGGACAGCTACGCCCCCACGGCCTACGGCGGCTTCACGCTGGCCGTGGAGGCCTTCACGCCGCTGACCAACGACAGCTGCGGCACGGCCAAGGTGGTCACGCTGACCGCGGGCAAGGCCACCGCCCAGGGCCTCAAGGGCGGCGTCACCAACACGCTGGCCAAGTGCGGCTCGACCTCGGTGGACGCGGAGGACGTCTTCTATAAGTTCACGCCGACGGTGGGCAAGAAGTACAAGATCACCTTCAAGCCCCAAGGCCAGGGCGGCCGCTTCGGGGTCTGGGACGGCAACCACGGCTGCGTCGCCTCGGCGGTGGAGACGGCCTGCGGCACCCTGGGCTCGGTCTACGTCAACGGCGGGCAAACGGACAGCCTGACCATCACCTCCACCAGCGGTGACATCTACTTCGTGGCCGACGGCCTCTCGTCGCTCTACGACGCCTACAAGTTCAGCTTCGAGATAGAAGAGCTGCCCTAACAGCAGGTCGCTCCCTCGCCGGGCCTGTCAACGCGGGCCTGGCGCCCCCGCTCCTCACCTCGCACCCTAGAACTGAAAACCTAGAACTGAAAGTAGATAAACGGCACCACCTCGGCGGTCCGCGCGTACTGCACTCCCACCACCGTGGCCAGCAGCAGCAGCCCCTGCACCGGCGCGGGCAGCCAGACCACCAGGTCGCGGCAGGCCCGCACCGCCCGGTCGGGCACCACGTGAGTCAGCAGCACCCCGCCCAGCAGGGCCCAGATCAGCCAGTTCACGTTGGCCGTGCCGCCGGTAAACGAAAAGAGCCCGCGCAGCACCTCCCAGGCCCGCTCGAAGCTCGGCGCACGGAAGAAGATCCAGCCCAGGCAGACGTAGTGGAAGGTCACCACGATCATCAGCGCGCGCGTCACGCCGCGGGACTCGCCGGCCCCGGTGGCGCGCTGAAAGGCCCGGGTCACCGCCAGCCCGCCGCCGTGCAGGGCGCCCCAGGCCACGAAGGTCCAGCCCGCGCCGTGCCACAGCCCCCCCAGCAGCATGGTCAGGGCCAGGTTGCGGTAGGTCTTGAGGTCGCCGCCCCGCGAGCCGCCCAGCGAGATATAGAGGTAGTCGCGCAGCCAGCTCGACAGCGAGATGTGCCAGCGCCGCCAGAAGTTCTGCAGGTTGTGGGCGCGGTAGGGCGCGTCGAAGTTGACCGGCAGGGTCAGGCCCAGCAGCAGCGCCGAGCCGATGGCGATGTCGGAGTAGGCCGAGAAGTCGCAGTAGATCTGCCCGGCGTAGCCGTAGACCCCGGCCAGCAGCTCGGACGAGGTGTAGCGCGCCGGCGTGGCGAAGACGCGGTCGACGATGTTGACCGCCAACAGATCGGCGATGACCACCTTCTTGACCAGGCCCACGCCGATCCAAAACAGGCCCCGGCCGCCCTGCTGCGCGCTCATCGCCGGCGTCGGCTGCAGCTGGGGTAAAAAGTCCGCGGCGCGCACGATGGGCCCGGCCACCAGCTGGGGGAAGAAGGCCACGAAGACCAGAAACGAGAGTGGGTTGCGCACCGGCTCCAGCTTGCCGCGGTAGATGTCGATGGTGTAGCTCAGCGACTGGAAGGTGTAGAAGCTGATCCCCACCGGCACCACCACGTTGAGGTGCAGGTCCGGCGGGGAGAGGCCCAGCTGACCCGCGGCCAGGCCGATGGAGTCGACGAAGAAGTTGAAGTACTTGAACGTGGCCAGCAGGCCCAGGTTGCCCACCAGGCTGACGATCAGCAGCAGCTTGCGCCGCGCTTGACCGCGGCTGCGGTGCAGCATCCCCCCGACGAAGTAGTCCAGCGTGGAGGAGAGGATGATCAGGATCAGGTAGTAGGGGCTCCACCAGGCGTAGAAGAGGTAGGAGGCCAGCAGCAGCGCCAACAAGCGCAGCACGTTGAGCTTGGCCAGGCTCCAGTAGGCCACGAATACGGCGGTCAGCAGGACGGCGTACTCGAGGCTATTGAAGAGCATTAGGTCTGCACGCTAGGGCTTCTTGCCCTCGAGGCCGGCGAGCAGGGCCCGCTCCAGCAGCGCCGCCATGGCCCGCGAGCCCTTGGCTTTGAGGTGGACCATGTCCTTGAGCGCCAGCTTCTGATCGAGCCAGCGCTGCATCGAGCCGGGCCCGCCCATGGCGCGCTGGCCGTCCCAGAAGGCGCAGCCCGCGGCGAAGGCCGAGGCGCGCTGGCGGTCCGAGACGCGCCGCACCACGTTCGGGCTACGCAGCCTGCCCCGACGGTCGCGCTGCAGCCGATCCAGCGGTCCCACCACCAGGCACGACGTCTTGGGCAGCGCCTGGCGCAGCCGCCCCATCACGCGCTGGATCTTGTCGCCGTAGCGGGTCAGGTCGCCGCCGAAGTGGATCGTGTCGTTGGCGCCGAACTGGAACAGCACCAGGTCGGGCTGACGCAGCTTGAGCTGCTCCTGCCAGTGCTGGCCCTTCAGCCCCAGCAGCTGGTGAAAGCGCGCGCTGACCAGGGTCAGGTTCTCCCAGGTGATCCCGGGGCCCGACCGCTCCAGCACCACGCCGTAGATCCGCACCCGACCCCCGGCGATCAGCCGCACGCGGTGGGGCGCGTCGGGCAGCTGCACCGTCCAGACCCCCGAGCGTCGGGCCAATCCGCTCGTCTGGATCAGGCCCCGCCGCTGGCCGTCGACCTTGACCGTGATCCGGCCGCCGCCGGGCTGCTCGAGGTAGAGCACCTGCAGCCGCGAGGCCTTCAGCTTGGCCGAGGTCTGCACCTGGACCCAGGCCCGGCCGCCCTCGAGGGTGATGGCCGCGGCGCCCAGGCCCAGGCGCCCGTCCCCCCGCTTGCCCACCAACCGCAGGTGCTGCCAGCCGCCGCCCGCGGCCAGGCGGATGCCCACGTGGTTGTACCAACGCCATGGCTTGGCGGCGAGCACGAAGCCGTGGCCCGCGTCGCCGAAGCGCTGCTGCAGCCGCTGGCGCAGCGGCGCGGTGATGTGATCCAGGTCGATCAGCGAGTCGCCATAGTGCAGCACCCGGGTGATCGCGCCGGGCTGTTTGGCCTGCGTACGGCGCAGGCTGGCGTAGACGTGGGCCAGTGAGCCCTTGGGGTCCTGGATCGGCTCGTGCTTGACCGCGGCGCCCGCGGCCTTGGCACCGGCGGCGACCACGGGCTCGGTGGCCGCTGGCGGCTGGGCGGGCACTCCGGGGACGGCCGCGCTGCCCGCGGCGCTCTTGGTCGCCTCGGCGAAGGAGCGCAGCTTGTCACGCACCGGGCTGGGGATCAGCAGGCAGTGCGCCAGCGCGATCCAGAAGGTCAGCAGGGCCCAGGCGGGCTTGGAGAGCAAAACCCGCGGGCCCTGCACCGGCACGTCATGCGCGCGGGCAGTCATGGGTGCATTTTACCTGAAGCTTTTGGCTGACGCAGGTTTGTATTACTGCACTGGCACCGTGATGGGCATGCCCATCATGGGCCAGATCACGCCCACGGACAGGGCCACGATGGCCATCAGGATCACGGAGGCGGGCAGGCCGTAGACGAAGAACTCGCCGGTGGTGAACTGCTTGGAGTCGTAGGCGATGGCGTTGGGCGCCGCCCCCACCAGCAGCAAGAAGGGCATCCCAGCGGTGACCAGCGAGGCGAACAGAATTACCTCCGGCGCCACGCCGAGGTAGGGCGCGATGACCAGCGCCACGGGCAGGGAGATGGCGATGGCCGCCACGTTCATGATGAAGTTGGTCATCAGCATGACGAAGAAGGCGATGCCGATGACGAAGACGAACCAGCTGGCGTTCTGGAACATGACCAGCCAGTTCACCGCCAGCCACTTGGCCGCGCCGGTCTCCCAGAGGCAGAAGCCGATGCTCATGGCCCCGCCGAAGAGCAGGATGATGTTCCAGGGCACCTTCTCCAGGTCGTCGATGTCGAGGATCTTGACGATGTAGAACGCGGCGGTGGAGAGCAGGATCAGCGCCGTCTTGTCCACCGGCTTGAGCATGGGGACGAACTGGCGCGCCGACATCAGGGCGATGGCGGCGAAGATGATCAGCGCGGCGACGATCTCGTTGCGGGTGATGGGGCCCAGCTCGGCGGAGAGCTGCTTGGCCTTGTCGCGCAGGCCGGGGATGACCCGTTTCTCGGGCTTGCAGACCACCATGAAGTAGCCCCAGAGCAAGAAGGTCATGATCCAGCCGATGGGGAACATGTAGTAGGTCAGCTCGAAGAAGCCCACGTCCTTGCCCACGACGTCGTTGTAAAAGCCGATGGCCACCGCGCCGCGGGCTGCACCGAGCAAGGTGACGATGGAGCCCGCGCCGGCCACGTAGGCCATGCCCATGAACAGCCCCTTGCCGAACTTGGTCCGGGCGTCCCCCTCGCCGTAGAGGCTGTAGATCGCCAGCAGCAGCGGGTAGATCGTGGCGGCCACGGCGGTGTGGGCCATGATGTGCGACAGCGCCGCTGTGACGACGAAGCAGCCCAGGTAGATCATCGAGGTGCGCTCCCCCACGACGATCAACATCTTGTAGGCCAGGCGCCGCGTCAGCCCCGTCTTGGTGAAGACCATGCCGATGACGATGGAGGCGAAGATGAACATCACGGAGGGATCCATGAAGTCCTTGAAGGCCTCCTTGGCCGGCCGCACCAAAAAGAGCACCTGAAGGATGCCGATCATGATGCTGGTCACGCCGATGGGCACGACCTCGAAGACCCACCAGGTGCCAGCGAGCAGGAAGACCGCCAGGGCGGCCTTGCCCTGGGGAGAGAGGACGAAGTGCTTGCCCGCGGGATCAATGGCGTCGGGCCAGGCGGGCGAGAGGTAGACTGCCGCGAATAAGCTGACGCCGAGTAACATGAAGACGACCCGCTTGTAGTCGAATTTTCCGGGTGCTTCTGCGGCTGCAGCTACCATGGGCAGATCCTTTGGTGACGACTAAAGGAGCTGACGCGCCTCGTCAAGATGTGATCGTTGCGAGGGGTCCAGGCGGCGGGGCGATGGGAGTGACCCAGCATGGCTCGTCGTCGTTCGGCTCTATAACCAGGCAGGGGTGCGAATTGACACACCATCTGCGAGTTGAAGGGAGTTTTAGACGACTTTTTTTGTGGGGTCAATCGATACTGGTTCAGGCTCGACCCAAAAAGGCAGGTTCCCACAAGGCCATTGCTGTGAAAAATTTGGAGCCTGGGCAGATCTGGCTACGCTGTAGGTATGAGGTCAGCTGGTTCGCTCATCCTGTCCACGGCATGTTTTGTTGTATTTTTAGGTACCTGCGGTGAGCCGCGGGCTGTGCCGCCGGTCAGCCGCCCGCCGTCGAAGCCCAACCTCAACCTGCGTCCAGCAGCCGGACGTCCGCTGCTGACCAACATGGGTAGCCAGGCCAGGGATGCAGGATCCGTGGCCATCGGGACCACCGGGGCGCAGCACGCGGCGTCCACTCCGCTGGAGTTTCCAATCGACCGCAGCCGGCTGGACGCCTTTTTCGACGGGCTCTCCGCGCTGAAGCAGGGGACAGGACGCCGGTCGCGGATCGCCATGTGGGGTGACTCGCACGTGGCCGGCGAGATGCTGCCAGGTCGACTGAGGGCCCGGCTGCAGGAGACCTTCGGCGACGGCGGCCCGGGCTTCGTGCTGCTGGGACAACCCTGGCCCAGCTACCGTCACCTGGCCGTGAAGCTGGGGTCCAACAAGCGCTGGCGGGCAGAGCGGATCTGGGGCCGCTACTCCCGTCGGCGGCCGCAGCCTCGCGATGACCTGTTCGGTCTGGCCGGCATCTCGGTGCACGCGCCTCGCGGACGGGCGGCCCTGGCCTGGGTGGAGCCCCGGGGGAAGCGCGTCATCTCCGGCCTGGACCTGTACTACCTGCGCCAGCCCGGCGGCGGCAAGCTCGAGGTGCGGGCCAACGGCCGCCGGGTCAAGGTGCTGCTCACCATCGCCTCGCGCAAGGAGCCGGCCTACGCCCGGGTGAAGCTGCCGCCGCGCACCAACCGGGTGGAGCTGATCACGGGGCGCACCGGCGAGGTGCGGCTCTTCGGCGCAGATCTGGAGAGCGGCGCGCCGGGGGTCGTCCTCGACACCTTCGGCATCAACGGCGCCCAGGCGAGCACGCTGCTCAAGTGGAACGATCGGCTGATGGGGCACCAGCTCCGCCAGCTGGCGCCCGACCTGGTGGTGCTGGCCTACGGCTCCAACGAGGTCGACTCCGGCAACCTGACCCAGGCCAGGTTTGGCGCGACCTTCGACGCGGTGCTGACACGGATGCGCAAGGCGACCCCAAAGGCGGCCTGCCTCGTCGTGGGGCCGCCGGACCAGGCTCGCTTCGACAAGGAGTTGGGCTGGCGGATCCCAGGGCGTCTGAGCTGGCTGGTGACGGAGCAGCGCCGGCTGGCCCGGCTGCGGGGCTGCGCCTTTTGGGACCAGCGCGCGGCCATGGGCGGCGCGCGCAGGATCTCCACCTGGGTCCGGGCCGATCCGCCCCTGGCGCGGTCGGACCACGTGCACCTGACCGTGCGGGGCTACCGCGCCATCAGCGACGCGCTGGCCGACGCGCTGCTCTCAGCCTGGCGCGCACGACGCTGCGCCAAGCAGCCCTCGACGTGCCGCCCCCAGATCTCCGACGCGGGGACCGCTCAGTAAGCGAGCCCCAGCCGGTCCAGCACCATGTCCGCGTCACCGAGCTTGTCGAACAGCTGCTGGGCCTCGTCGCCCAGGGTCTTGATCACGGCGCGGGCGCTGTGGACCTCCTGGAGGCCGGCGACGTAGACCGGGCGGCCGTAGTTGTCGAGGTAGAGACCGTCGGGGGGATCGGCGGGGGGCAGGCCGTCGTAGCCCTTCGGCGGGTCTGTGGCCTTGAGCAGGGCCCACTTGTCTCGGTCGAAGGAGATCACGTTGATCTTCTCCAGCGCCGAGTCGTTTTGTAGGGCTCCCCAGCCCTTCGCGTCGGGGGTCCCCTTGAGCAGCCAGAGGCGTTCCATGTGCTCCTCCTTACTGGCCGTTCAGTAGCACGGGCCGCGGCGGGCGTCGAGTGCGCGCGACGGGTTCCTTGACAGGAGCGGCGGCGAGCAACGACGATGCGCGGGTGCGTAGGAGGTGCTTGATGAGCAGGAGAGCAGCGCAGTTCGCGCTGGTGGCGCTGATCGTTGGTGCGAGCGCCGGTCCGGCGGCGGCGGCCCCAACTCGGCTGGCCGCCATGACCAAGGGCCCCCCGGCCGCGGGCCCGCCGAGGTCCATGAACCCGTCCCCCATGACGGCGCGGGTGGAGCCCTACGCCCGGCCCTACCGCCTGGCGATCAGCTTCGCCTTCGGCTTCGGCTCGGTGGATATGGAGCGGATCCACGACGTGGCGGACCGGATTCAGATCACTGGCGTAACGGTCGATCCGCCCAAGAGCAACCTGCAGATCAACGCCGAGTTTGCCTTCCGCTACTACTTCCCTTATTTCGTCCTGGCGCAGGTTGGCTTCTCGGCGGTGTACAACAAGGTCACCTCGGATTACAGCGCTGGGCCGATTACTGGCTCGATCTACAACGACAACCTGATCATGGAGGTGCCGATCCTCGTGGGCGGCTACTACACCTTCATCGATCGACTCTACGTCTTCGCGGCGGTGGGCCCCAGCGTCTACTTCTACCCGCGCTCGTGGTGGGACATCGACGGTGGCGGGGTACCCGACTTCAAGGCCGATATGGGCGTGGGCTTCACCTTCATGACCGGCGCGGACTTCATGATCACGGACAACTTCGCCGTGGGTCTCGAGCTGCGCTACCGCGGGCTGCGGACCGACGAGCTCAAGGAGCGCAAGTCGGGCATCACGGTCCCGGGGGACTACGACCTGGACTTCTCGGGGGTCAGCCTGGCGGGCGTGCTGCGCGCCTATGCGTTCTAGAAGAAACCCTTGAGCCAGGTAAAGAGCTCCTGGTAAGCGCGCTCGCGCGCGGCGTCCTCCGAGACCATCAGGTCGTGCAACCCGCCCCGGATCACGGTCCGGGTGACCCGGTCCCCCAGGCCCAGGCAGTAGCGGGACATGTGCGCCACGTCGAGCACCGCGTCGGTGCGGCGCAGCGCTTCGCTCCAGCCTCGTGGTCGCACGCTGCGGGCGGAGTGCATCAGCAGCACCGGGCAGTCGATGTCCAGCCCGGCCTGCACCCGCAGGTGCCCCTGGTGGATCGCCCGCAGCCAGCCCAGCCGGGTGGGGAAGCCCTCGATGGGGACCCACTGCAGGTTGAAGTCCCAGCTGCCGTAGTAATCCTTGTGGATGCTCCTGGGGTACCAGTGGGTCACCCCGCCAGGTATGGCCTGCATCGGCGCCAGGGCCCCTGCTGGCCCGGCGAGCAGGGCGATGGCCTTGAGGGTCAGCGGATCCTCGGCGAACTCGAAGAAGGGGCTGTTGAGGTACAGCGCGTCGATCTTGCGCCGCCCGCGCAGGTGGTCGGCGTAGAGCGCGGCGATCAGCCCGCCGGTGGAGTGCCCGTTGAGCAGCAGCAGCTCGTGGCCATCCACCTCGCGGATGATCTCCAGCGCCAGGTCGAGCTCCTCGAAGTATTCCTCCACGCTGGCGCAGTAGTTGGGCGTCTGGTGCGGCCGGATGGAGCGGCCGTACTTGCGCAGGTCGAGGGCGTAGAAGTGGATCCCCTGCTCCACGTAGCGCTCGGCCAGCTCCGCCTGGTAGAAGTAGTCCAGGTAGCCGTGGATGTAGAGCACGGCTCGGCGGGAGTCGCAGGGCCCGCGCAGCCGCACCAGGGTGGCCACGGCCTCGCCCTCGTCGTCGGGCCGCAGGGGCAGGTCAATGGCCTCAAAGGGGGCTCCCAGGATGTCCTCTCTCGGCTCCACGTCTACTCTCCCTTGCTCTCGTCGTCGTCGTCGTCGTCGTCGTCGTCGTCGTCGTCGTCGTCGTCGTCGTCGTCGTCGTCGTCGCAGTCCGGGTCGTCCTTGAGCTTGGGGTCGCAGATGCCGTCCATCAGCGGCTTGCCGTCCTTGCCCATCTGCGGCTTCTTGGGCGCGTCAGCCCCGGACGCCTCGTCGGGCGTGGCTGTGCCGGGGTCGCCCATGCCGCCCTTGATCGTCGCCTCGTCCGCCGAGACGGTGAAGGTGCTCAGCGGCTCGATGTAGGTGATGGCGATCAGCGCCACCATCGAGAGCAAGACGAAGGGCAGCACCGAGCGGTAGAGCTTCATCACTGGCTGGCGGAAGCGGAACGAGGAGATGAACAGGTTCATCCCCACCGGCGGCGTGCTGTAGCCCACCTCCAGGTTGACCAGGAAGATGATCGCCAGGTGGATCGGGTGGATGCCGTACTCCTGAGCCAGCGGCGAGATCAGCGGCACCACGATCACGATGGCGGAGAAGATGTCCATCATGCAGCCGACGATGAGCAAGAAGATGTTCAGCGCCAGCAAGAAGACCCACTTGTTGCTGATGGTGGACTTGATCGCCGCGATGATGGTTTGCGGCACCTCCTGGGTCACCAGGTAGTTGGTCAGCCCCAGCGAGGCGCCGATGATCACCAGGATCGCGCCGCAGAGCACCATGCTCTCCTTGGTGATCCGGGGCAGGTCCTTGATCGGGTGGATGTCGCGGTAGATCAGCACCTCCACCACCAGCACGTAGAGCGCGGTCATCGCCGCGGCCTCGGGGACCTTGAGCACCGCGGTGAGGATCGAGGCCAGCAGCAGCACGGGGAGCAGCACCAAGCGCAACGCCTTGCCCATGGCCTTGATCGCGCCCCGGGGATCGAAGGGCGTGCGCGGCACTTTGGCGAACAGGCCCATGCGGAAGCACCACAGGGCGATGATCGCCAGGCCGATCAGCCCGGGGACGATGCCGGCGACGTAGAGCTTGGTGATGTCCACCGCCGCCACGTAGCCGTAGATGATCACCGGCAGCGAGGGCGGGAAGATCAGCCCCCGGCTGCCGCTGGTGGTGACCAGGCCCAGCGAGAAGTTGCGCGGGTACTTCTGGTGCAGCAGCACCGGCAGCAGCAGGCCGCCCAGGGCCACGATGGTGATCCCCGAGGCGCCGGTGAAGGTGGTGAAGAAGGCGCAGGTCACCAGGGTGACCATGGCCATGCCGCCGGGGAACCAGCCGAAGAGCGCCTTGCTCACCGCCACCAGTCGCCTCGGCGCGCCCGACTCGGCGAGCAAGAAGCCGGCAAACGTGAACAGCGGGATCGTGATCAGCGTGTCCATCTGGACCAGCTTGCCGATCTCGCCGGTCACATCGGCCGGCGGGCGGCCGGTGCCCCAGAACCCCAGCAGCGCGGCGGCGCTGATCACCAAGAAGAGGGGCGCGCCCAGCAGGGCCAGCACCGCCAGGCCGACGTTGCCGCCGATCATGAGGCACCTCCCGGCTTCCGGTCGGCGTCACCGCCCCCGTCGTCGTCGTCCTGGGCCGCCTTGGCCTCCATCTCGTCGAGCAGCGCCTCGCCCTGGGGCCCGGCCTTGTCCGTGCTCTCCCACTCTATGCCCGTGACCAGGGTGCCCAGATCGCGGATCAACCGCAGGCTGAAGTGAAAGCCGATCAGCGAGAAGCCGATGGGCAGGAGCAGCTGTGACATCCACTGGGGGATGCTGCCCTCGAGGAACTGCACCTTGAGGTTCTGGGCCAGGGTCCAGCCCTCGGGGATGTTCTGCACCCAGGGCGCGAGGTTGAGCTTGTAGTTGGTCCAGCCGCCCTTGGCCAGCAGGTAGCAGATGAAGCAGGAGAAGAGCCCGATCACCACCCTGAGCCCGATCTTGGCGCGGCCCTTGAGCACCCGCGAGAAGATGTCGATGTTCAGGTGCCGGCCCTCGGAGGTGGCCACGGCCGCCCCCAACAGGCCCACCAGCACGGTGACGTTCTGTACCGTGATGTCAGCCCAGTCGATGCCGGTGTCCCAGATGTTGCGCAGCAAGACCTGCAGGGCCGCCAGCAGCACCATGCTCACAAGGAGCAGGGCCAGCAGCACCTCCTCGGTCTTGGCGAAGAAGTGGTCGATCTTCGTGATGAACTGCAAGGCGAGTATCCTCCGGGCTGGCCGCGGAGTGTAACCTGGAATGCGGGGCCTTGCCACGTGGCCGTCCAACCAAGCAGCCGGGAACTCGAGCGGTGGGCCGGTGTCAGATAGAGCATGTCCCACCAGCCCATCCGCGCCCCCGGCCCCCACCTGCTGACCCACGTGGGGCTAAGCTCAAGCTGCCGCGGCCGGGTGACCAGGGGGCCACTGGGCCGGATGAAGCCCGGCTACGGGGGGAGGCGGCCGCGCAAGCCGCTGGTGGCCGCCCTGAACCTCACCCCGCTGATCGACGTGATGATCGTGATGGTCTGCTTCCTGCTGCTCAACTTCGAGGCGGCGGGGCAGGTCTGCGGCTGCGGGTCCGACAGGATCAAGCGTCCGCTGGCCTGCATGGCCGGCAAGCTGAAGCGTGCGCCCATCGTCTCTGTTTCACCGCCCAGCGCCAACGACCCCGACGGGGTGGTGACCCTGGAGGGCGCCGAGGTCTCCACGCTGGCAGCGCTGCTCGACGACGACTCCCCGGACTGGAAGATCGTCAGGCTCAGCGAGCAGCTGGAGGTCAAAAAGCACAACTGGCGCATGACCAACCCGGGCAAGACCTTCCCGGGGCAGGTGATCGTGAACGCCGACCGCGAGGTGCCCTTCAAGGCGCTGAAGAAGATCGTCTATTCGGTGGGGCTGGCGGGCTACCACGAGCTGCACTTCGCGGTGGAGCTGGAGCCCAGGCGGGACTGGCCCTGAGGGCTCAGGGTGCTAGCGTGCTAGTCAGCTGTAGACCGTTTCACACAAATTGTGGTGTCACACGGTGGCACCGATAAGGCGCAACGCCACCACTGGCCAGCACTGCGGCAGTTAGAGCAGCTCCACGCGCTCCAAGTCCAACACTGGCCGGCACTGCGGCAGTTAGAGCAGCTCCACGCGCTCCAAGTCACGCACTGGCCGGCACTGCGGCAGTTAGGGCAGCTCCACGCGCTCCAAGTCCACCACTGGCCAGCACTGCGGCAGTTAGAGCAGCTCCATGCGCTCCAAGTCTCAGCTGACTAGCCCCAGCGGATCAGCTCCGGGACCTGGTGAGCCGGCCGTGGAAGAGCTGCATGGTCACGTCGTCGGGGTTGAGCCCGCCCAGGTGCACGGTGGTGGTGACCCTGAGCGCCGAGCCCACCTCCAGATCCTCGGTGGTCGCCGCCTCAACCGAGCGGACGGCCAGCCCGGCCCAGTGCTGCCGCATTCTGCTGGCCCACTCGGCCAGGCCCCGGGCGCGCTCGAAGCCGCCGCCGCGCCGCGCGTTGGCGTGCTTGTTGGCCGGCAGGTAGAAGCGCTCCGCGTACTCGGAGACCATGCGGTCGGTGTTGAAGACGGGGCAGATGGTGCTGATGGAGGCCTTCATCCACTCGACC